>Ga0315338_1001147_pt1 | contig 37899 bp, 42 predicted proteins | sample ASW8metaG_FD_204518 | JGI IMG/M metagenome (GOLD analysis project Ga0315338, IMG submission 204518) | Ammonia-oxidizing marine archaeal communities from Monterey Bay, California, United States - ASW #8 | ecosystem: Environmental > Aquatic > Marine > Coastal | place: USA: California | collected... | reverse complement strand
CGATACGCGCCTTATCCGGGCTCATAAAAAGTCAGATACGCACCGGACGGACAGGTTTCAAATTTTGTGAGTTTAAGGCTTTTCGGCACGGCACCGTCGTCAAAAAGCCGCTTTCCTCCACCGACAACGACGGGGAAAGTCCAAATCCGATATTCGTCAATCAGCCCGTGTTTTTGAAGCAACTGAATAAGCTGCCAGCTGCCATGAACCTGCAATAACGGGCCGTCTTGCGCTTTGAGCCTCGCAATTTCCGCGGCGATGTCTCCGGATATTTTCTCAGAATTGAGCCATTCAAGCGGTGCCCCGCGCGATGTTACGGCGTATTTTTTCGCCTTGCTCAGCATGACTGAGGCAGGATTATCGTTACTCGTGGCCCCGTGGTGGGACGCGAAGGTATCATATGTGGCGCCGCCGAGAAGAAGATCATATGTCTCCGCCATAGCGTGACGGCCAACCTGCTCCATGACTTCGTCCCAGCATTCCTCTGCCCAGCCACCACCGGTAAATCCACCGGAAAAGTCCTCTTCCGGGAGTTTGGGGGCCTGCATGACACCATCAAGTGTTTGAAACGTCAAGATAGCGAGTTTTCTCATCAAATTATTCCCTGTTTCAGGTTCATAGACCTGATTAACTGTAGCATATGTAGCGGCCTTCTTGAGCGATAATGGTCAACCAAATGGTTCATTAATACAGCTGCATCCTATTGTCAACTACTTGGTTCAGTGATAAGTTCCCCGGATGGAAAATCTTGATATGACTTTTGCCGCCCTTGGTAACGAAACGCGGCGCGCCATTCTGGCCAGATTGATGCAGGGGGAGACCCGGCTTTCAGACTTGGCAGAACCCTTTAACATGACGCAAACCGCTGTCTCGAAGCATGTTCGGGTCCTCAGCGATGCCGGGCTTTTGACCATTGAGCGGCGCGGCCGCACCCGTCATTGCCGCCTCAATGCCGCGCCGATGAAGCAGGCGACGGACTGGCTGATTGATTACCAGTCTTTCTGGACGCAGCAACTTGATAATCTCGCACAGCATTTTGCGGCGACAAGGAAAAATTGATGGAATTTGTACAGTCTGTGCCCGGCGAGGATCCCGTTATCGTCGAGAGTTATTTTGCGGAAACGCCAGCGACCGTCTTCCACGCCTGGACCGACCCCGAAATCGTTGTGAAATGGTTTGGATATGCGCCGAACAGCCTTCTCTCAGCGACCATTGATTTGCGGACCGGCGGTCGTTGGAGCTTTTTACTCTCGAAAGATGCGGACAAGACAATCGGCTTCGAAGGCGAGTATCTGGACGTTCAACCAGGCGAAAAACTCATATATTCCTGGGCTCATGTCACGACCCATGCCGACGGCGCGCGCGAAGAAACTCCGGCGTCAAAAGTCGAGGTCTCCTTCACTGCGCAGGGAAAAGGAACGTCTGTGCGGCTCGTTCACGCCGGATTAAACAGTGAAGATGCGCGCCGTGGTGTCGGCGGTGGCTGGACCGCCGCCTTCCGTCATTTGACGGCACTTTATGGCTGACCCCACCATTGGCATTTGACATTTAAGACGAGCGACTTATTTTCAATCTCTGGTAACAGGGGGATCGTATGAAAATAAGGAATTTCGGGCAGTTCATGCTCATCATGAGCCTGATGGGTTTTGCTGCATCGGCCATGGCGGATGAAGTAATTTTAAAAAACGGGGATCGGCTGTCCGGAACTGTTGTCACCAAGGCAGACGACAAACTTGTCTTCAAGACAAAATATGCGGGCGAGATCAAGATCGACTGGGCCGAGGTCAGTCGCCGATCGGCATCAGAGGCTTGCCGTTCTCCTGTGCTTTTTTTACTTCTGTACTTGCCGCATATATTTGCGCCAAACGGAATATCTGAAACGCATGGATATCAAAATAGTTAGCTGCTTTTTTGTCGTCGGTCCCCGTCGCCGCTATATTTTTTGCGGCCTTCACCAGAAACTCACTGCCTTTTTCGATATCATACCCGGCCTTCGCCATTAAATAGGCAGCAATATAGTCAGCCTCATAATCTTCGGTGGAATCAAAATCAGCGGTAACATTTTCATGTAATATGGGATTTTGCGGATAATTACGCTGCCCCGTTTGATTAATGAATGGGCCACCGGGAATAAAAACACCTGCCCAGACTCTTGTCACGAAATCAATAGTTTTTACGGTATTCAGAGAAGTTTCGGCCTGATTTTCAATATGGCGGGCAAGTAAATGCCCCATTTGATGGCTCAACGCATAGGCCATTTCGTCTTCATTATCTATTAGCGAAAATGCTCCCTCGTTAATATTGATATTTCTAATTCCCGAAGGGTAAATATTCACCGTCTGGTTTTCCTTGACCTCTACGATCAGCCATTTACATCCGTCATGCAGGGCATTGACGTCGGCGCAAATTGGTTTTCCGCTTTCGGCAATTTTCCCATAGACTTTCCGCATCATTTCTATGTTTTGTTCCATTGTCCGGCCATGTGGGATAATTGCGGTTATTTCTTCGAAAGCTTTTTTTGCCCTCTCTTCTTCAGCTTCGGAATAGCTCGGGCCTACATAGGTTTTCTGCGGCAGCGGCGGCGGCGGAACATACCCACGGGCACAAGCAGACAAAAATGAAATAAATAAACCGGTAAGCAACAATAATCGCATTCAAGGAATCCTAAATTTTAAGATAACAATGAGTATCAAAATCGCATTTCATATACAATTTTAAATTATAAATGATATGCTAGAAACATGACGGCTGGGCGCCCAAAAAAGGGGAATGAAATTGGTGTATTATCATGACGGAATGCGGGAGTTACAGGATCGTTATGAGGGTCGGGCCGTCCCGGACCGTTTGGAAGCCAATCGCATGCGGCGGAAATTTAACGACACGGACCGCGCGTTTATAAATTCCATTCCGTTTTTTTTCCTGTCAACTGCTTCAGCGGACAGTGTCGATTGCTCGTTCAAGGGCGGGGATCCGGGGTTCGTTCAGGTGGTCGGTGACAATGTGATTGCCTGGCCGGATTATGACGGAAATCGGATGTATCGCAGTCTCGGCAATATTATCCGCAATCCACGGGTCGGCCTGCTGTTTATTAAGATGGACGGCAAAATGCTCCCGCATGCCGGGCGGATCCGTATCAATGGCCATGCGGAGCTAGACGAGTCACCCGAGGCTATTGCCGGCTTCCCCGGCGCGAAGCGGCTAATCCGGGTGACGGCGGAGCATATATTCTATAACTGCACGCGCTATATTCCCGATCTGGCAACGGGAGAGACTTCGGTCAATATTCCGCGCGACGGCTACACACCGCCGGACCCGGCCTGGAAGTCCATGGATTTCGTGAAAGACGTCTTCGATAAAGAACGGGAACAATCAGAGGGCGACGATTAGCCGTCCTTATTTCCCGCAAACCGCCAGTTCAGTTTCTCGCCGCCAAGATAAGGGATGAGATTGGGCCCCGGACCGGGAATGGTTGCCGGAGTTTGGTGTTCCACCTGTTCCAGAACAACCTGCCCCTCATTGAGCCGCAAGCCATAGAAGTTGGCGCCGTTCTCACTGGCGAAAGCCTCCAGTTTATCAAGGGCACCTTCTTCCTCAAATGTGGTGGCGTAGCTTTCCAGCGCATAGGGCGCATTGAATAACCCGGCGCAGCCGCAGGCGGCCTCTTTGGCTTCCACGGTATGAGGCGCAGAGTCGGTGCCGAGGAAAAATTTCGTCGATCCCGATGTTGCGGCCTTGCGGAGTGCCAGCCGATGCTCTTCACGTTTGGCGATGGGCAGGCAGTAGTAATGCGGGCGAATGCCACCGTCAAAAATGGCATTGCGGTTGAAGGCCAGATGATGGGGCGTGATGGTGGCGGCGAGATTGGGGCCAGCGGCCTCGACAAACTCTGTGGCGTCCTTGGTGGTGATATGCTCAAAGACAATTTTAAGCTCGGGAAAATCATGGATCAATCCGATCATGACCTGATCGATAAAGACGGCCTCCCGGTCGAAAATATCCACGTCACGATGGGTCACCTCGCCATGGACCAGAAGCGGCATGCCGATCCGCTGCATGGTCTCCAGCGCCAGCGTGATATGGCGGATATCGCTGACCCCATGGGCAGAGTTGGTTGTGGCATGGGCGGGATACAGCTTGGCCGCCGTGAAGACACCCGCGCTAAATCCGCGCTCAATTTCCGCTGCCTCAATCCCATCGGTGAGGTAACAGGTCATCAGCGGCGTAAAAGCTGTTCCCCTGGGCAGCGCAGCCAGAATGCGCCCGCGATAGGCCTCCGCCGCGGCGACGGTGGTGACCGGCGGAACAAGATTGGGCATGATAATGGCGCGGGCAAACTGACGCGCCGTATAGGCGGCGACCGCGTTCAGCATATCCCCATCACGCAGATGCACATGCCAGTCGTCAGGGCGGCGCAGGACAAGACGGTTCTGTTTTGTATCCGGGGTTGGCGCTGTGTCGGAGGTGGGCGCGTCCATCTGAAGTCTTTCACGTTCCAAATTACATAGAATATGTAAATCTACATAAACCCATGCTCCGCTCTTGCCAAGGGCGTGATCCTCCCTTACCTGTTAATCATATGATTTTGGCGGGGCGCCACCGCTGTTGGAACCTGATAATGACCGCGTTACACATAACCAAGCTTGAAAATCGCGCCGTGCTGGAATTGACAGGTGCAGATGTCTTTGATTTTCTGCAGAACCTGATCTCTAACGATATGCAGGATGCCTCGGAAACCCACGCGATCTACGCGGCGTTGCTGACGGCGCAAGGAAAGTTCCTGCATGATTTTATTGTGGTGCAACGGGGCGATGCGTATCTCCTCGACTGTGTAGCAGCACGTAAAGACGACCTTGTCCGCCGCCTCACCATGTATAAACTCCGCGCCGATGTCACCCTCACCGCCACGGGCGGGTTTGATGTCTACGGGCTTTATGGGGACGGTGCGATTGATGCTGCATCCCTGCCCCATGCCCCCGGTGCAATGCGGACCGAGAAAGACCAGATAATGCTGGTTGATCCAAGGCTGGCGCATATAGGAGTACGCATTGTTTCCTCTGATGTCCCATCCGTAACGGGCGCAACGACGGCTCCGTTCATGGATTATGAGGCCCATCGCCTCGCCCTCGGCGTTCCGGAAGGTGGCGTCGATATCGTTCCGGAGAAAAATTTTCTGCTGGAGGCCAATTTCGAAGAACTGAACGGCGTCAGTTTTACCAAAGGCTGTTATGTGGGGCAGGAACTGACAGCCCGCACCAAACATCGCGCCAAAATCAAGAAGCGGCTGTATAACTTTACCAGCGAGACACCTGTGCATTCCGGCGAGAGCTTCACCTTGGGCGGCAAGGAAATCGCGGAAGTCCGGTCCGTCAATGCGACCGGGACAGGCGGACTTGCTCTCGCGCGGATCGAAACACTGGCTGACGCGAAGCCAGCGGAAATAGAACCTGCAGGAGTTGTTTTATATCCGCCCGACTATTTATCTTCTGCCAAGGCGGAAAGCTGATCACCGCGAGGCACTCCCGACACCTTCGGAGAGCAACCCATGATCCTTTTCTCCGACGCTGATTTTTTTGACCCTACTTAAGGTGAGTAATTCGGAACGGTTTCTTCCGGCGACATAAAATCCTTTAAATACAGAGCCTTGAAATATTTTCGAGCCGCCTATAATTTTGAAAAATATAATCGCGGGAACCTCCCGGAGGGTTGTTTTCAAAACTTAGGAAGAAACAATTGCAGAACCCATCCCGGGAACCAAGAGATCAGAACGCCTCATCCCGAAACGCCCTTTTCCTATTCGAATTACCCTTAATACTAGCAATAATTCCTGTAAGTATTAAGGCAATTCAGAATGCGCCGGAGATATCACCAACGGAAATCCCATAGACGCGCCGGAAATGCTGGCTTAGGCTGACCCCAAAAGAAGACATCACGAGGGAACAATCATGAAGCGGGATCGGTATGGCAATGACTGCAGCACGGCATCAGCGGCAGCGATGGAGGCCTATATAGAGGGTGTGGATTTGTTTCTGGCTGCGCAGGCGGGACCGGAGATTGCTTTCGAGAGGGCGGTCCAAGAAGACCCTTCCTTCGCGCTGGCCCATGCGGCGCTTGCCCGATCCCTGCAGACGATCGCCCGGCCAGCGGAGGCCATGGGAGCGCTGACGACGGCGCGCAGTCTCGCCCCGCACGTAACGGCGCGGGAGCGAGCGCATATTTCCGTCCTCGGTCATGTGATCAGCGGCAAGGGCACCCTCGCCTATCCGGAAATATGCGAGCATATCAAGGAATACCCGCGCGATGTGATGGTCGTGCAGCCTTGCGCCGGGGTTTTCGGCCTGATCGGGTTCAGCGGCAGGCCCGGGCGTGAGGCAGAAAATCTGGCGTTCTTTGGCAGCCTGCATCCTGCCTACGGTGCGGACTGGTGGTTTGAATCCGTCCTTGCCTTTGCGCAAGTTGAGGTCGGGCAGCTGGCACAAGCTGCGATCACCACGGAGCGCGCCTATATCGCCAATCCTGCCAACGGAAACTCCGCCCATTACAAAGCCCATTATCATTATGAAGCGGGTGAGGGTGAAGCGGGTCGGGCGTTCATTGGCGACTGGCGGCGGGGGTATGACAAAGCTGGTGTCCTGCATTGCCATGTCAGTTGGCATGAAGCCCTCTGGGCACTGGAAGCTGGCGACAGCACGGACGCCTGGGCGATTATCGAAGCGGACGTTCGGCCGGGCGGTGCCTGGGGTCCGCCCGCCAATGTGCTGACCGATATGGCGGCGTTTTTGCTAAGGTCGGAGTTTGCGGGGGAAGCCCGCCGTGATGACCTTTGGCAGGAAATCAGCGACTATGCGAGCCGGTATTTCTCAGCGCCTGGTGTCAGTTTCGCCGATGCCCATGCCGCCATCGCCCATGCCATTGCCGGAAATGACGAAGCCCTCGCCAAGCTCAAGGAAGATCCGGCGGGTCCAGCGGGGGATATCGTGAAATCATTGGCCCATGTGTATGACGCCTTCGCCCGTGCCGACTGGCAGGGGGTGGTCAGTGGACTGTCACCTGTAATGGCGCAACATGAACGCATCGGCGGCAGCCGGGCGCAACGGGACTTTCTGGAGTTCACGTTGTTGAATGCGCTGTTGAAACTCGGCCAGAGGGAAGAAGCCTCGCTTATTTTGGCAATTCGGCGGCCCGTTTTGGCCATGCCCGCCGCCTAGTTCCGTTTACGCGCCCGCGCGGCTTCGTCGGGAATTGGCTTCATGTCATAAACCAGTCCGAGCTTTTCAAGACCTTGCAAAATCCGATATCCGAGATCAGGCTGTCCCTTATCGAACCCCACATGCGGACTATAGGGAAAGGCGTGATGGTTATTGTGATAGCCTTCGCCAAAAACCAGCCAGCCAAGCAGGGTCACGTTGGTGCTTTTGCCCATCTCCTTATAGGGGCGAGGCCCCACGATGTGACCGAAGGAACTGATGGCCCAGACAAAATGCTGAACCACGGCGATCCGCGCAAGACCGCCCCACATGACGCCTTCGACAAAGCCCATGCCCGTGCCGTACATGGCATATCCGATAAGGCCGGGGATCAGCAGCGAGATCACGCAGAACATGTCGTACTTTTTATCGATCCAGACCAGAACCGGATTGGCCATCAGGTCCGGAATTTCCTTGTTGTTGGCTTCCAGACCGGGGTCGGCTACATGCAGCCAGTAGTAATGGGCATGGAGAAACCGCAGAACCGGATTCTTGATGGGCTTGCCGTCAAAATAGGTATAAGGCGAATGATAATCGCCCTCCACATCCGTATATTTGTGATGAATGCGATGGCGACCCGCCCACATAAACAAGGAGCGCTGCCAGGTCATGGAGCCCAGAACCGCCAAGGTATAACGGACGGACGGCGCACAATCGAAGGCGCGGTGACTGAACAACCGATGCAGGCCAAGGCTCATGGCGAGGCCAGTAATCACAACGGCGATAAAAAACAGTAGGAAATTGGCCAACGTCGCCTGACCAGTAACAGTCTCAACAACAACCCAGACGACACCAATGGTCGGAAGAATGAAATTGCGGGTAAAATCCCAGATATGCCAGGGGATCGATTTGGTCTGCATAACCACATCCGAACGCGCAATGGACGACCTAACGGGGTCACTATCAAACTGTGTCATACGCCATACTCACTATATTCGTGTTCCGGAACCTAATCCGAACTCGCGAATTTTATCTCGAGTTTCAGTTCTCAGCCCCTAATCAAAGAGAGCTTGCTGTTCGCAATTGGTTCTTGCCGCTTATTATTATTTTCGCGATATTCTATCGAGAAAGTCCTTAATAATTCATTTTTATCTGAAAATACAGCACAGCGGTGAACTTCCAACTGCCGGGCTCTTACTCCCCCCTAAAATCCGGAGGGCGCTTTTCGGCAAAACTGGCGACGCCTTCCTTAAAATCCTCGCTTTCGAGCACCTGTCGGGTGTCACGCAGCGAAATCCCGGCCCGCTCGGAGGGGCCCTTGGCCAGCACCTCCCCCACAAAGCGCTTGACCATGGAAAGCACCAGCGGGGCGCTGTCGCGAAGCTCGAGGGCATACTCCATGGCGGCGGCCATCACCTGATCCTTTGGCACCACCTTATTGACGAGGCCAACCTCATAGGCGCGCTGGGCGTTCAAATCCTTCAGACCATAGATAAACTCCATGGCGATTTTGTGTGGAATACGCGCCGCCAACGAGGTGATCAGCCCGCCCGACAAGCCGACCTTTGCTTCAGGATAGGTGAATTTCGCTTCCTCCGACATGATACAAAGATCGCAAAACTGCACCAGCACCACGGCCCCGCCAACGCAGACGCCATTAACGGCGGCAATAATGGGCTTGTCGACAGTGACGCCGATACCGGGGGTGAATTTCCACAGATCCGGCGGGTCACTTAAATCCGCCCCGGCTGAAAACGCCCTCTCCCCGTCTCCGGTCAGAATGGCGACCTTGTCCTCGGAGGCATTGAAGCGGTGCCAGGCGGCACGCAATTGATCCACCATCTCATGAGTGAGGATATTGAGCCCCTTCGGCCCGTGCAAGGTCAGGATCGCGACCCCGTCGCGGCTTTCATAGGTTACGGCATCTGTTGTCATTTTTTATCTCCCCGTTCTGCGTGGTGGATTTTTGTTGTTGAAATAAAGAGTAACTGATTTGCGCAGGGTTGTAAAAAGCCACGAAAGAGCCTTTTCTTCGGCCCCTCAAAGGAATACGGTTAAAAGAAAATGGAGGAAGCGCGGAAAGAAATGGGAATAGACGCCATTATCGATACAAAAGAATACCCGCTGGGCGATGCTGGCTTTCGGGTCCGCTGTCGCGCGACACTGGATCAGAAGGGCGCCCTCGTCATGCCCGGATTTCTGAGCGCTGATGCGATCAAGGCCATTGCCGCCGAAGGCGAGTTGGGGCGCCCCCACGCGTATTTCTGCAATAACCATCATAATGTCTATTTAACGCCGCCGGACCCGAATTTTCCGCCAGATCACCCGCGCAACCGCCAGATCCTGTCGTCCAAGGGCTGTATTCCCGACGATATCATCGCGGCAGGCTCCCCCTTGCGGACACTCTATGATTCTGGGGAGTTTCGTGGCTTTCTCTGCGAGGTTCTGGGGGAAGCGGCACTCTATGAATATGCCGACCCCTTGTCCTCGATCAATCTGCATTATGCCGATACCGGGCTGGAGCTCGGCTGGCATTTTGATAATTCCTCTTTCGCCATCACCCTGATGATACAGGAGCCCGAGGCGGGCGGAGATTTTGAGTATGTGAGTGGCCTCCGCGATGCCGATAGCGGCGAGATGAACTATGACGGCGTGGCCGAAGTACTGGACGGCAAGGTTGAGCCAGAGACCCTCAATATGAAAGCCGGTGCGCTTGTCCTCTTTCGTGGCCGCAACGCACTTCATCGTGTTGCCCCGGTCGAGGGTGACACCACCCGCATGCTCGTCGTCCTCGCCTATAATTTTGAGCCCAACATCGCTCTCTCGGAATCCGCCCGGATGACTTTTTTTGGGCGATTGGGGTGAGGGAGGCAGCGGCCAATGGACTATATTTTATATGGCAGCCCGCATTCCCTCCCAACCTACAAAGTCGCGCTGATGCTACGGCTGTCCGCTGTGTCGTTTCAGTTTCGTTATGTCAGTTTCCAAAAAGAGCAGCATAAAACAGCTGAATTCCGCGCCCTCTCCCGCTGGGGACAAGTGCCGGTCCTGACCATCGACGGACAGCCCTATTTTCAGTCGGCGGCAATCGTCGAATATCTCAGTGAAACGCTCGGTACCTTCGGCGGAACAAACGCGCGCAATCGCCAGACAATTCGCGAATGGATGTTTTGGAACAGCGATGTCCTGACCCCGCCGGTTTTTGCCTGCTACGGCGTTCGGCTCGGAGAGCAGAAACTGCTGCCCATTGACGTCGACCCTACCCTCGCCCGCTATCACCGTCAGCGGGCGGAGGACGCACTGAATATTCTCAACGAGCATCTCACCGACAGCGGTTTCCTCTGCACCAATACCCCGTCCATCGCTGACCTCAACTGCTATGCCGACATCGCCTTCGCCGATATCTGCGAGATTGATGTCACGGCACGACCCAATATTTCTCGCTGGGCGGGGGAAATAGAGCAACTCCCCGGTTTCGCACAACCGTTTGAACTGCTGGAAATGAAAGACGCGATGATCATCGGTGACGAACGCACGTAAATAGAATGAGCATAACGAGTAACTGGGATGATCACGCCGCAAACTGGGATCCGAACGAGGCGGCGAAGTAAACGATTAAACCAGTGCCGCATCCAAACACCGAAAATACTTTTGTCATTAGCAGGCACTTCCGACGCTTCCATTTGCATACAGTCTGTTAAGAATAATCTCTTGATACCTAATGTCGGAGCTATTGGTGAAAATCAATTCTCTCTTTACTCCATTTTCCCCATCCCCAACCGCTCCAGCAGAAGCATATCCGCCTCCTGCTCCGGGTTTTCGGTAGTGAGAAGCTTCGGCCCGGCGAAAATCGAGCTGGCACCGGCGAGGAAGCACAGCGCCTGCATTTCGTCGCTCATTTCCAGACGGCCCGCAGAGAGGCGGACGACGGAGGCGGGCATCATGATCTTGGCGACCGCAATGGTGCGGATAAAATCGAAATTATCCATTTTTGTGAGATGATCGAGCGGTGTTCCCTCCACCTGCACCAGCATATTGATAGGCACGCTCCCCGGATGCTCGGGCAGATTGGCGAGGGTGAGCAGCATGCCGACGCGGTCGCTCTGTTCCTCCCCCATGCCGACAATGCCGCCGGAGCAGACATTGATCCCGGCCTCGCGCACCTGTTCGAGGGTGTTGAGGCGGTCCTCGTAGGTGCGGGTGGTGATGATCTTCTTGTAATATTCCTCGGAGCTGTCGACATTATGATTGTAGTAATCAAGCCCGGCATTTTTCAGGCGGATTGTCTGTTCGGGGCTCAACATGCCAAGGGTCATGCAACTTTCCATCCCCAACTCCCGCACGCCCTCGACCATGGCGCAGATGACATCCATATCGCGATCTTTGGGGCTGCGCCAGGCCCCGCCCATGCAGAACCGGCTGGCTCCGACGGCTTTGGCGGCGCGGGCCTCTTTCAGCACCGCCTCCACCTGCATCAGCTTCGCCGCGGGCAAGCCCGTATTATGATGCACCGATTGCGGGCAGTAGGCACAATCTTCAGGGCAGCCGCCGGTCTTAATGGACAAAAGACTGGAAATCTGCACTTCGTTGGGGGCGAAATAGGTGCGATGGGTCGTTTGCGCCTGCATCACCAGATCCATAAAGGGCAGCGCGAACAGCGCCTCAATCTCCTCGCGCTCCCAGTCATGACGAAGGACCCGAGGGGCCATTTGTGTAGTTTCTGCCGCGTTTTCAGGGCTCAGTTCCATCTGCATAGGGTACTCTCTCTTCGCTTATTAAGGGCGCGCGCACTCTACACAAAAATCCTGCACAAGCAACTTGCATCAGATGTGAAAATAGGTTAGAAAATAAGAACAAATAGAGAACATAAATACTTGCATAGGAGAGTGATGACATGCTGGATCATGTATCTATCGGCATTAGCGATCGGGAGAAATCGAAGACCTTTTATGATGCTGTGCTGCTAACCCTTGGCCTGAAACGGGTGATGGACTTCGGAGAAGCCTTTGCCTATGGCCCGTCGAAGGATATTCCATTCTTCTGGCTGGAGGAAGTGGCGGATATTGGCGGGACCAAAGGCGCGCATTGGGCCCTCCGGGCGCCGGATCGGGCGTCCATCCATGCGTTTCATGCAGCGGCTCTTGCCAGCGGCGGCACCGATGACGGCGGCCCCGGCCTTCGGGATTATCACGAGAATTACTATGCCGCCTTTGTCCTTGATCCGGACGGCAATAAGATCGAAGCTGTCTGCCACGACCCTGAATAGGATATACTAATCCAATGATTCGCACTGCCGCTAAAAACTGGTATCGGGTTCGACGGCTGGGGGAGGATATTACCCTCATTGACGAGCCGCATATCAAGCCCTTCTATCGCTGCAATATCTGGCATATTCGCGGTCGTGATCGCGATTGTCTGATTGATAGCGGTATGGGCGTGGTCAGCCTTCGAAAACACGTGCCGCTGGTGACGGAGAAACCGCTCGTCGCCATCGCCAGCCATAGTCACTTTGATCATATCGGCTGCCATCACGAGTTCGACACCCGCCTCGCCCATCGGGCGGAGGCCGAGATCCTGGGCAATCCAACGCGAGAGGCGACGCTCGCCGCTGACTACGCAACCGACGGCATTTTCGAACAGCTCCCGCCCGAGCCTTATAATTCGGAGACTTACGCGGTGAAAGCCGCACCGGTGACCGGCTATCTCGATGAAGGGGATGTGATTGATCTTGGCGATCGGCGGCTTCATGTGCTGCATTTGCCCGGCCATTCTCCGGGCGGGCTCGCGCTCTATGAGGCCGACACGGGCATTCTCTTTTCTGGCGATACGATTTATGACGGACCGCTAGTGGATAATGTCTATCATTCCGACATCGATGATTATCGCCGCTCCATGGAACGGCTTCGGGTTCTGTGGCCAAGGGTTGTCCATGGCGGGCATTTTCCAAGTTTTGATGGCAAACATTTTACGGCTTTGGTAGAAAACTGGTTACGCGCCCATGACCGCGAAGGAGCATATGTATGAGTGAAGGCTGTACCTGGTACGGAGATGACCCCTTTTACAAGGCGTATCATGACGAGGAATGGGGCGTCCCCATCTATGATGGCCGCGCACTCTATGAAAAGCTGATCCTCGATGGCTTTCAGGCGGGGCTGTCCTGGATCACGATTTTACGTAAACGCGAGAATTTCATCGCCGCCTTCGATGGCTTCAACCCAGAAATCATCGCGCGCTATGATGATAAAAAGATCGAGGCTCTGATGCAGGATGCGGGCATTGTCCGCAATCGCGCCAAAATCCTCGGCACCATCGCCGGCGCGCAGTTATTTCTGGAAATCGAGGAAAAGAAAGATGGGTTTTCAAAACTTCTCTGGAATTATCTGGACGGCAAGCCGCTGCAGAATAGCTGGACCGCCATGAGCGAAGTGCCCGCCGAGACGGACCTCAGCAAGGTCATCTCAAAAGACCTCAAGGCGCGCGGGTTCAAGTTCGTCGGTCCGACCATTGTCTATGCTTTTATGCAGGCCGTCGGCATGATCAATGACCATGTGGTCTCCTGCCCCCGACATGCCGAGGTGCAGAAGCTCACATGACCGATGTGACAGAAACACGGGACATTCGCGAAATCCATGATCTCACCGGCAATGTGGCGCTGCATTATCTGGATAAGTATGGGGAGGATGCGGTCCCGTTCTTGGAAAACGCCGCCGCGGTTTTTGAAGACAATGAGGATATTCATGGCCGCAATCGCCTGCTGCGCCTCCGCGATGAAATCCTGATTTGCCAGATGGAAATGAGCTAAGCTGCGGAATGGAACCTCGCCTCAAAGCTGAAATCTGGGTCAAGGCCCATATCCGCAAATGCGCCAACCATAATGTGCCGGTGATGGTGACCCGTCGCGGTGATGCCACGGCGGGCATTGTCCTGATCAAGGTCAACCGCCTCGGTCCCGGCTGCATGGTCTTCGCACCGGCAACCAATTTCGACGACGGCTCTCGTGAATGGCGCCGCGCCACCGGCAAAGACTGGATCGCGGAAAGCGATGCCGACGCCTATATCGACAAGCAGATCAACTTCGATTCTGATCTCTGGGTCCTGGAAATCGAAGACCCCGACGGCCGCCCCTTCCTCGACGAAAAAATTCAATAGCTTCGCTATTTTATATTTAACCGGTTAAATATTTTTGTTATATTTTTCAATGCTAAATAATGTGTAAACGAGCTTTAATAGCCCAAACTTCATCGACAAGACAGTGCTGAAACACGCAGTCCCTTCCCTCGTCCATACCAGACATTAAATGGCTTGTATAAACATAGCTGCTAGTTCCCCTTAGTGCCAACAGCGGACATCGGATTTCCCTTACCAAATGCCACTTTGAGTCCCGAGCAGACTCGAAAAAATTTCTATGGGATATCGGCTTGCGCTGTAAGTGTTGGCGACCCAAATGGACAATCAATCAGATATCCCCAGCCACCGTTATCGAGCTTCTTGGCTACCTCAGTGGATTGCCCTTCACCCAACACAGTACCGTCTGGTGCAACGACTCTCCATGTTGCACTGAGCAGAGCAATATCGCCTACGATTACTTCACTTATGATTTCACTGATGATTTCAGGGCGAATTGCTATGAATTCCTCAAACACTGCGCGGGCGCCTGCAAGGCCAATGCTTGGCGATTGATCCGGTGGAAAAAAAATCTGACAATCAGAATGAAACATTGAGGTTATTCCATCTAAATCACCTTCCTGTAAATAAACGCTAACGCAGTGAGCAATATCACGAGGGAGCTTGGCTATATGGCGGATTTTCGTCATTTTTTGGATGCTTTCTATGCGGAATATGATCCATCAGCAGCGTCGGTATAAGAGCAGTTATCTCAAGCTGCAGTGCGCTCATCGTTGTTATCTATATCAAGTAACAATTTCCATGCCCCGTCTGTGTGACGACGATAAACGAGCGCTAACCGTCCTTCTCCACCTCCTTTTTGACCGGTTTTCTTGTCAGTAGCTTCGACTGAGAAATGACCAACCAGCACGGCAAGATCACCATAAATTTTGATATGTTCGACGTCGAAGCCAGAATTAAAGTTGTTAACTTCAATGCGTGGACCGTATTTGTCACGGACTGCCTGCACACCCACGGTAGTTGGCTGATGTTCATTACACACGACTACTTCAGGATCACATGTCATAACCATACGCTCCAAGTCACCATTGTCGAGCCCTTCTAGCCATTCGTTTAGGGCAACTTTGACGTTCCCTATATCATTCATATCTAGCTCCTATCAGGATTACGCAGAAAGAAATTTGCTCACTCTCTCTATTGCCTAAGAACTTAGAGGCATGCTACTGTAAGATAAATACCTAATAATCTTACAAACCGTTAGAAAAATCTTACAATGCAGCGCAACCAACTTAGTGATATGACGGTTTTTGTGGAAGTTGCTCGAGCAAACGGCTTCAGAGCTGCAGCGCAAAATCTAAAGCTTAAGGCAGGCTCGGTTAGTGAAGCTATCCAGCGGTTCGAAGATCGCCTTGGCGTCAGATTATTTGAGCGCTCGACCCGATCCGTCGCACTCACGCCAATAGGTGAACAACTTTACGCGCGGAGCCTACCTGCTATTAACGAGCTGGAAGCAGCGGTTCGTGGTCTCGAAGAGCAAAAGGACAAGGTGACAGGCAAACTTCGCCTTTCTGCCCCCTATAGTGCCGGACCTTTTTTCCTCGACGATCTTGTCGCTAGCTTCGCCTTAGCATATCCGGAAGTATCTGTTGAACTGATTTACGACGATAAGAAAGTAGACTTATTGGAAACACGTGTAGACGCTGTCATTCGTTCACACACTTTGCTGGAGCAGGAGACACATGCGGTACCAGTAGGTCCTGAGCTCGAAATGGCAATCGTAGCGTCTCAAGCCTATTTAGAAAAACGCGGTATACCTGATATTCCTAAGGACATTTTGAATCATGATGGCATTTGCTTTGCGTTCGGGAGTGGTGATCAACTTGCGCCATGGAACTTCAAAGGAGACCATGGGATTTATAGCGTTATGCCAAAACCGCGAATGATCACCAATGACCTGCGCTCACTGATGTCATATGCAGTAAACGGTCTTGGTTTAGTCTATTTATACGCCGAAGTCGTTGCTCCTCTTTTAGCCGATGGCACACTGATTAAAGTATTACAAGAGTATGTTCCGCCATTACCTTCTTATTCTCTCAATTATCGAAGTAAAAAACACATGACACTTCGACTTAGAGCATTCATCGACTTAGCAAAAGTGAATGCGCATCAATTAAAAACAGACGTCTAAAATTCCCTAGACAACAAAAGAAGGATTCGCATTGCAGGTATTTTGTATAAAATTTGAATGCCCGCTTTGGGTCAACAGCGGACCAACGGGGCGGTTCTAAATAATTCGCCTGCAATTCCTTTAACTACCGCCCTTCCTTGCGCTTTGATGCGTCCGTAAGGTCGCTTGCTTGATCAGATAAAAGCTGTCTCGCATAATATCTGATGGATTTGCTGCTGACAGTTGCGGGCAGAAAGTTTATCCTGACATTCGATATTTTTCTGCCGGTCAGGGACCCCTTTGAATGAAGCAATATCTCGATCTTCTCCGTACTGTTAAGGACACAGGTGTCTATAAATCCGATCGGACGGGGGTGGGTACGTATAGTATTTTCGGCCATCAGATGCGTTTTGATCTCAAAGATGGGTTTCCGGTTCTGACCACCAAAAAGCTGCACTTAAAATCGATTATTCATGAGCTTTTGTGGTTTCTGGCGGGCGATACCAATATCAAGTATCTACAGGAAAATGGCGTTCGTATCTGGGATGAATGGGCCGATGAAAACGGGGATCTTGGGCCGGTTTATGGTTATCAGTGGCGCTCCTGGCCGGCGGCCAACGGCGGCACCATTGACCAGATCACTAATCTCGTCCATCAGATCAAGACCAATCCGAATTCCCGCCGCCTGATTGTTAGCGCCTGGAACCCCGCCGAGGTGGACAATATGGCCTTGCCTCCCTGTCATTGTTTGTTCCAGTTTTATGTGGCCGACGGAAAACTATCCTGTCAGCTTTATCAGCGGAGCGCCGATGTGTTTCTGGGCGTGCCGTTCAATATCGCCTCTTATGCGCTGCTGACCCAAATGATGGCGCAGGTATGTGATCTTGAGCCCGGCGAGTTCGTTCATAGTTTTGGCGATACCCATCTTTACAGCAATCATCTGGAACAGGCGGAACTGCAGCTGCAGCGTATTCCCGGAAAACTGCCAAACCTGAACATCAATCCTGATATCAAGGATATTTTCGCCTTCACTTATGATGATTTTGAGCTGACCGGCTATGAGGCTGCAGCGCATATTCCGGCCAAAGTCGCCGTATAAGGACCCGAAAATGATCCTCTCCGCCATTGTTGCCGTTGCCGAAAATAATGTGATCGGCGCCGAAAACGATCTGCCCTGGCGCCTCTCAAGTGACCTGAAACGTTTCAAGAAGCTTACCATGGGCAAGCCCATGATCATGGGCCGCAAGACGTTTCAGTCCCTGCCCGGACTGCTACCGGGCCGCCCGCATATTATCCTTACCCGCGATACCAGCTATGAAGTTGCGGGCGCGACGATCGTGCACTCCCTGACAGAGGCGATTGCCCGCGCGAAAAGCCTTGCGTTGCAGGCCAATGTCGATGAAATCGCGGTCATTGGGGGTACCGAAATTTTCCGGCAAAGCCTGCCTTATCTCGACCGGTTATATCTGACCCGCGTTCACGCCGAAGTCCCCGGAGACACGCATTTCCCCGAAATAGATATGGCCGACTGGTCGGAAGAATCTTGTGAATTTCATGCGAAATCCGAAAAAGATGAGTATGACCATAGCTTTATGGTTCTGAACCATAATTAGCCATGTGACCAAATGGCCTCTTTCAAAAGGCTATCAACATGCCTATATTACAGGTGTTGGGTAACCAACTATGGCGATAAACGTTGCATGGAATAAACGTAGCGGACCCGGGGGCGGTACCCGGCGCCTCCACCATAAGTACAGATTTTAGGCAAAATTCCTGTATTTCTGATGGGGGCGAAATAGGCTCGACGCGCGCAGTAAAGATGTTATTTTCGCTCGGCATGATACCACCGATATCGGGTCATTTTTACAAATGCAAACGATAATAACGAAGCATTTGCCGTAGCTGCTTAATTGCACTACACGGGGTTCGGGGGGGCACCTGGCAACAGAAGCCCCCTCACTTAATTTCAGGGAATGCCCGCCGCAGAAGTATCGACGGCCTTCTAAAATATTTTTGGGTGACGGCGCGACAGATGCCGAAACAGGGTCAGGGAATGGACGAAATTAATTACACAGCCATGGTCGAAAAGGCACTGATGGAAGTCGTGCGCGACTCGCTCCGCCATATTGCCACTCATGGTCTGCCCGGCGATCAGCATTTCTACATTACCTTCAAAACGCAATTTCCCGGCATTTCCATCCCCACCCATTTGTCGGAACGCTATGCCGATGAAATGACGATCGTTCTACAGCACCAGTTCTGGGATGTGGTGGTTGAGAAGGACTATTTCAGCGTTGATTTAAGCTTCAATCACAAGCGTGAAACCCTGACCATTCCTTACGCCGCCTTGACGGCGTTCGCCGACCCCTCCGCCGAGTTTGGCCTGCAATTCACGTCGAGCATTGCAAATATCCCTGTTGAAGAAGACACGCCGCCAACGGAGCCCGTTGAAGAAACCATCGAGGCGGACTCGGAAAAGCAGGGGGAAGTAATTACCCTTGATGCTTTCCGCAAAAAATGATGTAAATTCAGCAGAACTCTATTCCCTTTAGATACGCGGATACATTAGACCATGCCCGACTTTCATTATCAGGAAATGTTTTCAACAGGCGAAGACAAAACACCCTATCGCAAACTGACGGGTGAGCATGTCTCGACGATCACCGTGGATGGACAGGAAGTCCTGAAAATTGAGCCTGAAGCACTCAGTCTGCTGTCGGCCGAGGCCATGAAAGATGTGGCGCATCTGCTGCGGCCCGCGCATTTGCAGCAACTGGCAAATATCCTGAAAGACGATGAAGCGTCCGAGAATGATAAGTTCGTCGCGACAGAGCTATTGAAGAACGCCAATATCGCGGCAGGCATGGTCCTGCCCGGATGTCAGGATACCGGCACCGCCATCATCATGGGCAAAAAAGGACAATATGTCTGGACTGACGGATCGGACAAGGAACAGCTGTCACATGGCGTCTTCAAGACGTACACGGAAACCAACCTCAGATATTCGCAGCTCGCGCCGCTTAGCATGTTTGACGAAAAGAATACCGGCACTAATTTGCCCGCACAAATCGACCTCTATGCTATCAACGGCACCGAATATCACTTTCTGTTTGTCGCCAAGGGTGGCGGTTCGGCCAACAAATCCTTCCTGCATCAGGCCGTTCCAAGCGTGCTGACGGAAGACCGTCTTGTGCCTTATATCGAAGAGAAAATGCTGGAACTCGGCACCGCGGCCTGCCCGCCTTATCATCTGTCCGTGGTCATCGGCGGGACCTCGGCTGAAGACACCATGAAGACGGTGAAGCTCGCGTCCACCAAATATTATGATGAGCTGCCGACGACGGGCAATGAACATGGCCGAGCGTTTCGTGATCTGGAGTTGGAAAAGCAGATCCTGAAAATTGCCCAGGGCATTGGCATCGGTGCGCAGTTTGGCGGTAAATATTTCTGCCATGATGTGCGGGTGGTCCGTATGCCTCGCCATGGCGCTAGCGTCCCCATCGGGATCGGCGTTTCGTGCTCTGCCGACCGTCAGGTGAAGGGTAAAATCACCAGGGACGGCGTCTTCATCGAACAGCTTGAGGCGAATCCGGCGAAATATCTGCCCGACGTCAAGGACGATGACCTTCATGCCGAGGTGGTCAAGGTTGATCTCAACAAACCGATGACGGAAATCCTTGCCACCCTGTCGCAATATCCCATCAAGACCCGCCTGAGCCTCAGCGGCACGATTATTGTTGCCCGCGATATGGCCCATCGGAAATTGCGCGAACTTCTGGAAAACGGCGAGGGTCTGCCGCAGTATTTCAAGGATCATATTATCTACTACGCGGGCCCGGCGAAAACTCCGGAAGGCTATGCCTCCGGTTCCTTCGGGCCAACAACGGCTGGCCGTATGGATGGCTATGTGGATCAGTTCATGGCCGAAGGCGGCTCCATGGTGATGCTGGCAAAAGGCAACCGTAGCAAGGCGGTGGTTGATGCCTGCAAAAAGCATGGTGGCTTTTACTTGGGCTCCATCGGTGGCCCCGCTGCAATTCTCGCGCTGAATAACATCAAGAAGGTGGAAGTTCAGGAGTTTGAGGACTTTGGCATGGAAGCCATCTGGCGGATCGAGGTAGAGGACTTCCCGGCCTTTATTGTTATGGATGACAAGGGCAATGATTTCTTCGCCCGCAAGCGAAAATAGAGCTGTCCCTTAATGCCCGCCACCATCGTGAAACATTCCGTCAGCATATCGGGTCATCAGACGAGTGTATCACTTGAGCGAAAATTCTGGGAATTACTGAAATCCAGCGCCCAGCGAAAGGACATCAGTCTCAATCAGCTGATAACCGATATAGATGCGAAGCGGACCGGCAACCTTTCCAGCGCTATCCGGCTTTATGTACTGGAGGAAGTGCTGGAAACCGGACAGCCGCCAAAATAATTCTCCATTATTCGGTCGCAAACAAGGTGCCCTGCCCTATATAAAAGAAAATACCGTTTTACTTTTTCGAAGGGTGACCATGGACATGGGTGATGTCGTCAATTTGAATCAGTTTCGTAAAAAACGGGATCGTAAAGACGCCAACGAGAAGGCCAGTCGAAACCGGGCCCGCTATGGCCGTTCTAAGGCGGAAAAAAAAGCTGAGCAAAAACAGCAAGACATCCGCGCCCAAGAGCTGGATCAGAAAAGACTTTCTCTCAAACCTCATAATGAGGACGCCAAAGACTAGCCATATTAGCGATTTCTTCACTTTTTTTTCTTAAAAATACTTGATTGTTGTCACAGAACTGACAAGCCTATCTTTTAAGAAATGGCTATCGATTGTAGTATATGATCGCCAACCAAGGAGGTAGATATGACACCCGCCGCTGACAAATTTGAGGAGCCCGCATTGACGGAACTCTTTTCTGATCCTGTGATGCTTGCCATCCTTAAGCGCGATGGGCTCACTGTGGAGGATGTCAAGAAAGTCGTCAATTCCTACCAGCGTAACCTTAGACCAAAGCATTCGTGAAAGTCCGCGTGACCTTCGCGCTGCCTTCCCACCTACTCTCTTCTTTTATTGTGCAACCATCGCCTCTCGCGCTATGATCGCGTCTTAAAGATTACGCGACCTTAAGAAAGAGACTGCATATCATGACTGCCGCAACAAAATATAAAAAGAAAACGGCGACAATCCGTGGCCTGAAAATGGCCTATATCGAAGAGGGCGAGGGCGATCCGATTGTCTTCCTGCATGGCAATCCGACGTCTTCGTATTTATGGCGAAATGTCATGCCACATCTGGAAGGGCGGGGCCGATTGATTGCACCTGACCTGATCGGCATGGGCGATTCTGAAAAACTGCCGGACAGTACCGCCGACAGTTATACGTTCAAGGAGCATCGGAGCTTTCTCCATGATCTGCTGGCCTATCTGGAAGTCGACCAGAATGTCACTCTGGTTATTCATGACTGGGGCTCGGCGCTCGGCTTCGATTGGGCATACCAGAATCAGGGCGCCATGAAGGGCATCGCCTATATGGAGGCTATTGTCCGCACCGTTGAAAGCTGGGATCACTGGCCTGAGGCAGCGCGCAAGATATTTCAGGGGTTCAGAAGTCCGGCCGGAGAAGAGCTGGTTCTGGAGAAAAATATCTTCGTGGAGCGGGTTCTGCCCGGCTCCATCATCCGTCCGCTTGATGAAGCTGAGCAGCGCGAGTATACCCGCCCGTTCCGAAAAAGTGGCGAAGATCGCCGTCCAACCCTGACCTGGCCGCGGCAAATCCCCATCGCGGGAGAGCCCGCAGATGTCGTTGAAGTTGTTGAGGCGTACTCCAGCTGGCTCAGCCAGTCCGATTTGCCGAAGCTGTTCATTAATGCAGATCCGGGCTCGATCCTGATCGGCCCGCAGCGCGATTTCTGCCGGAGCTGGCCGAACCAGACGGAAGTCACTGTGAAAGGCCTGCACTTTATTCAGGAAGACAGTCCTGATGAAATCGGCAAAGCCGTCTCCGACTTTACCGCCAAACTCTAACAGCTTCTGGGTATTTATGAGCACATCGAAAAAACGACAGAAACTCAACCCTTTGCAAAGCAAGACGCTGGTACTGCTACAGCTTCTGGCAAAGGACAGTGAAAGCTCGTCAGCTGTATACGGATCGGAGGATATTCATATCACCCGCCTGCCCCATGCCCATGGCAACCATATGCATGTGGGCGAGTTTGTCCTTGCGGCCAAGGATGCCAGCGGTCTGAATAACCCAGCCGTTTGGGTGGCGTTGGCTCGCAAGGGTTTTGTTCGCGATAACTGGCAGCAGGAAATTATTTTGACCCCGGAAGGGCGTGCCTTTTCGACAGGTTTGGAGAATAAATTTCTAACTGCTTCCGATCATTAGGATCCCATGTCATGACATCCCGCCAGGACAGAAAACTAACCACCATCCTCTGCGCGGACGTTGCCGGCTATAGCCGGCTGATGAGCGCGGATGAATCCGGAACCCTGGAACGCCTGAAAGCAACTCGCGACATTTTCCAGGGGTTTCTGGAACAATATGGGGGGCGGATTGTGAATATGACCGGGGACGGCATCGTCGCCGATTTCGGCAGTGTCGTAAATGCCGTGCAGTGCAGCGTCGAATTTCAGAATAAAATCAACGAGGAAAACGAAGATATCCCGACGGACGACAGGATGCTGTATCGCGTGGGGCTTAATCTTGGCGACGTGATTATCGAGGGCGAGGATATCTTCGGCGAAGGGGTCAATGTTGCTGCCCGCTTGGAGACCCTTTCGCCCGTCGGCGGGATCTGCATTTCCGGAACCGTGTTTGATCAGGTGAAAAACAAGCTTCCGCGCTCATTTGATTTTCTCGGCAATAAAACGGTCAAGAATATCGCCGATCCTGTTCCCGTCTATTCGCTTTCATTGATGGAAAATGGCATCACTTCATCTGTCCCACCGCACGAAACGGCTGCAAACAACACGACAGATGAAGATATCGACGCGCAAATCAGGGCGCAGGTCAAACGTCAGGCCAGTTTCTATCGTCAGGCCATGACCTTCGGCTCCATTATCGTGTTTCTATTCATCATCAACATGTGGACATCCGCCGACTATTGGTGGTTTCTCTGGCCCGCCATGGGCTTCGCCCTGATTTTGGGTATGCGCGCCATACGGATATTCGGCAAGGGCCCGAATATGGAGGAGTGGGAAAAGCGCAAGTTCGACGAACTTAAAGCCCGCGAACGCAATAAGAGCTGAAATCGATGTTTAAGACTCGTCGCCGCGGAGATTGTTGGCGATATCGTCAATGGCTTGCTGGTTCGGGTTGACGTAATTATCGAAGAATATGGTCAAAGGCTCGGCACCGGATATGGTCAGCGCCGCCTTTCCGTCAATTTCGGTGATATCCAATGCATTTGCCTGCTCCGCCAATGACAAACCAAGATCATCAAAAATCCGATCAAGATCAATGCTGTCATTCTCAACGTCAAAATCCGTAATATGGACAAGGCCCGCGTCATTTTCCGTAAACACGAAGCTGTCAGCGCCCTCTCCGCCGGTCAGGGTGTCGCTCCCGCCATTGCCTTGTAGAACATCGTCGCCGTCAGTACCAACCAGAAGTTCCGCTGCGTCCGTGCCTTCAAACAATCCACTCAGCCCGGCATTGGCGGGAGCAGCAAACGCTGCGACGGCCTGTACGGCACCCGCGGAACCGTCGGTGAAGGTAAAGGACAGGCTCGCACTGCTGACATCACCGTCACCGTCCGTCAGGAAATACTCGAAACTCTCAATGTCCCCTAAAACCGCAGACTGAGACGCTGTGTAAACATAGTTGCCAGCCATATCGATACTGATCATGCCGCCCAGATTTGTTGTCAGTTCGAGAGCATCGCCATTTTGCGGAATATCAAGGGAGATGCCGTTATGCAGAAGAGATGTCAATGTTCCGCCATCTGCTCCCAAAAGATCGATCGAGCCGGAGGTCACCACATTGTCCGCCTCGACCACCGGAATATTGTCAACGAGAACAGTTTCCAGATCGCTGGGATCAACGACAGTAACTGGCACATCGCCAAAGTTTTCAACTTTTGCCAGCTCATCAGTATCCGTGCCGGTGCCAATACCAACGGCAACAACTTCGACACCATTTGCATCGACAAATTCCTGCCATATGCCGTCATCAGGAACACCCGCGTCAGTATTCGGCACTCCATCCGAGGTAAAGTAAAGTGTGTGATTAAAATCCGCCAATGACAGATCCCCAAGATGCCCATTCAGAACACCTTGCGCCCCGTCCAGATTATCGGCGATCGCCGCCGCATAATTGGTTCCACCACCCGGCACAAGATTACCGTCATCATTTATAAAAGTCTGTGCATCCGCAATGGAGCTGCCGGAAAAAACGACGCTTGAAGCACTCGCAAAAGCGATTACAGTAATATTCACTGCCCTCGACATTGTTGCATATTCATCAAGTACACTGGTGAGGGCCTGCTTGACCGCGTCAATGCGTGTCCCGGTTCCACCGATGAGGGGAAAACCCATGGAGCCCGAAACATCTACCACAAATACAAGATTATATGCCGGCATTTCGGGGACCGGCAGGTCAAAACTATCCGGGCTGGCAATAGGTGCATCATCAATGATGGAGACCGTGAAAGATCCAGTATCAGTAGATCCATCTCCATCGACCACGTCATATCCGAAATTGAGCGCCTTGCCATCTTCCCCGGTACCAGTATGATCAATGACATCGCTCAGGATAACGGAATAACCATAATTATCACCAGCACCATTAGGCGCAAAGTCCAGGGTGAAGACTGTTCGCGGCGCGCCTTCATCTGGTGTCGCCGTCGCGGTAACCCGCTGAGTGACACCATCGGCAAGGGTGGTGATATCATACTCCACCGTATCTCCGCGAGAGGTCAGCACGGGCAGGCCCGAGATATCGAGAGTAACACTCCCCGCCTCATCAGATCCGAAGTCAACCTCAACGGTGCCTGTTGCTGTCAGGGATTCCGGTGACTGGTCAGATCCATCTACCAGATCATCTTCATCAATCGTGCTATCTGTTGCAACGCCCAGAAACGGGCTACCGTCGCCGATAACAACAGGGATGACACCGGTCGCTTCCGACCCGTTTTCATCGGTTGCTGTGAAAGCAAGATCAAATCCAATCTCGGAGAGCAATGCCCCTCCCGGCCCCACATGATCTATCGGACCATCAAGAGACATATCGTAGGTACCATCATCCTTCAGGGTGGCAGTAAACAAAGCAACACCGCCCGCCGACCCGACAAGGGCCCCGGAAGTGGTAATACTCAGAACCACAGGCACCCCGCCGGATGTCAGGTTGAGGGCATCGAAATCCGGCTGAAGGGCATTGAAGGAGATACTTTCGTATGTTCCACTCCCACCAACAAGTCCCAGCGAATTTTCTGCAACGACATCGCCATCCGCGATTTCCTCTAGGAGTGCAGGCTCTGCATTTTCAAAATCAAGAGGCTGCTCATTATCCAGAATGTTGACCGTTATGGGACCAACACCCTCATCGATGACGATATTACCCGACCCGCTCGCCAAGGTAATTACCAGACTTTCCGTCGGTTCAAACTTTCCGTCATCAATAATCGGGATTGTAATAAAAATACTCTCACCCGCCGCAAGGCCGGTTTCCCCGCCGGAGAATGTCGCGGTTTGAACGGCATCTGTCGTATAATCGGAGCCCGCAGTGGCGCTTCCTGTCACCGAATAGTCAATGTTAAGCTCAACATTCGGCGCGACAGCCTTGTCCAACACAAGCTCAATGGAGATCACACCTGCGTCTTCGTCAACCGATATGGTATCACCGGATACTGTAACACCGCCAACCTTCACATCCCCAAGATTGACCGTTCCGATATCATCATCTTCAATGACAATCACTGCTTTGTTGAAGGCAACGTTGATGTCGGCATTTTCTGCGCCCGTAAGCTCAACAATGAAGAACTCAAGGCCCTCGATCACGTCATCATCAATAACCGAGACAGAAAAGCTCGCCGATGTCTCTCCCGGCGCGATGATGACAGTCCCGGTACCGCCGTCGATAAAGTCCACGTCCCCTGGTAAACCGGTATCCTCACCGGTTGCACTGCCAGGGCGGAGTTCATAGGTGATTGTGACCGGCTGGCCAGCAGGTTGGTCCAGGCTGATCACCACTTCGAAAGAGTCCAGGCTACCGGATTCCGGGTCGATAATGGCGTTGACGCTCAGCTTTGTCTGCGGTCCGGCGCCAACCAATTCCTCGATATTCTCGATATTGTCCAGACTGAACTGCGTCGCGCCCAGCAAATCACCGGCCCCGAGTAATTCTCCGATATTGAGGCCCGCCGCGGCAAGCTGCGCGGCCACTTCCTCAAACCCGGCGCCGCCGCCATGATTGCTGGCGCGGCGCCCCCCGGCTTCCGGGGCGATTTTGTCGGGATCGAAATTATCCTCGTCATCAAACCATTCAGGATTAATGAGCTTTAACGTCGGCCCATAAATATTAAAAAGCTGCTCGCCGGTCAGAATGAACGGGGCGCTGGGAGGGGATGAAAAACTAGTGACAACAACCGATTGGTTGGCGATTGTGAGCTCCTGTGCCCCACCTTCATTGATAACAACAATGGCGCCAGTAAAGAGCGTAAAAATGGACTCTTCACCAAAGGCCTTCACCTCGCCCGACCAGCTTGTCCCGCGAATACCAATAGTGCCGACAGGCGTTTTGACGCTTACATTCTCCGGATCATCCTTGGCGATCTGTCCGCTGACCAATGAGAAAACACCCTGAAGAAGCGATACCCCAAAAGTACCGTTACCTCCCGACGGATTATAAATCATTTCGTCTAGAACTGCGCGACCGTTCTCCCCCATGGAAAACTGCGTTTCGTCGGCAAATTCTATGGAAAACGAACTTCCTGCGGCCGTTTCCAGCACATCACCTTGATAGACGGATGCCCCTTCGACCAATACGTCGCTCGTCCCATCCAGATGCTTCGCTGTTACTGTGCCACTAAGTTCAGTGACATCGCCAATCGGTCCGCCGCCATCCGACTGCGCCGAAGATGATTGCGCCAAGGGGCCGGGACCGGCAAGCTTGCTCACCACATCATAGGAAAGCCGGGCGCCGCCCGCAGTGATCAGGTCAGGTCCGGGAAACGACGCAAAATAGTCATGGATAACAATAGAGGCGCCGGAATCCGATGTCAGGGTCAGATCGGCACCCTCACGCGCATATTCCGCGACAATCGGCTGGATTTCGGCACCAAGCTGAAGAACTTCACCTTCTACGACGTTGTAATCTGCTATGAATTGTCCGCCCGAGGTTCCACCATCGAAAGTCTTCATCATCAAATCCTATAAACATGCCCGTACAGGGCTAAATCTCAGGGTTACGTCCAATATCAACCAAATATCAGAGCCATCCCCGTTTTTATCTCTTGAATCAAAAAGGAATTTATCTGTAACTAAATCGAAGTAATCAAAATCGCCAACACCAAATAAAAAAGTAATATAACATTAGAATCTTCAAAAAGCCATGTTTTGAACAAATTTCATAAAATTTTCTGAAGTTTATAGTTAATTGGATGGAAAGCTGTAAACTGACGGAAAGTATAGGATAGCTTCCAACCATTTGAATGGAATAATGGCGTACCAGACTTTAACACGGACAATTCGTGGAATTTTAAGGCCCTTCGAATGGATATTTTTTGCCGGAAGCGGCAGATTTTCAGCCCTCATTATCCTTGTTGCCGCTCTTCTCGTGCAAATCTACGACCCGCCGGTTCTGGCTAATTTTCGGGATCGTGTTTTCGATTTTTATCAACAATCCCTGCCACGGGAAGCAACCCTTCCACGCCCTGTCGCGGTGATAGATATTGATGAAAACAGTCTCCTCAACCTTGGCCAATGGCCTTGGCCGCGATCTTACCTGGCGCATCTGGTGAGCAACGCGACGGAAAAGGGCGCAGTCGTCATCGGCTTTGATATGTTGTTTGCAGAACCGGACAGATTGTCCCCGGATAAGATGTCGGAGAATGTCCAGGGGCTGTCTGAAGACGTAAAACGACAGCTTTCTGCGCTACCCTCCTTTGACCGCCTTTTCGCGGAACAGATAGAAAACAGCCGCGTCGTCCTCGGCATCTCCGTAAGCCCTGATGCCAAGGGCGCCAATAATTACGGCCTCGACCGTATTCCGTCTTTCGCGGCCCTTGGCAAGGATCCAAAGCCCTATTTAAACAAGTTTCCGGCGTTGATCGGCAATATTGACAGGTTAGATGAGGCCGCTGCCGGACGCGGCATGGTCAGCCTCGATCAGGATTTTGACGGTATAGTTCGTCGTGTCCCCCTCGCCAACCGTGTCGGAGACAAAATCATTCCGACATTAGCCCTCGATATGCTCCGGGTCGCAACGGGCCGAAATGTAGTTGTACAGACAAATGAAAACGGCATTGTCGGCTTCAAGATCGCCGGAACCCTGGTTCCCACGGATACCAACGGCCGCGTCTGGATCAAATATTCCGAATTTGATCCGGACCAGTATATATCAGCACTGGATGTTATCAACGGAACGGTGAAAGCAGAAAAACTGGCCGGAAAGCTCGTCCTCGTTGGCACCTCTGCAACGGGCCTGAAAGACCTGCGGGCCTCCCCGCTCACGTCAAATCTTCCCGGCGTGGAAATGCATATGCAACTGCTGGAGAATATTCTCACCCAGTCCTACCTGTTCCGGCCCGATTTCATTGCCTTGTTCGAATGGCTCGGCACCTTGCTCACGGGACTGACACTTATCCTCCTTGTGCCAATTGTTGGCGCCCGAACCACTATGGGGCTGCTGGTCTTCGTTGGTACCGTCGCAATGGCCTCGTCTGCCTATTTCTTCGTTTCCTTTTCTATCCTAATCGACGTCAGTTACACAGTCGCTATCTCGACCCTGATTTATATTATTCTGGTGTATTCCAGTTATCTGAGCACGGAAACAGAGCGTACCCGGATCCGGACGGCCTTCGCCCATTATCTCTCGCCCGAGCTGGTACGGCGCCTTTCCGCGTCGCCCGATAGTCTGGTTCTCGGCGGAGAGGAGAAGGAAATGACCTTCATGTTCTGTGATGTCCGGGAATTCACCGTGATTTCAGAGGGATATAAGCATGACCCGAAGGGTCTCACCCATTTGATCAATCGCTTTCTGACGCCCATGACCGGACTTATTTTGGAGCATAACGGGACCATTGATAAATATATGGGCGATTCGATCATGGCGTTCTGGAACGCGCCGCTGGAAAACCCTGAGCATCCCCGCGACGCCATCAACGCCGCCCTCGCCATGATCCCAAGCCTTAATGCTTTGAATGAAGAACTCAAAGCCGAAGCAGAACGCGAAAACAGGACATTCAAGCAGTTGCGTATTGGTATCGGGCTCAACACTGGAAGCTGCATCGTCGGCAATCTGGGGTCGGAACAGCGGTTTGACTATTCCGTGCTCGGCGATCCGGTCAATCTCGCCTCCCGGTTGGAAGGACAAACTAAGGAATATGGCTTCAGTGTCATCCTTGGCGAGACGACGGCGGAATTTGTCCCCGGTTATGCCCTTGTGGAACTTGATCTGATTGCGGTTAAAGGGAAACAAGATGCTGCCAAAATCTATGGGTTGCTTGGTGATGCCAGCCACGCGGTAGATCCGGATTTTATTGAAACCCGTCGGCTTGTAACCCACTTTCTGGAGCTCTATCGAGCGCGCAAATGGGATGAAGCTCATGCGGAAGCTGAGATACTAAAGAAACATAACCGGCATCTCGAAAAATTTGCCGATCTTTATCAAAGTCGTATTGCCGCGTTCCGCAAAACGCCGCCACCCGACGACTGGGACGGCGTTTTCCGCGCAGAAAACAAATAGGCCTCCGCTAGAAACTATCGCTGGTGGCCAGGGCGCCAAGCCGTGCCGTTATTTGCCGAAAACCGCTGACCGTTTCACTGATAATATCTGCGACGGCTTTTTGCTCCTTGATCAGTCCGGCGGACTGGCCGGATAAGCCGACACTCGCCTCCATATCGCCGCCGAAATATAAATCCTGAATGCGGGCGAAGGTATCAGCCGGCATCAGGCCTTCTTCATGGATGGCGATGGTTTTGTTAGTTTTAAGGGCACGAATGCAGGGCTTGGATTTCTTGTTCAGCACATAAGTGCCGGTATCTTCCGCATCGATAATTGCCTGTTTGTAATTGATATGGACCGGGCTTTCCTTGGCCGAGACAAACCGCGTTCCCATCTGGACGGCTTCGGCGCCGACGGCAAAGGCCGCAGCCATGCCGCGCCCGTCAACAATCCCACCTGCGGCAACCATGGGTACATCCACGTGGTCCCGGATGGCCTGAAGCAGCACAAGAGTTGAGACTTCTTCGGGGTTTTTAAATCCGCCCCCTTCGGAGCCTTCAACAATCAGGCCGTCGACACCGGCCTCAACCGCCTTGATCGCGGCTTTGACCGTCGGCACCGCATGATAGACGATGATGTCATGGGCCTTTAGAATTTCGATAAGTTTTTCAGGATTACCTGCTGAAGTGGTCACGAACTTGACGCCGCATTCTGCAACGAATTTGATCATATTCTGATCGCGCAGAAACAGAAGCGGCAGATTGATACCGAACGGCGCATCCGTTAGTTCCTTCATTTTCTCAATCTCGCGAATGCAGTTCTCGGTCTCCCCCGATGAGGTTTCGATAACCCCAAGGCCGCCCGCGTTGCAGACTGCTGAAGCCAGCGGTGAGCGGGCAATCCAGCCCATCGGCGCCTGAATAATCGGGTATTTCGCGCCTGTATGTGCCAGTACACGGTTCATTCTACTAATCCTTTACTTGGTACTATTATTTAAGGGAAAACAAGACCTGTCGCGGCTTGCAAATCTGCCAATGCCTGTTCTTCGGTCACCACCTTGATCGTTGTCATGCCCATAGCAGCGGCGGGTTTCAGATTGATCCCAAGGTCATCAAGATAAATCACCTCATCCGCGACAACCCCCATCTCGGTGCAGGCATAGTCATAGATTTTCGGGTCCGGTTTGCGCAAGCCTATTTTACTGGATTCAATTACCTGCCGAAACAGTTTCATAACCTCGTCCACTTCAGTCTGCGCCTCTTCATGCCTGGTCATTCCGGGTCCCATGCCCGCCGGCACGTTGTTGGTAAGGCAGGTACAGTTATATTTCTCTGTACAGAGTTTGAGCGCTGCGACCATACGGGGGCGAACGGCACCGGCCAGCAGCTTGACGATTTCCTTGCCCGAAACTGCATGCCCGAGCGCAGCGCTTTCCGCTTCGAACAGCTTGTCAAACTCGTCCAGGGTAACCGCACTCCGTTCAAACTGTGCCCAGGCGTTACTGTCAGGATTAGTGGAATTAACCTGACGGACAAAATTTCTGGGCAGATCTTGTGCAGCCTCAAATTTCGCGAAGGCTTCGAACGGGCTCGTGGTCAAAACCCCGCCAAAATCCCAAAGAATGGCTTTTTTCATGAAAATACCGGGACCTTGCCCGCCTTTATTCTTACTTTTCATCGAGTGTGGCAGCGCGGAATTCGCTTGTCAAATGCCAACAGGCTTTGATTTAATTTTAATACTTACTAGGTTAGAGTATTGAGAGATTATCGTACGTCATCCGTTGGAGTATCCAGATGAGAATGCCAGCCCTTGCACTTTTGTGCCTTATGATTGCCAGTCCGGCCGCATTCGCGTTCGATAAAGACGATATGGCCAAGCTGAAGGAGACAGGAAGCTGTGCAGGCTGCGATCTGAGGGCCGCGAAGCTGCAATCAGAAGATTTTACGGATGCCTATATGAAAGGCGCAAATTTACGCGATACCATTCTGAAAGGTATCAAGCTTGAAAATGCCAATCTCGCCAATGCCGACTTAAGGCGCGCTGACCTAGAGAAATCAAATCTGACGAATGCCAATCTGGAAAGCGCCATTATGCAAGGCGCCGATTTGGAAAAGGCGGTTATGAAAGGCGCTGATTTGCGGCAGACTGATTTGCGCGATACAGATTTTGAAAGTGCGGATGTCGAAGGGGGCAAGTTCCAGAAAGCCGATCTCAGGAAAGCGAGCTTCAAGCGCGCCAATTTATCAAAGGCCAATTTCAGCGATACCAACTTAAAAGACGCCAATTTCAAGCGGGCGACCATGGTTGATACGATCTTTGTCGATGCAGAATTGAAGGATGCCAATTTCGCCCGAGCAAACCTGACCAATGCCCGGCTTGACGGAGCTGAATTAGGCCATTCCAACTTTCACAGGGCAACCCTGGTCGGCGCAAATCTCGCTGGCGCCGACGTTTCCGATGCCGCCTTTTGGGGGGCTGATTTATCCGGTGCTAATCTTAAAGATACAGAAGGGTTGGAACAACAGCAGTTGGACGTCGCCTGCGGAGACAAAAAAACCCTGCTGCCAAATGACCTGCTTATTTCTGACTGTCCGGGCTAGCCGCGCCTATGGCAGTTCCGAAATCAGACCCGGCAACAGGCCCAGATGTTCAATGCAATAGAATCTGGCCTCGCTATCTGACGGGGTTTCTGCATGTTCCAGTGCCCATGTAAGATCATGAGGGACGTGGACACCCCAGCTCCCGGCATTGATCGCCGGAAGTATATCGGATTTCAGGGAGTTTCCGACCATCATGCTCTGATGCGGCGTCTCGGCATGCTGATGAAATATCCTCTCATAAGTCTCTTGTGTCTTTTCACTGACGATTTCAACGGCATCGAAGAGCTCGCCCAAACCTGACTGAGCCAGTTTGCGTTCCTGATCGAACAAATCCCCCTTCGTCACCAGAATAAGCCTATAGGAACCGCATAGCTCCTCTAGTGTTTCACGGACATGAGGCAGGGTTTCAATGGGGTGGCGCAGCATCTCCCGCCCTGTCCGCAGGATGTCATGAAGGACCGAGGCAGGCACTTTATCCTCCGTCACCTCAATTGCGGTTTCAATCATCGACAGGGTAAATCCTTTTACCCCGTAGCCATAATATTCCAAATTCCGGCGCTCGGCCGCCAGCAAGCGCTCCGTTATATGATCGCTCTCGGCGTAATCTTTTAGCAGGGACGAAAATTTCTCTTCGGTCAGGCGAAAGAAATATTCGTTCTGCCAAAGAGTATCGTCAGCATCAAAGCCGATAGCGGTTAAAGGCTGATGTGTCGTCATAAGGGGTTTATCTTCTTAACTAGCCGCCTGATCAGGAATAATTTTGCCGGGGTTCATGATATTATCAGGGTCCAGCGCCTGCTTCAATGTCGCCATCACATCCACGGCTTCGCCATGCTCCCGATACATATATTTTCTTTTGCCGAGCCCGACCCCATGCTCGCCGGTACACGTCCCGTCCATGGCGAGGGCGCGGTCAATCAGTCGGCCATTAAGGCGCTCCGCCTCCGCCAGTTCTTCAGAGTTTTCCTTTTTGATCACAAAGGACAGATGAAAATTCCCGTCTCCCACATGCCCGACCAATGGCGCAATAAGGAAACTGTCCGCCAGATCTTTCTTGGTTTCCGAGATACAGTCAGCAAGGCGGGATATGGGAACACAGACATCGGTCGCCCAGATTTGGGCCCCGTTACGAAGCGCCATGGCGGCATAGGCGGCATTATGCCGGGCCTCCCAGAGTTTCGTCCGGTCTTCGGCCTGCGCTGTCCACTGGAAGTCTTCTGCACCAAAATCCGCACAGATTTCCTTCACCTGTTCCGCCTGCTCCTTAACATAGGCCTCGCTGCCATGAAACTCCAGAAACAATGTCGGCTGCACGGGAAGCGACAGATTGGAATATTTATTGACCGCGTCCACCTGCACTTCATCGAGCAATTCAATACGGGCCACAGGAATGCCGGATTGGATCGTGATAATAACCGACTGCACCGCCGCATCGATATCAGGAAAGGATACTGTCGCTGCCGAAATCGCTTCTGGAATGCCATAGAGTTTCAACGTTAACTCGGTGATAATTCCGAGGGTTCCTTCTGAGCCGATATACAGCTTGGTCAAGTCATAGCCTGCCGCACTTTTCTTGGCCCGGTGACCGGTGGAAATAATCCGCCCGTCAGGCAGGACAACTTTCAAACTGAGAATATTTTCGCGTATGGTGCCGTAACGCACCGCATTGGTCCCCGACGCCCGGGTCGAAGCCATGCCGCCGATGGAGGCATCCGCCCCCGGATCAACAGGGAAAAAGAGGCCGGTATCACGCAAATATTCGTTGAGCTGTTTACGGCGGACACCGGGCTGAACCGTGCAGTCCAAATCTTCTGGACTGACCCTCAACACTTCGTTCATTTCGTTGAGGTCTATGGATATACCGCCTTCAACCGCGTTGATATGGCCTTCCAGCGAAGTGCCGGCGCCAAATGGGATGATCGGGATTTTATATGCAGCACAAATCTTAACGATCTCGGAGACCTCTTCGGTGCTGCGGGCAAAGCAGACTGCCTCCGGCGCTACTGGAAAATGCCAGCTTTCATCCTTGCCATGCTGTTCGCGAACAGCGCCCGCCGTCGTGCAACGCGATCCCAGCAATTCAGTCAGCTTTTCAACGACCTGATCGATGTTGGCATGTTGGACAGTCATTATTTTTCCTTACAAAAGGTGCGGGGTCGGGTTTGGGCCCATTAGTACTTGTTTATTTAAAGCGCCAAGGCCAGAGTATAAAGCAAAAAAGCGTCAATCAAGAAAAGGGAACCGACATGAGTAGCGCCCACGCCCCCATTCTCCATCAGCAAAAAGTTCTGCCGGAATGGATCGATTATAACCAGCATATGAATGTTGCCTACTATGTTCTGGTGTTTGACAACGCGCTGGATGTATTTTTGGATGAAATCGGCCTCACCCGGGAATATCGGAAACGCGCCCATTGCACCGTCTATGTGCTGGAAACCCATGTCACCTATTTGCAAGAAGTGCACGAGGGTGATCCGCTGGACATGACGATCCGGGTGATCGATTGTGACGCGAAACGTATGCATCTCTATCTGGAAATGAGGCACGGGACAAAAGGCTTTCTTGCGGCCACGTCCGAGCAGATGATTTTACATATCGATCAGGCGGGCCCGAAAGCCTGCGAGATGCCGGCTTCCATTCAAGCGGCATTGGAGCAGAATAAGGCCTTGTTTGCAGATACTCCCCTTCCCGACAAGGCAGGCGCAAGCGTAGGCATTCGGCGAGCGCAATAAAAAACGCCGCGGATGAAGGCGGCGTTTCAGTCAGGATTGTCTATTCTATTAGCTAGGCAGCGGCGCTTTCAACGTTTTCTGAGGCGCCCAGCTTGCCGATGAGGTAATCGACATTCTCGCCATCAAACTTATCTTCGAAATGGGTCAGGACCCGTTCGATGACCTGATTGCGGTAACGTTCACGATCACCGGGTGAGCCGTCAAAATCAAGTTCTGTGGCAACTTCTAACCCAACTTTCATAATTTCCTGAAGTCCGCCTGGAATATTCGATTTTTCACAAAGCTGACTTAAGCCCTTGCCACCTGCGTCATTCACCAGGATATGCACGTTGGCTACTGCGATATCGGAATATTTCGCCATGGCGGTTTCAAAGAAATCCACATCACCGACGCAGAGCGCCCGCAGGATAATCGTTGGGGTCAAACGGCCATTTGCATGCAACTGGTCAATCAGATCGACGAGATCAGCATGGCTCGCACCATCTTTAATAAATCCGATCATGGTTTTTTCGCGGTTTTCCAAAATCAGATCCGTTGCCACACCCGGCGGCAGTTCATGATGGGTCACCAAATGATCACGCAGCTTGTCAGAAACCATGGTTACCAACCGTTCCGTTACCGTAATCGGCAAGGTACTGCGATGCGCCATAGGGGCGCTGATTTTTTCATTATCCCCGAACTGATCGAGCACTTTTTCGAACGTATCTTCAGATATCTCTGCGCCGTCATTCTCCATTAGGGTCGCCACGACATCTTCGCTCCCGGTATCAGCGAGCTTGTCGGACACAGCCTCAGAAACGGTCGCGCGACTAGCAACAGCCGCCTGATGTAAATCAGATTTAGATCCGATAATTTCAAACAGATCTTCATCCGTCAACGCATCAGAAAAACTGAGCATTGGCGTTGCCACATCGGCGATATCACTCGCCAGGGTCTTCGCAATATCATGGGGCAGATCCGGTATGGATTTCAGGGTTTCCGCCAATGTCTGGCGCACCAGAACCTCAGCGTCATTGACCAGAAGACGAAAGATTTCCTCCGCTTCGCGCCGTTCGGTGTCGCTGAAATCATTTGCCAGCCCGCCGGCTATTTTTTCTACTGTTTCTGCCCGTACTTCGGCGGAACGATCTGTTAGTAATCGTTCGACATCTGCTGGACTCAAAGAACCGTTATTTGACACAGTGGCTCCAATATTAGTGTTAATCCCTACCGCTATTGTCGCCAAATAGTGTTAATATACCCTTAATCCAAACGCCCTTCGATAACTTCTTTTATGCTGCGGATTTGGTCCTCGACCTTAATGTCGAGCTGGCTTGTGACCTCCAGATCGCGATCCTCATAGACATCTTCATCCGGCTTTTTCGCTTTCCAGTCAGTGACAGCGGTATCGCGGGCGATAATCAGCCGTTCAATTTGCGGGCGGAAAAGCACGACCATCGCCGTAATCCAGCGATTTGCGGGCCAGGACGGATTGCAATGATCGATGATAAACCCGTCCAGCATATCGATAACATCTTTTTTATCGTACCAGTTTTCCCCGGTTACCCAGCGGTTCGTGGTAAAAAGCTGAATGGGAAAACCCGCACTATCCATGGAAATGGCGATCAAATGAGAGAGAATGTCATCTTCTTCCGTCGGCCATTCCTCCTCCCCGTCATAAGGCACAGGTTCGACGCCATTCTTGATACCTTTTTTGCGCAGGAAGGTGTGAAAATGACCATGCTCGCCTTCGCGGTGGGCATGGTAATAATATTGGGCATGGGTTTCATCATCATAGATATCACCATCGGGATAGTGATCCCATTCGTAGAAGGTTTCCACGCCTTTGATGACCTCGCCGACGATATTGAGGCCGCCTTTGCTCAATACCCTGTAACATTCAAGAATTTCGTCTGCGGCGTCGTTCATTTTCGTGAGCTGCGCCGATGGCAAGCCACGTAAAACCTCCCGGAGTTCTTTCGCATCCATTTTCATCGACAAGGGGCTGTCCTCTATCCGCGTCGCCATCATGTTCATGTAAATACTATTCCTCTTTTACCAAACGAAATCCCACAAGAATATGTTTTAAATCAACGGGACGCGTATGCCATGCCGCGGGGCGGCAAACACCGCATCCTTTATCATCCCAGGAGCCGCCCTTGACCACAAACCGATCTTTTCGGCTTTCCGTGGCCGTCCATTCAAACACCTGACCGGCGGCGTCCAACAAGCCATACGGACTGGCACCTT
>Ga0315338_1001146_pt1 | contig 38006 bp, 37 predicted proteins | sample ASW8metaG_FD_204518 | JGI IMG/M metagenome (GOLD analysis project Ga0315338, IMG submission 204518) | Ammonia-oxidizing marine archaeal communities from Monterey Bay, California, United States - ASW #8 | ecosystem: Environmental > Aquatic > Marine > Coastal | place: USA: California | collected... | reverse complement strand
ATAACCCACGCATCGTTTACTGAAAGACAAATAATTAGATCTACACCTTTGTCACGAATTTGATCGGATAACTCAATATAACCTGGCAGATGAGATTTCGAGCACGTAGGTGTAAATGCGCCTGGTAGTGCAAACAACACCACTCGTTTAGCCTGAAAGAGTTCACCGGTCTGAACCGACTCCGGCCGTTCACTGCCCATAATCTTGAGTTCCACATCCGGTACTGTTTCGCCAATTTGTATCGCCATTAAGCCTCCTTTTACTAAAAACATTCTGTTAGTGCATAGTATCCACAATTGCTATTGCACCTGCCAACACGTATCTTAATTCAATCTGTGTTCCCTAGTGCCATGCGATTGCGCCAGCCCTATGATAAATTATCCGTTTATATTGGGGCCTAGTTACGCCCAAAACTAACAATGGTATTCCGCATTGGACCCTGTAGTTGACCTGAGAAGTGACACTGTCACTAAGCCCAGTGATGGCATGCGCCAGGCAATGCTGAATGCTGATGTCGGCGATGATGTTTATGGGGAAGATCCGACGGCCACTACTCTCGAAACCAAAGCAGCCAATTTATTGAAAACACAATCTGCGCTTTTCGTGACAAGTGGTACCCAGAGCAACCTCCTAGCCCTGCTAAGCCATTGTCAGCGCGGAGACGAGTACATTGCGGGTAGCCAGGCACACAGCTACCGTGAAGAAGGCGGGGGCGGGGCTGTTTTAGCTAGCATTCAGCCACAGCCAATTGAAAACAATGACGACGGCACCATCGACTTGAACAAAGTCGAGGCTGCAATCAAACCAAATGACTTTCACTACGCTACAACTCGGCTATTCTGCCTGGAGAACACTTTTTTCGGTCATCCTCTCCCCATTAGCTATCTTGAAGAGGCGGCCTCACTCGCGCGACACCATGGATTATCGCTACATCTAGATGGTGCTCGCTTATTCAATGCGGCTATAAAACAGAAAACCCCACCGCATGAAATTGCACAACATTTTGATTCCATATCAGCCTGCCTTTCGAAAGGCCTGGGTGCCCCGATGGGGTCGGTCCTCTGCGGAACCAAGAAATTTATTCGGGACGCCAGACGCTGGAGAAAGATGTTGGGAGGGGGCTGGCGGCAAGCCGGCATCGTGGCATCGGCCGGGCTCTACGCACTCGAACACAATATTGAACGACTATCCCACGACCATAAAAATGCGCTTCTCTTGGCAAGGTTACTTGATCAAATTGATGGATTGGCTGTTGACAAACCAAGGGAACGAACAAATATGGTCTTTGTAACCGTGCCCGAAGTTGTTGTCCCCGAGCTAACGTCCAGACTTCGAAAGGCCGGTATTCTAATCTCCTGTGAGTACAATCCAATCAGACTGGTAACTCATCTGGATATTGATGAAACCGCGATCTATCGCTCAGCAGATGCTTTCCGACACGCTTTAAGCCAATAATAGGCCCTGATTTCCGGAATTTCATTCGTCAGGCAGCGTTCTCCACATCAACCGGTAGCATCTCAAACTCGGCCCAAAGCTTTTCTGCTGTCGTCTGCGCTTTGCTCGCATTAGCGCTCTTGATATACCCAAAACCTCGAATAGATAGTGGCAGTAAAGCAATCTCAATCGCTGCATTGAGGTTGCTAGCAGATAGTCCGGCACACAGATTGCGGACAGTCTGTTCATAATTCCTGACCAACTGCTGATCAAACTCCCTATCCTTACTGTATCGAAATGGATCAAGCACAGTTCCGCGTATTCGACGCGATAGAGTCATTAGTCTGAATAGCGTGAATATCCAACCGCCGAACGCTCTTTTTTGAATCGTGTCATTTTTGCGATTTAGTTTTGACATGATAGGTGGTGCTAAATTCACCTTTAGTCGATACGACCCCTCGAACGTGGACTCTAAGCTTTCCTTAAAGCGCTTATCCGTGTACAAGCGAGCGACTTCATATTCATCTTTAACAGCCAGTAACTTATGATAGGTCTGTGCAACCGCAAGTGTAAGCCGGAGATCAGTTCCTTTAATGCCGGATTCGACAGTTTGTACGGCGTCCACAACCGCACGATAACGTCTGGCATATCCTTTGCTCTGATAAGTCACCAAATGACTTGCCAACCGCTCCACTGTTTGTGCAACAGTTTCGTCGACAGCGACTGGCTGGCTGGTCGGAAAAGAGCTCAGCAAGCGTGTAACTTCATCAGGCTTTGCTGCGGCCACACGGCCCATTCGAAATGCCTGAACATTCATCTGGACCGCCTGCCCGTTGAGTTCAATAGCTTTTTCAATTGCAACCGAAGGTACAGGTATACCCCCAAGCTGGTATCCAAAACCTAAAATCATCAAATTTCCAGCAATTGATTCCCCAAAAGCTGCCGTAGCAACGGCCGTTGAATCGACTGTATGAAGAGAACTTCCAACACAATCTCGAATGGAGGACAACAGTTCCTCTAATGGGAATTGAGTGTCTGGATCCTTAATAAAATCACCCGACATTTGCTGATGCGTGTTAACGACAGCGACTGTGCCTGATCTCAACTTCCTTAAGCTTTCATCAGATGCAGAGGTCACAACATCGCATCCGAGCAAAAGGTCCGCGCCACTGTCAGCAACATGTGTGGCGCTGATATCCTCCGGCTTCTCTGCGAGGACAATATGGCTGGTAACAGCTCCCCCTTTTTGGGCCAGGCCAGCCATATCCAACACGGAACAACCCTTACCGGCGAGATGGGCAGCCATACCCAATATCGCACCGACAGTTACGACACCCGTTCCTCCTATGCCTGTCAGCAGAATACTGTAATGACCACTAATAGGGGTCATTACAGGCTCCAGTAACAAAGACTCCGCCAGTGCCTGAAAACCAGTATAGCTATGCCCCTTTTTAAGAGATCCCCCAATCACCGTTACAAAACTCGGGCAAAATCCAGACTGACAGGAATAATCCATATTACAGGTCGACTGGTTTATCGCCCTTTTCCGCCCGAATTCTGTCTCTACAGGCACTAAAGCAACACAATTTGATTGAGTTCCACAATCGCCACAGCCTTCGCAAACAGCTTCGTTGATAAACAACCGCTTATCAGGAATATTCATTTCACCCCGCCGACGGCGGCGGCGTTTTTCCGCCGCACAGGTCTGATCGTAAACAATTACACTGGTGCCAGTAACCTCACGCATGTCGCGTTGTACTTGATCCAGGTGATCCCGATGGTGGAATGTGGTGCCGGGTGCCCATTGAAGGGCTTTTGAATATTTCTTTAGGTCATCCGACACAACCGCAATTCGCCTGACCCCCTCTGCATGGACCTGGCGCGTGATGATCGCCGGATCCAACGAACCATCTACGCGTTGACCACCGGTCATCGCAACCGCATCGTTGTGGAGTATCTTGTAGGTGATATTGACACCTGCTGTAACGCTGGCACGGACCGCAAGAATCCCGGAATGGAAATAAGTGCCGTCGCCAATATTCTGAAAAACGTGCTTTGTCCCACTAAAGGGGCTTTCCCCAATCCAACTGGATCCTTCAGCTCCCATCTGAGTAAAACCAGCGGTGTTTCTGTCCATCCACGCTGCCATGAAATGGCAACCTATACCAGCCATTGCCCGACTTCCATCCGGCACCACGGTAGAACTGTTATGCGGACACCCGGCACAAAAATAGGGTGTACGAATCATCTCTGGCGACCTCAAGCTGTCCCGTGTTTGGCGCACCTTAAGGGTCTCGATCTGTGTAGTTAGGTCTTTGTTATTGGTCGTGCTGGCCAATCGTTCGCCTATCGACAGCGCTATATCCATCGCTTCCAGTCGCCCGTGCGCTGGAAACAAACTCTCCCCGTTTTCAGCTCGTTTGCCTACGATGGTCGGTGCATTGGACACACCGTAGAGAATTTCACGAATCTGCTGCTCGATAAGACCACGCTTTTCTTCAACAACGATAAGTCGTTTCAGGCCCTGCGTGAAGGTACGGACTCCATTTGGCTCAAGAGGCCAGGACATTCCGACTTTATAGAGTTTCAGGCCCAGGGCCTTTGCACGAATTTCGTCGATATTGAGCTCTAACAACGCACGCCTGACATCCAGGTAGGATTTGCCTGTAGTCACAATTCCCGTATGGGCATCAGAATCACCCATAATCTGGCGATCTATTCGATTGGTACGAGCGAAAGCCTTGACAGCCTCGAGCTTATACCGGTGAAGTCGCTCCTCCTGCTCAAGAAATCCGTCGGGCCAACGAATTTGTACCCCGCCACTGGGCAAAATAAAGTCCTCGGGCACCTCGGTTTGAATTCGGTCAACAGACACCGAAACAGAGGCAGATGCCTCCACTGTGTCATGTACGCACTTAAGTCCTACCCAGCAACCGCTGTAGCGAGATAATGACCAGCCGTAGAGCCCATAGTCTAGAATATCCTGAACTCCAGCTGGATTGAGAACTGGTACCATCGCATTAACTAACGAATACTCACTCTGGTGGGCTGTGGTCGACGATTCACAGGCATGATCATCCCCCAGTAATAGTAGAACTCCGCCATTAGGAGACGTTCCTGCTAAATTGCCGTGACGTATCGCATCACCCGAACGGTCTACACCGGGACCCTTTGCATACCACATCGCAAACACGCCGTCATATAAGCCATCACTGCCCAAATTGGCCTGTTGAGTACCCCAAACTGCCGTTGCACCCAGGTCCTCGTTAACTGCTGGCACAAACTTAACCCGATCTCGGGTCAAGTGTTCTTGAGCAAGGAAAAGTTGCTGGTCCAGGCCACCCAGGGGAGAACCACGGTATCCCGTTACAAAACCTGCAGTATTAAGGCCAAAATCCTGATCTTTCTGCGACTGGAGCATAGGGAGTCGAACCAGTGCCTGAATCCCAGACACAAATATTTGACCCTTTTCGAGCGTATACTTGTCATCGAGCGCAACGTCTCGCAGTTTCATCTACCCCCCTTGGCACATTAGCTACTGGACAATATCAACATCATAATCCTACCAGTTCCGTCTGAACCATGTATTCCCTAATCTCGATTCGTTAAATACCACACTCCTCGTATACCTATAGCCCTACGGAACAGAATCTCAATGAGCACACACCTTACGCCGACACGATTCGGGTTTTTGTTGTGTCCAGACTTCACGCTGATCGCGTTGTCTTCTGCTGTAGAACCATTGCGCATGGCCAACAGAATTAGTGGTCGCAGCATCTACGAGTACTCTCTTTTTAGTTTCGATGGCGGGGACGTTAGGTCAAGCAGTGGAATTAATCTAACACCGGTTTCAAAACTAACTGGACGCGAGCAACTCGATGCGTTGTTTCTTTGCGCCGGTACGACATTAGATAGCACCTGGGATCAGATCGTCGTCTCTCAGTTAAAACCTCTGATCCGTCGCAAAATTATTATAGGAGGGATCTGTACAGGGAGTTATCTTCTAGCCCGCACTGGACTGCTTAACGGCTACCGATGCACCATCCACTGGGAAAACATCTTTGATATGCACGATGAATTTCCGGAGCTGATTGTGTCCTCGGAACTCTTTGAACTCGATCGGGAACGCTATACCTGCTCGGGTGGCACTGCGCCACTAGACATGATGTTGACTCTCGTGGCCCGTAACCACGGTACCGAACTAGCCACTTCAATTTCTGAGCAGTTCATCTGCGAGCGAATACGTGATTCTAAAGATCGGCAACGAATACCACTTCGCCAACGTTTCGGAGCAAGCCAACCTAAGTTAGTCGAGACAGTCGAACTTATGGAAAGCAACATTGAAGAACCCATGAGCTTAGACGAACTCGCCCGCCACGTTGGAATTTCCCGCCGACAACTGGAACGAATATTCCAAAAACACCTGAATTGCGTACCCACCCGTTACTACCTGGAACTCCGTCTACGCAGAGCACGAGAACTTCTATTGCGGACACCAAAATCAATCGTCGATGTGGCCTTTTCCTGTGGTTTCGTCTCCGCGCCACACTTCAGCAAATGCTATCGAGACTTTTTTGGAAAACCGCCGCGCGAAGAACGACAAAGTAAATCCCCGTCCAGCACCAACGACAAACCAGCTTCCACTCGGTCCGCGGTTTAATTCAATCTGACCACACCAAACCTAAGTGACTACAGTCGCCGTTGAACAAAAAATTGCTCCAAACGGCTTCTACAGTCGGACTCGAGTATCCCCGCAAGAACTCGACATCGATGATTAGCCAAGGGGGATTCAAGAAGGTTCATGGCCGAACCCGCAGCACCGACCTCCAGATCTCGCGTACCGAATACCAGAGTACTGACACGCGCGTGCAATAGAGCCCCGGCACACATAGGGCAGGGTTCAAGGGTAACGTACATAATCGACTCAGGTAATCTGTAGTTTCCGAATCGAGCGCCCGCATCACGGAGCGCCATCACCTCCGCGTGCCCGGTCGGATCTGATAATCCAATTGATCGGTTGTGACCGCGACCAATCATCCGATCACCGGACACCACGATAGCGCCTATCGGAATCTCCCCACTGACTGACGCCACGTCAGCTTCTTCGAGCGCGACTCGCATCCACAACTCATGGTTTCGATTAATGGAGCTAGACACGAGGACTGCCACACTTGCATAGGCCGAACATCTGATGGTCAGTCACATCTGATCTCCTAAACAAGAATAAGTTAGGCGTTTCCAAGGCACATGTCATCGAGTACAACCGGAATCGTTGTATTGAAAAATAGCACGTCTTTTGGAAATGACACAGCCAAATGCACTCCACGGAGATTCGCATCAGCAAGATCGGCTTTAGCCGAGTAAACATCGGTAAGATCAGCATCCTCCAGATTGGCAGGACGCAAATCAGCCTTGTACAGATACGAACTAGATATCCCTGTCAAGATCGCTACTTCTTTCGTTTTACTCTCTTTTTCTTTGAGCGTCTTGAGACTATTTTTCCTGGAGTACGGGAATCATTGATCCTGTCGAGCGTCGCTCCGTAACGGAGCCCCGCTTTACGAAATGACTTCTTGCCAGATTCTTCCATGATGCTCCCGCCCCCGTTTGGTTTCTACTTGGGGTTTTTTAACTTCTTTATACGGATTTGTTTTTTTACTTTCCATCCTTGTTTACCTTCCGTTCTCGTTGTATCGGTCGTACCAAATTCCCCCATACTTTTTCCTTCTCGTACTGGCCTACTCAGATGATTGGGGTCTTTGTCTATCATTTATCCTCTCCACTGAAATCATTATTATTAACATTCACAACGGTACCGTTGACGTTCCACAATCATGTCACCTACCTGTTCAAGGTATTTCGCCATGTGTTCAGAAATCCAATGTGATTCAAGCGCTTCATCATTTTCGTAAACCTCGACTAGAACTACATGGTTTTCTTCTTCGACCGATTTCATCACATCAAAACGTAGACAACCCGACTCAATCTGTTGACTGTTAGTCCCGTGTGCACGCGCCAGATCTAGAAACTCAGAAAATGATTCCGGTCTTATATCCAAATGAACAATGAGTGCAGTGCGTGCCATCTATATGGTTCCTATAGTAAATAAGCCACATCTCACCTATTTGAAAGTAAAAATAATTGTGACTGCAAGAGCTATCATTCGGAATTATCAAATGGCTAGGCCAAAAGTTGGCGGTAAACATTAAATTAGAGTAATCAAGTCTACTGTGTAGTTAAGTTTGAAGTAGACAAACACATGTTATTGATGTTTCGCTTATTTGGTTACATTATTGGAAATACTATATTTATCTACCTTTAATATCAAAAACTTAGAGGTTATAAGGTCACTCCCACTCAGTGGTGAGACCGCTGTAACTAATTGATATAATGTAGTCTTTAGACTTTGTAGTAAGCTTGTAGTAATTACTAGTGCTCACCCCTCACATTCCTTCAACAAGAATCAATTCGGTATCCGCTGCTAACTCACGTACTGCCCTTGCTTCTGTGTACTTATCTGATTCATAGAAATTTCTTGCACCTTCAATACTTTCAAACTCAATAACAATTGCAAGACCTGAATCACTACCTTCTCGTACATCGGGACTCGGATTGCGGACCAACACTTTGCCACCGTATTCTGAAATTACTGGTCCAGACATTTCCTTAAATTTTTCGAACCCGTCTTTATCATGTACTCGAATATGCGCAACTAAGTAGCCTTTTGCCATTATTATCTCCTTTCATTAAATTCATAATGGGAATGTTGATATCTCCTAATAAATAAAGAACTACATTGACCCCCTTTATCCAATCTACCAAATAGTTTTTGAGAGACAAAGTTCCTCATCTGTTTCATTCCTAACACAGTTCTGATACGGCGACATGATGTAGTAAAGAACGATTATCACCACAGCCACGATGATAATTGATTTTATCTTGTTATTCATTTCTCCATCATACACAGCAAGAAGGGGATCGTAATGATCCCCTTCTTGCTTGGCTATCTGACTACCTTCATTTTCTTGTCACTTGGTTTTGATGTAGTCTTGGAAACGAAAACACAGTGGTCGTGTTTTATTCATAGTTGTAAGACCCCAGGACTTCCAAATGTCCTAACCACACAATACTACCGGGGTTTTAGAGTTCAGTTAACCGCTATGTACCCAGATCCACCAAAACTAAGATCAAGTATCGAAACGGTAAAGTACAAAATAAGTCAGGCCTGACTTATTTTAGGGTGAAGCGACATCGTGGGTGCCTGAGTAATCAATGCCTACCACCAAACAGCTTATTCAAAAGTTTGTAGTCGAAAATCGTATGTTATTGATTTTCTTGCGTTTAATTTTCTAGACAATTCAAATTTAGTGACAAATAATTAACCATTTACCTTTAATAATCAATAATTTAGAGATGATTAGGTTACTCCCACTCAATTGTTGCGGGGGGCTTGGAAGAGATATCGTAAGTTACTCGACTTACACTGCGAACCTCGTTAATTATTCGGGTGGAAACTCGCGCCAACAGATCGTAAGGAAGTCGCTTCCAGTCTGCGGTCATAAAATCGATCGTTTCAACCGCACGCAGAGAAATGACGAACTCATATGATCGATTATCACCCACAACACCGACTGACCGTACTGGCAGAAACACGGCAAATGCCTGACTTGTGGAATCATAAAGATCGCTACGACGAAGTTCGTCAAGAAATATAGCGTCTGCCTGGCGAAGGATATCGGCATATTCCTGACGAACTTCCCCCAGGATTCTTACCCCCAATCCTGGCCCTGGGAACGGATGACGATAAATAATAGATTGCGGCAGTCCCAGCGCAACACCCACCGCACGTACTTCGTCTTTAAATAGTTCGCGCAACGGTTCCAGCAGTTGAAGTTCTAGGGTATCCGGTAGACCACCAACGTTATGATGCGATTTGATGACTTTTGCTTTTCCTGTATCTGCACCGGCCGACTCGATCACATCAGGATAGATAGTGCCTTGCGCCAACCAGCATATGTTTTCTATTTTGGCTGCTTCTTCCTGGAAAACATCTACAAATATGCCGCCTATCACCTTTCTTTTGCACTCTGGATCGGTAATCCCAGACAAGGCTTCTAGAAACCGATCCGACGCATCCACCTGGATAATGCGAATGCCGAAATCATCCTTAAAGGTCTCCATAACTTGCCCGGCCTCACCCTGACGCAATAGTCCATTGTCCACAAAAATACAGGTTAACTGTTCACCAATCGCTCGGTGGACAAGCGCAGCGACAACTGATGAATCAACGCCACCCGATAAACCCAAAACCACTCCGTCATTACCGACCTCCTCTCTAATTCTCGACAAGAGGTCATCGATAATATTAGCCGGCGTCCAATTACCAGTACAGCCACAGATATCCCGGACAAAACGTTCCATCATTACCCGACCCTGCGTGGTATGAGTTACTTCAGGATGAAACTGTACTCCAAAGAAATTGCGATCTAGATTCGCGATCGCCGCCATTGGTGCGTTCTCACTCAACGCCAGAACCCTAAAGCCATCAGGCAGAGTGCTCACTCGATCACCGTGACTCATCCAGACTTGGAGAAGACTCGTGCCGTCTGCATCTAGGCGATCATGAAGACCGTCAATCAAAGGACTCGTGGAAACCGACCGAATCTCAGCAAATCCGTACTCACGTTGTTTCGACGTTTCGACTTCGCCGCCGAGCTGAGCCGCCATCGTCTGCATACCGTAACAGATACCTAGAATCGGACGATCCAGATCAAATATTTCCTGATCAGCACGTGGTGTATCGGCCTCTGTAACCGTCGCCGGGCCACCCGACAAAACGACACCAGCTGGCTTGAAAGATTTAATCCTGCTGATATCCGCATCAAACGGCAAGATTTCGCAGTACACATTCAGTTCACGGATACCCCGAGCAATCAACTGTGTATACTGTGAACCGAAATCCAGAATCAGGATTCGCTGGGCATGCGGGTCGCTGGTGTGCGTCATCAGACCATTAGCCAGTGTGGTCTACCTCAACTCTCTCAGGTATCGCTACTGTAGTTTGGCGCTTCTTTGACTACGGCGACATCATGAACATGACTCTCTCGCATACCTGAATGAGTGATACGAACAAAACGACAACTGGTTCGCATTTTATTGAGGTCAGAGCAGCCGGTATATCCCATACTGGCGCGTAGACCACCGGCCAGTTGATGAACGATCGTTGTCATCGGGCCTTTGTACGGCACGCGACCTTCAATCCCTTCCGGTACTAGTTTGGCAACATCGGGTTCTCCTTCCTGAAAGTATCGATCTTTCGACCCTTGTTCCATAGCGCCCAAAGAGCCCATCCCACGGTAGCTCTTATAGGAGCGACCTTGATACATCTCAATTGCCCCTGGGGATTCGTCAGTACCTGCAAAAAGACTGCCTATCATCGCGCAATGGGCGCCAGCAGCAATCGCCTTGGCAATATCACCGGAATAACGAATACCTCCATCAGCGATCAGGGGTATTCCTGACGTTTCCAATCCTGTGACCACGTCTAGAATTGCTGTAATCTGTGGAAGCCCGACACCCGCAACGATCCGCGTGGTGCATATGGACCCAGGTCCGATTCCCACTTTCACACCATCTGCACCAACTCCTGCCATCGCCAGCGCAGCATCCGCCGTCGCTATATTTCCGCCAACAACGTCGACTTGGGGATATTCGCGCTTAATCACCGCTATTCGATCGAGCACACCTCTCGAATGCCCATGGGCCGTGTCGACAACGATTGCATCGACATCCGCCTCTACAAGCTTCTCCACCCGCTCCTGGGTATCCGCACCTGTACCTACAGCCGCGGCGACGCGCAATCTACCTTTCCCATCCTTACTCGCTACTGGAAACTCGGTCTGCTTCTGCAGGTCTTTAACTGTAACCAGTCCTTTCAATTCCAAATCACCATCCACCAGTAGCACTTTTTCTATTCGATGTTCGTGTAGTAGGTGTTTGATTTCATCCTTACTTGCACCCTCCAGTGCTGTAATCAGTTCATCTTGTGGCGTCATTACAGCGGTAATCGGTTGGTCAAAACGTGTCTCAAATCTAAGATCTCGGCTGGTCACTATCCCCGTCAACCGACCCGCGGCATCGAGAACCGGGACCCCCGATATCTTCATTTTCTGAGTAAGGTCTACAACCTCGCGAACGGTTGCTGTCTCAACGACACAAATGGGATCTGTGATCACGCCACTTTCAAACTTTTTGACGATAGATACCTGCGCGGCTTGAATATCAGGACTCAGGTTCCGGTGCACAACACCTATCCCACCCTGCTGGGCGATACATATGGCGGTTTCCGATTCGGTAACCGAGTCCATCGCTGCAGTGACCAGTGGCAGATTGAGGGTGATATTCCGACTAAATTGCGTGGTTAAACTGACGTCGCGTGGAAGAACATCAGAAAAGGAAGGAACCAAGAGGACATCGTCGAAAGTTAGCGCAAGTTCCATGTCTTCCATCCTCGGATTATAGAAGTTGACTTACCACCGGTAAACCTTGTACGGTCTGCCTCATACCAAATCCAAGGCTAGGTAGCTGTGGCTATCTGTCCCATAGGACCACTTATGATTCGATTACGCGCCGTTTTCATGGTTTCAGTCATCGCAACATTAAGCCTGGCATTCTCACCGGTATACGCTGGCAGCAGTGCTGCTGAATTCATAACCCAGGCAGAACAAGATTTGAAATCCGCGGCGCAATCTAGCGCTGTATGGCGTCTCGTTGACAAAGCAACCGGGTCTGGTGCTGTAGGGATAGATAAACTCCTAAAACTTGCCAAAAAGAAGCTCGATGAAGGCCAGGGCGATGAGGCAAAGCGACTGGCTAGGCTCGTGTCATGGGCAGCCCAGTTGGGGATACAGCAAGCCAACGGGCAGAAACAGGCAAAACCGTTTTACTAATCTGACTGGTCAGTCGTTATAAGAAAAGCCGGCACAGCCGGCTTTTATTTTGTTTGTTGAGTTTCATCCATCGACAATTCACAATGCTCCAATGCTGATCGACCATGTATTTAGTGTTTCCGAATTCACTCGATCAATCCGCGACCTTCTGGAAGAATCCTATCCAGAAGTTTGGATACGAGGTGAAATCTCTAATCTTGCAACCCCAAGGTCGGGACATGCCTATTTTTCGCTGAAGGACGAAAACTCACAGGTGAGGTGCGCGTTGTTTCGCACTCAGCGACTTCGGCTTGCTGTGCCATTGGCGGAAGGCACTGCTGTGTTAATCCGGGGTAAGCCTTCGATCTATCTTGGTCGAGGCGACTTTCAGATGATTGTAGATTATGTAGAACCTGCCGGGGAGGGAGAGCTTCGACGGCGATACGAACAACTCAAGATAGAACTCGAACGACAAGGACTATTTGACCAAGCCATAAAGCGACCATTGCCCACCATACCCACGCGAATTGGCGTAGTCACGTCGCCTACTGGCGCCGCAGTACACGACATTCTGACAACGCTGAAACGCAGGTTTGCCACAGCAGAAGTTCTTGTGCTACCGGTAGCTGTGCAAGGTGATGATTCGGTTCCTTCCATCGTAAACGCACTAGATCAAATAGGACAAAGCGGCACCTGTGATATCGTAATCTTGGCACGGGGTGGGGGTAGTCTTGAAGATCTCTGGGCTTTTAACGAAGCTTCTATCGTGCACGCAATTCGAGGCTGTCCCGTTCCTGTAGTCACCGGAATTGGCCACGAAACCGACTTTACGCTTGCTGACTTTGCTGGCGATTTTCGAGTCGCAACGCCTTCTGCCGCTGCAGAAGCCGTGACACCCGATTCAAACGAGTTATACGTTCGTTTAGCTGGTTTGAGCGATCGAATATCACTTGCGACGCTCAGGATGTTGCAAAATTGTGGGCAAGTGCTGGATGCCTCAGCAGGTCGATTGCATCACCCGAAGGCACGACTCAACAGCCAGCGTCATCAACTTCGTGATCAACAAACTAGGCTCCGCTCAGCTGTCCGCGATCCGCTCTACGGCTACCGCTTGGCATTGACCCAGGCAATTCATCGACTGCACGTCAATTCACCCGTTGCTACCGTCAGATCAAGTCAAGTTAGCCTTCAAGCATTGTTAGGTCATCTACAGCGCTTGGGTACAACCACTATTACCTCACATCGGCGACAGATCGGTACCGCTAGGGGTGCGCTCGAGATCCTCAATCCCAGGCGAACACTAAGACGAGGCTACGCGATCGTAAAACGAGTATCCGATGGTACGATAGTAACTTCAGCGCTTGATACCACCCCCGGAGAACTGTTGATTACCGAGTTACGTCGGGGTAGCGTTAGCAGTACTGTAACCGGCACCAACAAACACTTGATCGGCCCTACCAGCAACCCTACGGACCCAGATTGAACGGGCACAACGAGCCTTAATTTCGACTGTGTTTACCTTGCGTGGCCACGAATTCTGGATGTTTTTTGTCTTTGAGTTATCCGCCTACCAGCAGAATACGGATTCTTTGATGTCCGAAGTTCAAGCCGAACCCGTGTACCCACGAGCCGAAATGCTTTACCAAAAGCACTTGCGATGTATCGCAGATAGTTAGCAGGCAGCTGTTTAAGCATATTGCCATGCAACACGACAGTTGGCGGGTTTTTGCCACCCTGGTGAGCAAACTTGATCTTTACAACACGTCCCTGCCGTAAAGGCGGAGCATGTTTTTCTACGGCTTCTCTTAACACCGTATTGAGCCGGGAGGTTGGCATCTCAATCCAACTCGAGTGCAAGGCAAGCATCACCGATTTAATGACATCGGCAACACCACTGCCGTACAACGCAGAGATATATAGTGTGTGGTGGTCCGGCAAAAATGAAAATCGTCGATCCAAGGTCCGGCGGAAATAATTCTTGTCTCGGCGCTCCATTCCGTCCCATTTATTAACAACCAGTACCACACTCCGACCACTCTCCTGAATCAAGCCAGCTATTGTGAGGTCCTGCTCCAGCACTCCCTGACGGCCGTCAAGAACATGCACAACAACTTGAGAATCTTCAATCGCCTGAAGTGTTTTCACCACAGAAAATTTCTCCAGAGTCTGTGTAACTCTAGCCCGCCGGCGTACACCTGCTGTATCAATCAACATTAATGGTTGTTCGAATCGATCTAAGGCAACCTCTATACTATCCCGCGTTGTTCCTGGTTCGTCAGCGACGATTACTCTCTTTTCCGAGACCAGCGCATTAGTCAACGTGGATTTACCAACGTTGGGCCGCCCAATTAGTGCTACTCTCGGACGACTGGTCCGCCCAAGTTCATCTTCAACATACGGAAGTTCCGACCCCAGCCATAACAGGAATTCCGATACACCGAAGCCCGTTTTTGCTGAGATGGCTCTTGGGATTCCCAATCCAAGCTCATTAAACTCTGCTGAAATAATATCTGGGTCCAAACCTTCAACCTTGTTGACGACCACGAAAACCTTTTGGCCACTTTGTCGTAGCCGTTCGGCTATATCGAATTCTTCAGGCACCGCACCAGCGCGCCCATCCGTCAGCAATACCAGAGCGTCTGCTTCATCCAGAACTTTCTCGACTTGCTCTTGAACCGCGATCTGGATCGCGCTTCCTTCGGTCGTAAGACCACCGGTATCTACAACCAAGCAGCGTAAATCACCCTGGAAGCACCTACCATAGATCCTGTCTCGGGTCACACCAGGTTGGTCATCTACCAATGCTTTACGACTACGGGTCAGCCGATTAAACAGCGTCGACTTGCCCACGTTAGGTCGGCCAATAAGTGCGATAACCGGAAGCATGCTATTTCACCTTCACCAAGTAGAAGGTGTTAGAAATTGTTTACCTCAACTGCTCTCGTCGAGCAGCCAAGCTGTAATCATACCTCGTTCCGACAATGTATAAAATCCTTCAAAGCCCGGACCGATGAAGGTTGCCAAAATTGCGCCGGCACGGACTCGACCTCTACCCTTTAGCTCTCCTGTGCTTACATCCATCACATGAACATAACCTTGATAATCGCCGACAACACAAAACCTAGAGCCTGGTATCGCTATAGGATTAGTCACACCTCTACCTATTAGTCGAGCTTGCTTCCACACTTCGGTACCAGTATTTTTGTCAAGTGCCACTACTACCCCGTTATCCAGTGTCATCAATAATTCACTGTCACTAATAGCCAGATTCCTTAAGGTGGATCTTGGCACCTCCCATTGTACTTTTTGAGCTGCCAGGGAAATCGCATACACCTTATCCTGGTAGGCGGCCACAAACAATTGGCTACCAGCGATCAGCAGATCAGCATCAATATCGACCAAGCGGTCGATCTGATTGGATCCCCCGGGCCGGGAAATTGGCGTTTTCCAAAGCTCCCGTCCAGATTCAATATCTATACCCGACAAGTGACCACTGGCATAACCGACCACTACAATTTCATTAACCTGAACTGGAATAGACAGTCCTCGAACACTGAGCGAAGGGACATTATTTCGCAAACGCCAGCCAATCGTGCCGGAATTCTTATCTACGCCGATAACTTGGCCGTCCCCCGCCCGAACAATGATATGCTCGCCTGCGACGATGGGTCTTGCAAGTACTTCCGCACCAACGCTTGACTCCCACAGCAATTTTCCATCAGTAGGATCCAAGGCCAGCAATTGCCCTTCTGCTGACGCCACGACCACAACACCATGGCCGAATCCGACAGCAGCTGAAAGATCTAAATTAGAATCTATCTGCCAGACTACATTGCCCGTAACAGCCTCTAAGGCATAGACCTTACCGCCCGGTTCTGCTACGAATATTTGTGACCCCCCTACTACTGGCCGCAACAGAATGTCGGCCGAGTTGTAGGTTTCTCCAGTATAAAATCGCCAACTCGGTGTCACCTTCCAAGAATATTGCTTAGGTACAACTGCAGGCGCCGGGCCTTCACGCATAAAATGAATCGGGCGTGGTGCGCATCCAACCGCCACTGAAACCACAATGGTCAGGGCTAACAACTGTCTAATCACTGGTTATTACCAACACTTCTCGCATAGTTTCGTTTAGACGTGAGTAAAGCCCTCGAGGAGGATGCCGGTGCAAGCGCCTGAAGCGCACGATCGTAGGCTTCAGCAGCGTCCGAATACTTATGCTGGGCAAGAAGAACATCGCCGAGAACTTCAGGATAGTCCGATTCAAAACCTCCCACATCGTTTGTAGTTACTAACTCATGAGCTCGATCCAAATCACCAGCCAACAAATTCACTTGGGATAGTCGAAGGCGAGCGAGCTGACGCATCGCTGGATCCTTTGACTTTGTCATGACATTGGTAAGTGCTTCCATGGCTTTCGATAGGTCGCCCTTTTTCGTTGCCAACTTTGCAATCATCAGATATGCCAAATCACCATATGGTGTAGCTCGGTAGTCCTTAACAAGTATTTGCGCGCTATTTCTTGCCCGCTCGAATGCTCCGGACTCATCATACGCCAACATTTCTTGGAACACGTCAGATGCCGATAAAGCACGGTTCTCAGTATACGCCTGCCAACCTTTGAAACCACCCACCCCAACGATACCGATAGCGACTCCCGCCACAATTCCCATGCCATTCTTTTTCCACCACACCCTTATTCTTTGAGCATCATCATCTTCGGCAACATGTACGCCCAGTAATTTATCGTTCTCAGCCATTGTCTTCCTCACTCGTTATTTTTGTTCTTTCCGCAACCTGGTACAAACATAATTAGCGAGATCCGACTCGTTGACCTGGGTCTGCCCGCCATCCTCGCGCAACGATTTTACCGTGGCATACCCGTTCATAGACTCGTCAGCGCCAATAACAACCACCAATTGAGCACCACTCTGATCTGCCCGCCGAAGTTGACGTTTAACCGCCCCACCGCCGCAGTTGATGATCGTATCTATTCCAGCATCTCGTAGCTTCTCGGCATTCTTCAAAGCGTAACCCATCGCATGATCCCCAATAACACACACCCAAACATCTGGTTGCTCGTTCCCAACGGGATCCGCACTGGTCTCGTAAACCTCGACCAAACGTTCGACACCACACGCAAATCCAGCAGCAGGCATAGGTTGACCGCCCAGTTGTGATACCAAACCGTCATATCGCCCGCCAGCGCACACAGCGCTCTGCGTTCCTAACAAATCGGTTGTCCATTCAAATACCGGTCCGGTGTAATAGTCCAGCCCTCTAACTAGCTTGCTGTTAACCTTAAACTTGATCCCATTCTCGGACAGAATTACTTGCAAAAGCGAAAAGTCGTCTTTCGACTTACCGTCTATGAAGCTGAGCAAACCTGGCGCTTCCTCCAGGATCTGCTGGGTCTGCGGAACCTTACTGTCAAGAATGCGTAATGGATTTCGATCCAGTCGCCGTTGGCTGTCTGGATCAAGGTCTTCTCTATGCCGACCAAGATAAGCTCGGAGCGCCTCGCGATATGAACCACGCGACTCGGGGTCTCCCAGCGTATTAATTTCTAGTGTCAACTGGCTGAGTCCTAGTCGCCGCCAGAGCCTAGTTCCGACCATCATGATTTCAGCATCAATATCCGGGCCTGACCAGCCCAGCGCTTCAATTCCAAACTGCTGGAACTGACGATAGCGCCCTTTCTGGGGTCGTTCCCGCCGGAACATCGGTCCCAGGTACCAAAGTCGTTGTTGCTGATTGTGCAAGAATCCGTGCTCGATACCGGCCCGCACACATGCGGCGGTCGCCTCGGGCCTCAAAGTTAAACTGTCACCGCTGATATCATCAAACGTATACATTTCCTTTTCTACGATATCGGTCTGCTCACCAATCGATCGCTTGAAAAGCTCAGTCCGCTCAAGCAGTGGGGTCCGTATTTCTCGATACCCATATGAGTTAACAACCTCCCGGATCGTTCTTTCTACCCGGTACCAAACATCCGAACGCGCCGGCAACAGATCGTTCATACCGCGTACTGACTTGATCTTCTCCACCTGGAGCTATTCTCCTCGACCTTCGTTTGTGTGTACGTATACGGCGTTCTTGCTACCTATCATCATGTTCCCTATTTGGAAACGAATGCTCCCGCCACCAACAGGAACTGGAACCTTAACTGCCTTGCCATCATAGAGCACCCGGATGCCTTCGGACTCACGCAGGCGAATATTAAACGGGGGCATCCCAGTTATCTCGACTACGTTACCCGCAGAAAAATAGCGTCGAAGGAGTTGGGTACCCCTGCCATCATTCACCACGACCTGACTCGCGTGTTTTAGTACAATAGTGATTGTGTATTTCGACTGAGTCACAACTCCGCTCGAACCAGGCTCCTGACTTCCATGGGCTTTGGACTGCTTTACTTTGACTTCGTCTACTGGCGTGTCTGATGTGATGGATACACCACTACGGGTAGGCGTAGATCCTGCACGTGGCAATTTTACTTGCGCCACAAAGCCTGTCTGTACCAGTGTATCCGCAACGCGATAGATTGCCTGCTGCTCCGAAGTCACATTTGTTTGTAACACCTGCTCTGGACTTGTTTTCTTCTTGACAACCTCACCTTGCGTTAGATCAGTCGTTGCCGGCCGTACGGACATTTGTTTAGAAGTCGGTACCTGGGAACGGGTTTGAACGTTGTTCGTCGCTACTGAATCATCAGCTACTGTCTCGTGTGACTCGTCTACCCCTGAACCAGCAGTTGACTCAGGGTCGCTAAGCTTCATCTCATCTGTCACAGTAGATCCTGAAACTTGTTTTATTCCAGAAGATTTCTCCTTCTGTGTCACCGACGATGTACTTGCCACAAGCGTCGTCGAGTCATTGTTCAAAACCGACTCAACTTTTTCAATTTTCTTAGATTGCATGTCGACCGGAACAGGTTCCTTCTGAATTTTTGCCAGTTCATCGTTGAGTTCGTTGCTGGCTAAGTCAATTCTTTCTACATCACCGGATCTCTTTAAATAGGCACCATAAAGTCCGCCTACAACAACGATCAGCACGACGACGGTAACTACCCAACGATAATGAATCGCAATTGGTTGCCGATGGACGATATTTTCTGTGACGGTACCCGGTCCATCTTGAGTGGGTGGTAAAATATTTTCATGCTGCTTTATGGCACTTTCGACATTGACACTGACGAGTTTCCCATAGCTGCGCAAATAACCAACCACATACGTCCATCCAGCCAACTGGTCGTAGTCGTCGCTTTCGAGTGCCTGAATGATATAGGGCAGTAAATTAAGCTCAACTGCGACCTCCTCCACGCTCCAGCCATAGAGTTGGCGAGCACCACGTAAGAGTTCACCGGGTGTGGCTACGGTCTTGGCTTCCATTTCAGCCACCTTGAGCGCCTGAAACCAGTTGTTCTGCTTCGGCCGCTTGTGGACTATCAGGATACGACATACGCAACTGGTAGGCATAGTGCTGCACAAGCGAGTCCGACCCAAGCTCTCTCTCGTTATTTACTGCCAGTAACAGACTGTCCGGGGTAGGATTACCTTGTTCAAAATACCGTTCCAAAAAACCACGCGCCGAAAGGTGTCGGCCCAACCGAAAGCTCACGGCAGCAGCCTCGTACAACACAGGACCACTTGATGGCTGAGCCCGCAAAGCCTTGGCGAGATGCTCGTAAGCCTTCTCTAGCCGACCACTTAGATTCATGCACACGCCAATCCGATAGTGGCTGATATATCGACTGGAATTGAACGGATCATTCATCGCGGTTGTAAGTTGGTCTATACCCTCCAAATGAAGTCCCAACGCGCATAGATGACTGCCGAAATCATTTCTGACCAAATAGTTACCTGGGTCAGCAACAATCGAACGTTCATAATGTTCACGGGCCAATGCTGTATGCCCGAGTTTCAACTTCAGCAATGCCATCGCGTGATGGGCGCTCGAATCATCAGGACCGAGCGTCAACGCAAATTCCAGCTCTTCCTGTGCCGCAGCCAAACGTCCCTGTTGGAGGTATGCAAGACCCAACCGAGTATGGAGATCAACTCGTTGGGGCTCGCTCCATGTATTCGATCCTTGGTCGTCAGTAACACAACCTGTGAGGGAGAGGATGACGATTAAAGCTGCAACGATTAACTTCAACACTGTGCGATCGCCTGTTCAAATTTCCGGCGTCTTCGGGTTCGATCAACGAAACGACCGGCAAGTTGCCCACAGGCAGCCTCGATATCTTTACCCCGAGTGCGTCGTGTAATCGTCATCAGACCAGCGGACAATAGAACCTCCCGGAAAACGTCTATTGTACTTTGATCGCTGCATTCATACTCTATTCCAGGCGACTTATTGAATGGAATAAGATTGATTTTTGCCGGTAATCCAGACAATAACCGAGCCAGTATTTGCGCCTCTCCTTTTGAATCGTTGATACCCTTAAGCATTACATATTCAAAAGTGATGTGGCGTTTGTTTCCACCGGCTACATATTGATAACAGGCCTGCAAAAGCTGTTCAATCGGGTATTTTCTATTCAGAGGAACCAATTCGTCTCGGAGATCGTTATTTGTTGCATGCAAAGACACGGCCAGGCTCACGGGACAATCTAAAGCAAGCCGTTCCATCGCAGGGACAATACCCGCCGTACTTAACGTGACTCGTCTACGGGACATTCCAAAAGATAAGTCATCCAGCATCAAGTGCAACGCGGCAACAACCGCATCGTAGTTCAGTAAAGGCTCGCCCATCCCCATCATCACAACATTGGTAATTGGTCTGTCCCCATAGCCGAGGGCCTGCAAGTCCGTCTTAACGATCAGCAGTTGGCCAATGATTTCGGCGGTCGTGAGATTCCGACTAAACCCCTGCTTCGCAGTGGCACAGAACGTGCAGTTAAGCGAGCAGCCCACCTGGACAGACACACATAACGTTCCACGGTCTTCTTCGGGAATGAACACGGTCTCAATACAATTACCGTCCTCAAACCGCAGCAACCATTTTCGAGTAATGTCAGACGATTGCTGGACCGTAACTGTTTCAGGAACAGTAATCTGCGCCAGTTGCTGGAGCTGATCTCGCAAAGCCTTGCTCAAATCGGTCATCTGAGAAAAGTCATTTATCCCCCGCTGATAAATCCATTGCAACACCTGGCGGGCATGAAACTCACGAACACCTAAACTTGCGAAGAAACTCTGCATCTCAATGCGAGTCATACCGATCAGATTTTGGCGGTCAGACACTGACATTACATTTCAATTACGACTGCACAAGTGAGTTGGATCAAAAAAGTAACTGATCTCCTGCTGGGCTGTAGTCGGCCCATCAGACCCATGAACAGCATTTGCCTGTACTGACTCTGCAAAGTCAGCACGTATAGTTCCAGGCGCAGCCTCTGCTGGATCGGTGGCACCCATCACATCGCGGTTTCTCCGAATGGCATCTTCGCCCTCTAAAACCTGAACAATAACTGGACCTGACATCATGTACTCAACCAGTTCACCGTAAAACGACTTATCCTTATGCACAGCATAAAAGACCTCTGCCTGCTCACGACTTAAATGCATCATTCGACAGGCAACAATCTTGAGTCCTACCGATTCAAAACGATCCATAATTTTACCGATTACATTCTTACCGACAGCATCAGGTTTTATAATGGACAGGGTCTGTTCAATACTCATTGAATACTCCATCTTGGTGAGGTGAATTGTGTTAACTGACTAAATTGGACTTCCATCCAAGCTTTCCGACAGACGGTACAAGACCAGGTGTTGTTAGCGGGGCTCACTACCAGCCTCGCGTAACCCTGTAATTTTATTACCTACACATAACCTCGGCAATCAAAGTATCGGCTTGAACAGCGATGACTTTAACTTTAACAAATTGGCCAATGTCACCGGCGCAGACACTTACTTTAACTGGCATATAGTTGGCCAAACGTGCGTTATAACCAGGTGTCGACGAGTTCGACGACCGCTCAATCAGAACTTCGTTCGATCGACCAACCCACGACCGCAGTGCGCGATGGCGCCATTTCGCGCCCTCTGCCCTGATCGAACTTGCGCGCTCACGCCGTACTTCGAGAGGCACCTGAGCAGGAATACGTGATGCAGGAGCACCGTCACGAACGGAAAAGGGAAACACATGCGGATAGACGATTTGCAAATCCTTTACTGCGTTGAAAGTATCCCGAAACTGCTCATCCGTTTCGGTTGGGAATCCGACCATAAGGTCTGCGCCTACTACCAATTCTGGCACCCTTTTTTGCGCTTTTGTTACACGCTCGTACAATAGTTCCCGACTATAACGCCGCTTCATACGTTTGAGAATCAGCGTATTAGCACTTTGGATTGACACATGAAGATAAGGACAAAATCTACCGCCAGACGACATTTGTTCTAACAGTTCATCCGTAATATGATGGGGATCTATCGAGCTAAGTCGAATCCTAAACTCGCCCCTCAAATTATCTATTTTCTTGAGAAGACTCACCAGTCCACCACCTCGAACTTCAGCTGGATTTTCTCCCTCTGAAATACGAAACGATCCAAGGTCAATACCGCAAATTACAATTTCACGGTGCCCCTGTGATATCAGTTGCTCGACCTGCTCAAGTACGGCGGAAACCTTAAATGAACGACTGGGTCCGCGCGCTTTATGAATGACGCAAAAAGTGCATGAGTGATCACACCCCTGCTGCACCTGAACGAAAGCCCTTGTCTGACCATCATATCGGGTCACCATCTCGGGTGGCGCGCAAGATGCATCCCCCAACGCGTAGCCAGAATACCTGTCCGCTTGATCGCGCAAATCACTTACTTTGCTTGCACGCAAAATCTCGGCGATGTTAAATTTTGCATCGTTCCCCACAACCAGATCAACACCGTCTATTTCAGTGAGTTCGTTTGGAGCGAGTTGTGCGTAACATCCTGTCACAACAACTTTAGCGCTGGGGTTACGCCGTAGCGCCCGTCGTATCTCTTGGCGAGTCTGGCGGTCGGCTTCTCGAGTTACAGTGCAGGAATTAATGACATACAAGTCTGCTTCCTGGCTTGGGTCCACCATTGTCCAGTGATCACGAATCAACAGCTGCGAAATAATATTAGATTCGTAAACATTGATTTTACAACCTAACGTCTTCACAGCCGCTCGGCAGCCAGTCGCACTTAACTCGCGAGGCACAGTAGATTCAACCAATGTCTTCATGGCAGCCATACCGTAAAGAGAAAGGGCGCCGCGGCGCCCTCAACTAAAAACATCCTGAGGGGATACTGGAGTCAGTCGACTGTAAAACTCTCGCCACAGCCACATTCGTCTTTTGAATTTGGGTTTTTGAACTTAAAAACCGCTGACAACCCGTCTACCTGATAATCTATCTCCGTACCGTCGAGGTACTTCATGCTGTCACTATCCACGATGACATTAACCCCTTGGCTTAAATGAACACTGTCCTTTTCGCCGATTTTATCGGCGTAGTCCACGACATAGGCTAGGCCGGAACAACCTGTAGTTTTAACACCCAGCCTAAGTCCTTCGCCGTAGCCACGCGCGCTGAGATACTCCCGCACACGCCCCGCAGCCGCTTCGGTCAATGTTATCGCCATAGATTGATTCTGTTCACTTTTCGCTGAGCAACATTTTGCTTGGGACTTAGAACTTTCCTAGCACCATGGTGCCCTAGTTTAACACGCACCGACTGTACCATGGATTCTTAATCCTTACGGCGGTAACTCTGTATAGATGTCAATATACCACGTAGAATATTAACCTCATCCTCGCGCAGCGGTGTGCGACTGAATATACGCTTTACCTTACGTAGCAGTTTCTGGGAAGGTGTTTTTAGAAACCCTGTTTCAATGAGTATATCTTCCATATGTTTATAAAACCCTTGAACCTCTGAGGAGGTAGCCAGCTGTTCGTGATCGGAAGCTAATTCTGCCTCGTGAGTATGTGGTTCACAAGTTTTCTTAAGTTCATACGCTATGATCATCACTGCCGCCGCCAGATTAATTGACGGAAAGCTCTCTTCCACTGGAATCCGAACATGATACTGACAACGCTCAAGCTCACTGTTAGTCAGGCCAGATGCCTCACGACCAAATACGAAGGCTATTTGATCTGTCAAAATCCGCTCTCGTACTTTACCCATAACAGCGTTGGGAGGCAGCTCAACCGAGCCCACCGAACGTTGGCGTGCGGTCGTGCCTACCACAAGCCCACAGTCGGCCACTGCATCATCCAGGCTTTCACAGACTATTGCTCGTTCGAGTAGATGATCGGCGCCAGCGGCGCGAACCGTAGCCTCGGTAGAGGGAAACCTCTGCGGCCCAACCAGGTAAAGATGATTTAACCCCATGTTCGCCATCGCTCGGGCAACGCCACCGATGTTACCGGGATGAGTCGTGTTTACCAGAACGATTCTTATCCGATCGAGTGTCATATACCACCTCTTTTGTCATTCAAGGCGTATACCGCCAAGGTTACAATCCGTTATCCTGTATGCAACAGCATACAATCGGTTCTCATGGCAGATATTGCTGTGAACTGGAATCAGTCAGCAACCGAAGGAAACCAATTCATGCACCCCATGCTCAACACTGCCATCCGAGCAGCCCGACAATCTGGCCGTATTATTTTAATGCACTACGGGCGGCTTGATCGCCTCGAAGTAACCACCAAGGGCCGAAACGACTTTGTCAGTCAGGCTGATACCGAAGCGGAAGAAGCAGCACTAGAGATTCTAACCACCGCCTACCCGGAGCATGGCATCCTTGCGGAAGAAAGCGGTAAACGAGAAGGAGGTGACTACACCTGGGTTATCGACCCCTTGGACGGAACCACTAACTTTCTCCATGGCTTTCCCCAATTTTCTGTCTCCATTGCCGTACTCCACGGCCAAACTATTGAACATGGGGTTGTATATGATCCGCTACGAAATGAGCTGTTTACATCCAGTCGGGGCCAGGGGGCACAACTTAATGATCGACGAATACGCGTCAGTTCAATTAGCCGACTTGAACAATGCCTACTCGGCACTGGATTTCCTTTCCGAGAACTCGACAAGTTTGACCGCTGGATGAAGACTTTTCGGAAACTAACCATGAAAACTTCCGGTGTTCGACGAGCCGGTTCGGCAGCACTGGATCTTGCTTATGTTGCAGCTGGACGACTCGATGGATTCTGGGAGTTTGGATTACAGCCATGGGACTGTGCAGCAGGGGCACTGCTGATTCGTGAAGCTGGTGGCTTGGTGGCAGACATGGACGGCGGGCAGGATTTTCTTGAAAGTGGAAATGTGGCGGCAGGTAACACTCGAATTTTTGACGATTTGCTGAAGACCTTAGTTCCATAGACACGCCAATGACAAAGGTTAGTGACCCAACCCGGAGCACGCATACTCCAATGATGCGTCAGTATCTGGAGATCAAGTCACTACACCCCGATACACTTGTTTTTTATCGTATGGGCGAGTTTTACGAACTGTTCTATGAGGACGCAGAGAAAGCATCCCGCCTGCTCGATATTACGCTAACAACCCGTGGCCAATCCGCAGGCAAGCCCATTCCCATGGCCGGCGTGCCGGCCCACAGCGTTGATCTATACCTGGCTCGCCTGCTTCGCCAACGAGAGCCTGTCGCCATCTGTGAGCAAGTTGGTGTTCCCGACAAAAGGAAAGGTCCTGTGGATCGAAAAGTTGTCCGCATTATCACCCCGGGCACACTGACCGACGAAAACCTACTTGATGAACGTCAGGAAAACAGCATTGCCGCAGTTTTTGTCAACGGGTCCAAATGTGGTTTGGCCCTATTGGAAGTCTCAAGCGGGCGTTTCTACGCCTGTGACCTACCAAATATTACGGAATTGGACAACGAGCTTGAACGTATGGCACCAGCTGAATTGTTATACCCAGACGATGCAGATCCGGATCTATATCCTCAGATAAAGTCAATATCTTCCCGCAAGGTTCCTGCTTGGTATTATGACCTCAGCCGTGCCAGTCAACGCTTATGTGAACTCTTTGGTACTCATGATCTGAAAGCTTTTGGTTGCAGTGATTACCCGACAGCAACGTCAGCTGCCGGCGCGTTGGTGCAATACGTACAAGATGTACATGAAAATGTTTTGGTACATGTTGACGGCATGAAAATTGAAAGCTACTCCAATCATGTTCTGATCGACGCCTCAACACGACGAAATTTAGAAGTTGAACAATCCCATGGAACCGGCAGCGATTCACTGCTCCATCTTTTTGATCGTTGTGCAACCAGCATGGGCAGCCGACAACTCCGTCGTTGGATAACCCGACCTATAAAAGATCGCAACGAACTTAACATTAGGAACGACTCAGTCGGTGAACTCCTCGACCATCGTACAGCTAAAATTTATGAGAGCCTCCGTCAAGTCGGTGATCTAGAGAGGATACTGTCACGAGTAGCCATAGGCTCAGCACGGCCGTTTGACTTAGTTAGGCTGAAGCAAGGTTACCGCGCGTTACCGAAACTGGTCGATCATCTTAAAAATTACAACAGTGATCGACTGAACCAGATTGCCAGCATAGTAGATCCCGAACCGGAAATTCTTGGACTACTAGACCGGGCCATTGACGACGAACCTCCGGCAAAATTACGTGATGGCGGAGTGATCCGTGTGGGATTCGACCCAGAGCTTGATGAGCTCCGAGAATTACAATCCTCGAGCACCGCGCGTTTGCTTGAATTCGAACAAAATGAGCAGGCAAATTCAGCGATTCGTGGACTGAAAGTGAAATTCAATCGGGTACATGGTTACTACATAGAAATACCAAGGTCACAAACTAATGATGCTCCGGCTCATTATCACCGAAAGCAAACACTCAAAAACGTTGAACGCTATTCGACAGACGAGTTAAAGTCATTTGAAGATAGATTACTAAGCGCCAAAGAAAAAGGACTTGCCCGTGAACGTCTGCTTTACGACCGAGTATTAACACAACTGCAGCCGGCTATATCGCGACTACAACGCGGTGCACGGGCACTCGCAGAACTGGACGTTCTGGATACGTTTGCAAGACGAGCGAAAGAACTTAGGTTGTGCCGTCCTCGACTAACCAGTGAACCTGTACTGCAGATAAAAGCAGGTCGCCACCCCGTGATAGAACGCAGCCAGGATAAACCATTTATCGCCAATGATCTCGATCTGGACTCACACAATCGGATGTTGATGATTACTGGACCGAACATGGGGGGGAAAAGTACCTATATGCGACAGATCGCCCTGATCGTTCTCCTTGCACACACCGGTAGCTTCGTCCCCGCAGATGAGGCGACAATAGGTCCTGTCGGCCAAATTTTTACGCGTATAGGAGCGTCCGACGACCTCGCTGGCGGTCGATCTACCTTCATGGTCGAAATGACTGAGATGGCCTATATCCTTCGCAATGCCAGTCGTGACAGTCTTGTTCTTGTGGATGAGATCGGTCGAGGTACCAGCACATTCGATGGCCTTGCCCTGGCCTGCTCTTGTGCACTTGACCTTGCTGATCGAGTTCAAAGTTTCTCACTGTTCTCTACGCATTATTTTGAGTTGACCTCGCTTCCTGAATCTTCACCGAATATGTGTAATGTCCATTTAGATGCTATTGAACACGACGGCGAAGTTGTCTTTCTTTACGAAGTCAAACCGGGGCCCGCAAATCAGAGCTACGGCCTTCAGGTCGCGCGATTGGCAGGCATCCCAGAATCAATCCTGGCCGACGCGAAAGTTCGGCTATCTGATCTGGAGCAGGGACATTTACAAGACATCGCAAAGTCAACTAACCAGCTAACGATATTTCCAGACCCTGAGGATAAACCACTGAGGCGTCTCCGCGAATACCTTGAGGGGGTCGACCCAGAATCAATCAGTCCCCGAGACGCCCTGGACCGACTGTATGAGCTTCGTCAACTTTTGGAACTAACCGATTCAGGTGATTAGTGGTTTACCAACTGTCCGAAGTTACCTAGAATTACCGTAAGTGGCCTAGGGATCACATTTAACAGGTGGCTGTAACAGACAAAACTGGAGAATTTTTATGACTTACGTTGTTGTCGAATCGTGTATTCGCTGCAAGTTGACTGATTGTGTCGAGGTGTGCCCCGTCGACTGTTTTCACGAAGGGCCCAACTTCCTTGTCATCGATCCAGAAGAATGTATCGACTGCAGCCTGTGTGAGCCAGAATGCCCGGTAAATGCCATCTACGCGGAAGAAGACCTGCCGGAAGATCAAAAAGAGTTTTTGGCTCTGAACACCGAATTGTCCGCTTTATGGCCAGTCATTACAGAAATGAAGGACCCACCCGCAGACTCCGACCAGTGGCGAGAGGTAACCGGGAAACTGCAATACCTAGAGCGCTGACAATTACTGATACGGCCATAGCGTTAAAACATAATAGGGGAGTGCAAGCCTCAGTCTCGAAAATTTGTATACTGCAGAGGCACCGGTGTATCCTGATCCTTCATCAACGAGATCACTGCCTGCAGATCATCGCGTTTCTTACCGGTAACTCGAATCTGCTGACCCTGAATCGCCGCCTGGACTTTTAGTTTCTGGGCTTTAATTTCTTTAACCAGCGACCTGGCGAGTTCAGTATCGATTCCGTGTCGGATCTGAATCTTTTGTTGTGCTTTCCCCCCTCCACGCTCCTCAACCTGTCCTCGGTCAAGACAACCCACATCAACTCCTCTCTTGGCGAGCTTTATTTCGAGGATATCCAGAGCCTGGCCTACTTTATACTCGTCATCCGCACGAATCGTTAACTCAGATTCCTCCTGCTCAATCTGGGCATCACTGCCTTTGAAGTCATAACGATTTTTTATCTCTCGATTGGCTTGGTCGACTGAATTCGCAACCTCATGCCATACAACTTCACTGACAATATCAAATGACGGCATTCCATTTTCCTCTAGTAATTCCGGCGTATGCACAGCGCCTGATCCCAATTCCCCATTATCCCTGACCATGCGTTGTAATTGAAATTTTAGTGTCAAGAAAATATATTGCTCCTGATAACTAACTGAAGTAGAACATTGGTCATAAGACCGGCTACTAGATCATCGCCTACGATGCCCAACCCACCTGAAAACTTCCGTTCAACCGTATTCACAGGAGGCGGCTTAAAAATATCGAGCGCTCGGAATACCATAAACCCGGCCAGCATGGACCATATAGTCAAGGGAACATACGTCATTGCAATGAGGAATCCCGCCATTTCATCGACTACGATAGAAGGATCGTCGGTCCTGTTCATCTGCTTTTCGACAACACTAGCTACGTACACAGCACCCAGAACAAACACCAGCACAAAGACCAAAAATACCTCGGTTGACAACACAAGCTGAAGGCACACCAATGGTACCGTCACGACAGTCCCGAGCGTACCAGGTGCTACCGGCGAACAACCCACTCCAAATCCCCGTGCCAGCAGGACGACCACTCGATCGTGAAGTTCTGACATATCGCTTGTTCCAGTTACAACCAGTCGTGCCGGTAGCCCGGCTTAATCCCTATTAAGTCCTGATTAACTGCCCCCGTTAGCGCAATACCCGTGAGCGTCCGGATTGATCCGATACAAGTGAGTTTTACGTTGCAATTGTCTCTCAATTGCTCTATCTGCGATCGCTGTGCTGGGTTCGCTGTAAAGCAAATCTCGTAGTCGTCACCGCCGGTCAGTGCTTTTCGTCTAGCGAGAGGCTCGCCACAAACTCCGATAGCCTGCGAAGACAATGGCAAACATGATACGTCTACGATCGCGCCCAGCATTCCACTTTCCTTGAGAATGTGACCCAGATCGGCGAGCAGTCCGTCAGAGATATCGATAGCCGAAGTGGCGACTGCACCAAGCGAGAGCCCCAGTTCTATTCTTGGATTCGGCCGATTCAATCTACCAACGAGGTAGTCCCTATCCACGCTGCTCGCCCGAAGTACACCACTCACCAGATCTAAACCGATAGCTGCATCCCCCAGTGTGCCTGAGATCCACAGTTGATCACCCGCTTGCGCACCATTGCGCCTCAGCGCCGTCCCCGACCTTACATGTCCGCCGACTGTGGCACTCACACAAAGCGAACCTCTTGCGGTATCACCTCCGATAAGCTCTACGCTATATTCCTCCGCCAGTGAAAACAGACCTGTGCTAAATCCTTGCAACCAACTCTCGTCCGCATCGGGCACCACCAGGTTCAGTAAGAACCAGCTTGGAGTGGCTCCCATTGCGGCAAGGTCGCTCAGATTGACCGCCAGCAGCTTATAGCCCAGATCCTGCGAGGCTGTCCTTTCAGGAAAATGTACGCCCGCAACCAAGGTGTCAGTCACAAGCACTGTCTGTTCGTTAGTAACAGCTTTGACAACGGCACCATCGTCACCGATACCCACGACAACTTCAGACGACTTACTGTCGCGACGGAAGTATCGGTCTATGAGTCTGAATTCGTCCATTCCTGGCTTGTAACTTCTTTGTGTTGTCCACTTCTGAGTTCCATTACCGGTTTCTGGTTTACCAGAGCATCCAGAACTCCATTAACAAACCGAAAACCTTCTTCTGAACCGAAAACGCGTGACAACTCGATCGCCTCATTAAGTACCACTTTCGGAGGAATATCAGGACGAAACAGCAGTTCATACGTCGACAGCCTCAAAATAGCCCTCTCGACAGGATCGATCGAATCGAGTTCTCTGGAAGTACACTGCTTAAGCTGACTGTCCAGCACCTGACACCGTCGCGGGACGTTTTCGATAAGATGCTGAAAATAGGAACGCTGAACGCCGACAAATGCGTCGTCATTGATAAAAGCATTTTCGATCTCACCAACGGATTGACCCGTGATATCCCACTGATACAACGCTTGAACGGCATTTCTTCTTGCCAGGTGGCGACTGTTATGTTTCATGGCCATGAGCCTTACGGCTGCGATACATATTCGACAACCTCCAGACCAAAACCCGAAATTGCATGGGTACGAAGTGGTGTTCCGAGCACCTTCACCTTTCCAACATTCAAATCCGCGAGTATTTGACTGCCGGCGCCGAGCATTCTTAATTCCCGGCCTTCACCATCAACGCCAACCTCTCCTCGCAAACGCTGGTCGAGCGTCGTGGTGTCATCGTCATAGGCCAGCAGGACAAGTACGCCAGCGCCCTCTCCGGCAATGCGTTCAAGAGCTGCGTCTACTGACCACCGTCGAACCCCACGTGCTTCCGCAAGCATGTCATAGACGCCCCGATGAGTCTGTACGCGGACAATAACCGGAACATCGGGCGTGATTTCGCCACTCACCAGAGCCAGGTGAACATGCCTCAACTCTGCATCTTCGTAGATTATTGCGCGGAATACACCATGACGAGTTTGCACTCTATTTTCTGACACCCGCCAAACTGTCGGTTCATTCTTGAGACGGTATCGGATCAAATCGGCAATAGCACCAATACGCAGCCCGTGTTTTTCACCGAACCCAATAAGGTCCGTCAATCGCGCCATAGTGCCGTCCGGATTCAGAATCTCGCAGATTACACTCGCAGGTTCAAAACCGCTCAGTCGAGCTAAGTCTACGCCTGCCTCAGTGTGCCCAGCCCTCGTCAACACACCGCCTGGCTGCGCCATTACAGGAAATATATGCCCAGGAGTCACAATATCATCGGCAGATGCAGCCTCACTGACCGCGGTGTGAATGGTCGTCATCCGGTCCGCTGCCGAAATGCCTGTAGTGACACCCTCAGCTGCTTCGATTGAAACGGTGAAATTGGTCGAATAGCGGGAATTGTTGTCCCGAACCATCAAAGGCAGGTTGAGACGCCGGCATCGTTCTTCAGTGAGAGTCAAACATATCAAGCCTCGGCCATAGGATGCCATAAAGTTAATGTCATCGGCCGTGACACATCCTGCCGCTATTACGAGGTCGCCCTCATTTTCACGATCCTCATCGTCGACAAGGATGACCATTTTCCCGGCTTTGTAGTCCTCAAGGATCTCTTCAATGGGACTCACTGAGATCTCGTTATTCCCTGTCATGATTTCCTTCAATGGTCAGATGTATTAACACAGGCAACTCTGGATCACCTAGAGCAGTGCCGCAACCGATTCAAATAACGAGCGACAAGATCTGCTTCAAGATGAACGCAATCACCGACTGAACGCTCACCAAGTGTCGTGACCTCCAAGCTATGAGGCACAACGTTCACATCAAATTTCACACCATTGGTCAAATCGTGCACGCTATTCACGGTAAGGCTGACGCCATCGACGGTTATGGATCCCTTTTGTGCAATGTAGGGTGCAATTTCCCGATCACCACTGAATGTCATTTGGACAGATCGGGCTGAGTCCTCACGCGCCTCGAGATACCCAACAGCATCAATATGACCCGTCACGAGGTGACCCCCATAACGGTCATTGAACATCATTGCTCGTTCGAGATTAACCATCGTACCGATTTCGAACAGACCTAGCGCCGTTCGTTCCAGCGTTTCAGCTGAAACATCAAATGTAACGAGTGTCTCGTCAATATTTACGACTGTTAAACAGACCCCGCTAACCGAAATGCTTTCGCCCAATTTGACATCGTTGACGCATAACTCCCCGACGTTGATTTGAATCGACAAGTCTCCATCATGATGCACCAGATCAGTGACCTGCCCCTGCGCAGTTACGATGCCCGTGAACATCGTCTAGTCCGTTGCATTACTACGACCATAAGTCACCTTTAGATCTCGCCCCAGACGAGAGATGTTCTTGATCTCAAACCGTATCCGGTTCTCGATATTGCGTATACCGCGTATAACAAACATACCCCGGCCGCTACTGCCCAGTATATCCGGAGAACTGTAGACAATTATCTCGTCAACCATATCCCTGGCAATAAACGCACCGGCTACACCAGCACCAGCTTCAACCATCACTTCGTTGACATTTTTTTCTGCCAGCAATGTGAGCAACCGATCCAGGTCCACACGCCCATCGTTGCCGGTCATCTGAATACACTCAGTTCGTTCATCAAAACTGTAATCAGCTGCCGGCTGAGCTGAGGTTACAATCAATACTGGACCATCAACACTGAATAACTCAGCATTCGGTTCAAGGCGTGCATTTCCATCCAACACAACACGCAAGGGTTGTTTAACTGGCGCATCAACTCGAGCATTTAGTCTTGGATCGTCTTCAATCACCGTCCCAATACCAGTTATCAGTGCACAACTCTGCGCCCGATAATGATGGACATCCCGCCTCGCCTCTTCAGAAGTGATCCACTTGCTGCTCCCATCCATTGCGGCGGTTCTTCCATCCATGGTTGTGGCAACCTTTACACGCACCAATGGGCGACCTTTGAGCATACGCAATTCGAAACCTGGATTAAGGGCTCTCGCTTCGGATTCACAAACACCACAAAGCACCTCTACGCCAGATTGCTGCAAACTTTGAAGTCCTTTTCCAGAAACCTTTGGATTGGGATCGATTGCTCCAACAACGACCCGTTTTATTCCTGCGCGCATCAGGGCCACTACGCATGGACCTGTTCGCCCAGTGTGATTACACGGTTCTAAGGAGACATACAGTTGCGCACCGTGTGATGCCGCTCCAGCTTGCTCAAGCGCTACGATTTCGGCGTGCGGTCCACCCGCTTCTAAATGCCAACCTTCGCCGACAACTACATCGTCCTTAACGATGACACAACCCACTCTCGGGTTGGGTTTACTCGAATAGAGACCCCTTTCGGCCAAAGCGAGCGCCTGCCCCATGTACCGTTTATCCCGATCATTTTCGATAGGACTGTGTGTCATGTTTTTTCGACCGACCCACCGGAACTGAGCAATGAAAGTTGGTCCGTGTCTATCACTTGATCTTTTGCATGTCGCAAGCGCTCCACCTCATCGGCAAATGCTGAAACATCCTGAAAACTCCGATATACAGACGCGTACCGGACATAAGCCACCTCATCTATTTCGCGCAGGCTTTCCATAACAAACTGGCCAATCGACGAGGACTGCACTTCACGATCGCCAGAAAGTCTCACTAATTTCTCAATTGTCAGTAGCAAAGATTCGATTTGATCCTGACCGACAGGGCGTTTTTCCAGGGCCCGAATTATTCCACGCCTTAACTTTCCTTCCTCCCACGCTTCACGTCTACCGTCACTTTTGATCACTCGAGGCTGTTCCACTTCAAGACGTTCGAATGTCGTGAAACGATGACCGCAGTGCTTGCAGGCCCGTCGTCTGCGAACGGTATCACCCCCGTCACTCAGTCGGGAATCGATGACGCGGGTAGCGTCTGATATGCAACTGGGGCAGCGCACGTTGGCCCCCTTCAGAGCAGAAGCACCGCCGGATCACGGCAGCGAGTCTGCTTCCTCCCCTTCTTTTTTGACCAAAAGCATATCGTCGCGGGTGATTCGCAAACCAAGCACCACTGGGCTTGCCACGAAAATGGACGAATATGTCCCAACCAGTATGCCGATGAATAGAGCCACCGCAAAGCCCTTGATAATCTCTCCGCCGAGCAGAATAAGCGTGACCACGACCAGCAGAGTTGTCAACGAGGTCAGCAGCGTTCGTCTGAGAGTCTGATTGATTGCACTGTTCATAATTTCGACAATTGTCCCTTTTCGCATCTTGCGAAAATTTTCCCGGATCCGGTCAAATACAACAATTGTGTCGTTCAAGGAATAACCAATTACCGCGAGAACTGCGGCTAGTACCGGTAACGAAAATTCCAGGCCCAGCAGAGAGAAAATCCCGACCGTGACCACAACGTCGTGGACCAGTGCAATCACCGCCCCCAATGCAAATCGCCACTCAAAACGCCAGGCTACGTAGGCCAGTATGCCAATCAACGCGTATAACATTGCCAGGCCTCCCTTTTCAGTCAATTCGCCGCCGACCTGGGGGCCTACGAACTCAACCCGCCTCATCTGTACCGTGCAATCCCCCGTCGTGCCGTCTTGAAATACACAGCGCTGGCTGTCGTTTTCTGAAGACTGGGCAAGTGTCTCGCCATACGGCTCCCTCAACGAAGATATGATGAGACTGCTAGATTCTGCAGCATCGACTTCAGGATCAGCCGGCAGTCTGATCAACACATCCCTTGACGTCCCAAAATACTGAACAACGACGCCATCGAGACCCGACCGCCGGAGGTTTGTCCGTACTTCCTCGGTATTGACTGAACTACTGTACGATACCTCGACCAGAGTCCCCCCGGTAAAGTCGATACCCAGGTTAAGACCTCTGAAAAACAACGCTAAAAGAACAATCACAATGACTGAAATAGAGATAATCGCGGCAATTCGACGCCGACCAATAAAGTCTATCCGGGTATCTCGTTTAAGAAATTCCAAGTCTTTAATCCTCAGATCGCAAGGCTTTTGACTCGCTTTCGACCGTACATCAGATTAGCCAGGCCGCGAGTTACAAAAATTGAAGTGAACATGGAAGTCAATATCCCGATACTTAATGTGACAGCGAATCCTTTGATCGGACCAGTTCCGAAATTGAACAACACGATTGCTGCAATTAAGGTCGTAATGTTTGCATCGACAATGGTAGAGAGCGCACGGTCGTAGCCAAGATGTATACTGGCCTGCGGAGTATTACCATTACGCAGCTCTTCCCTGATACGCTCAAATATGAGCACATTCGCGTCCACGGCCATACCGACGGTCAACAGAATCCCCGCTACCCCAGGAAGTGTAAGGGTAGCCTGGAACATGGACAGTACCGCAACAATCAAAACTAGATTTAGGCCCAGGGCGGTATTCGCAAACAAACCAAAGGCCCGGTAATACAACAACATGAAAACGAGCACTAAAACAAACCCAATAATCACAGAAAGAAACCCCTGATCAATGTTCGCCCGACCCAGGCTGGGACCCACGGTTCGCTCTTCTATAATTTCTACAGGTGCTGCCAGAGAGCCGGCGCGCAGCAGCAACGCAAGGTCCCTGGCTTCCGTGACACTATCCAGACCCTCAATCTGGAATCGCTTACCCAGTTGATCCCTGATTACTGGCGCAGTAATAACTTCTTCAATACGCTCCTTGACTCGAACAACACGCCCTTGCTGATCCGTCACGGCTTGACCATCGGCATTAATTTTAGTGCGCGAACGAATTTCGATATAGACAACTGCCATCCGCTTACCAATGTTGTCTCCTGTTATCCGCTGGTTGATTCGGGATCCGACTGCATCAAGCGTGATACTGACGATGGGACTCCCGTTCTGGGTATCGATACTGGCCGCCGCATCGGTGATGTTCTCACCTGAGTAAATCACCCTCTTCTTCAACAAAATAGATCGGCCATCGCGCAACTTGTAGAGCCTTGATCCCGGTGGCGTCTTTCCGTTCTGAGCTGCCTCGAGGCTGTGCTCTTCATCAACCAACATCATCTCAAGTGTCGCTGTTCGGCCCAAAATACGTTTCGCCCTCGCTGTATCTTGAACCCCTGGTAACTGAATTACGATCCGTCTGTCACCTTGTCTCTGAACCACTGGCTCGGCAACACCTAACTCGTCAATCCTGTTCCTAAGCGCAGTGATATTTTGCGTCAGTGCGAATTCTGAAAGATCTTCTACCTCTGACTCGCTAAGACGCACAGTCAAATGTCCCTCACCTTGAACTTGACTGCTATCTATATCGAGCCCGGAGAACTCCCGTTGGATAAGTTTCTGGGCGTCCGGCAATCTAGAAGCATCGCGTAACCTTATTTCAATGGCACCGTCCAGCCTATTGTGCACTTCCTTATAACGCAGTTTTTCATTTCGAAGCGCGGCCCGAATATCCGCAACGTAACGCTCTTGTGCCCGCCGCGCGACACTGTTCATATCGACTTCCATCAGGAAGTGGACCCCGCCTCTCAAATCCAGTCCCAGGTACATCGGCTTGGACCCAACACTGGCAAAAAGATTGGGGGCAGCTGGTAACAGCGTCAGTGCTATCGTGTAACGATTTCCAAGTTCTTGTTCGAGCAGATCCCGGACCTTGAGCTGATCATCGGGAGTAGTTAAGCGAACGCTGATTCCTCTCTCGTCTTTGCGAATAGATCTATACACCGATCCACTCGATTCAACTAATGACTGAATCTGCGCAAGATCGGACGATGTCAATGTCGCACCCCGAGTTCCTCGTATTTGTATGCCTAGATCATCACCAAATAAGTTCGGTAAGGCATAAAAGAGACCAGGGATGACCACCACAGCGATGATCAGCCACTTCCACCATGGGTAGTGGTTCCGCATTTCGTACTAGGAACCGGCTGCAGAGCCCTTGGGAATCATCTGACCGATTGACGGTCGCTGAACTCTGACGTTTACATCCTTGGCAATCTCCAGGGTCACAAAATTGTCGTCAAGGTCGATCACCCTACCGACAAGCCCGCCATTGGTCGCAACGTCATCACCTTTTTTGACCGACGCAACCATTTCTTTGTGTTGTTTGGCGCGTTTCTGCTGCGGTCTTATCAGTAGAAAGTAAAACAGCACGAAAATGATCACCAGGGGCAGCAGGCTTAGGAAACTACTCCCACCATCGCCCCCGACCTGGGCCCAAGCATCAGAAATGAGAAAACTCATCAAATTTATCCATTAGGTCGTTGGAAAAGCGTGTGATTATGCCACATCCTGTTCCTATTCG
>Ga0315338_1001145_pt1 | contig 38008 bp, 30 predicted proteins | sample ASW8metaG_FD_204518 | JGI IMG/M metagenome (GOLD analysis project Ga0315338, IMG submission 204518) | Ammonia-oxidizing marine archaeal communities from Monterey Bay, California, United States - ASW #8 | ecosystem: Environmental > Aquatic > Marine > Coastal | place: USA: California | collected... | reverse complement strand
ATTCATACAACTTATCGGACAAATCATAATGGTGCGCCACGTTATGGAGTGAGCGTCCGCGCGGATTATATTTGGTCACGAGCCACACAACTTTTTGCAGGAAATCGCTTAACGAAGCAAAAGGATGATTTGCCCGCCAATCCAGATTTTCCACAATAAGCTCAAGAAGATCATAAATATCCCCGTCTTCCACGGTCATTTCTTCTTCCATGAAAATCTCACCAAGGCGGAGTTTGGGGTAGAGAAGGAGCTTATTGGCCACCGATTTATGGTGGAAACGCATGGTCGCGCTTCTGCCGGGTTCACCGGAAAACACATATTCCCGGCCATCATAATTAATGACTTTCAGGCTCCCCTTTTTGATGAGCCGTTTAAGCATTTGAGATAGAAGAAACATCTTAACCCCCGCCTTAAACCTGAACGATGGCAACAAAATAATCGAGAAATAATCTTTATATCATTGTAACAAAACGCTTTTTTTCTTCTCACTATGCGCCGTTATCAGTCTGCTTTTCAATCTTTCCAACATATGAGAGGAGTATTCCTCATCTATTGAGTGTTTGAGATATGGAAACATACTACAGGTTTTGTATATCAATCAATCGGTATGTAGGATGATATTGTAACCTTGCGGCGCGGAAATCAAGGGTAAATTTCAGTATATGTGCGGGCAATATCAGATGGTTAGTCCAATGTGGAGATGGCGCCGATAATAAACTCGATGTCGCCCTGACTATTGGTCACCGGGCAGTCAACTGATTCAAATTCGAGATAGTTTTTCCCAAAAAGTGCCAATGTACCATAGCAGCGTCGACAAGCATTATCTTCAACTAAAAAATCCATATACTCCGCTAATAATCTGTTTTCTAATAAAGAATCTTTTCTGGTAATCTTCTGTCCACGTTTCGATACTCCGATAATTTCCACCACTTGTTCACCGTTCAAGCGATAGAGATATTTTCCCGGTGCTAGATACTGGATAACATAAAGATGAGGGGCTATTTTCCAATGGTCCGAGACATCAAAGTCCGAATATTGCGGTGCAGTACATCCGAATGACTGCCACCAGCTAAAGAGCGCCCGGACCGGCTCCGTCGCAAAGTCTTCGACGGAAACCGCACTTTCGCGAGCTATTTTATGAAAGTTGTCGCTTCTGTCAGCATGTTCAAACACCGCCATTTTCAATTATTCTCGTTCTGGCTATCGCCGTTGGCAATTGCACGGTTGTGGCTGGTAAGACTCTGGGCCTCGATAAAGACCCGGCTGACATCGGGGAACATTTGCTTGATGGTGCTTTCAAAAGCGCTGATGGCATCTTCGACCTCCGAAGCGGAGAGGTCATCGGCAAAATCAAGGCTGGTATTCACCAGAACATCCTGAGGCCCCATATGCATGGTCAACAGCTCGTTCACCCCTTCAATACGATCATCGTCAGCAACAATTTTATTAATGCCATCAACGACATCGTCGCGGGCGGCCTCACCAATGAGGAGCCCCTTGCATTCATAGGCAAGGACGATGGCAACCGAGCCCAGGATAGCCGCAATGAAAATTGAGGCTACTCCATCCAGTTCCGGAATTTCAAGGAGCTGGGCGAGTAAAATACCGACAAAGGCGACCACAAGCCCGAGCATGGCGGCAGTATCTTCTAGCAAGACCGTGAAAATGGTCGGATCCTTGCTTCTGGCAATGGATTTCCAAAGACCCGGTACTTCCTTGGTCAGTTGGAATTCTCGGTATGCCACCGTCCATGCCCAGCCTTCAAACAGCATGGCAAGGCCAAGCACTACATAGTTCCAGGTGGGATCAGCAATGGGTACGGGGTGGCTGAGATGTTTGATCCCTTCATAAAGGGAAATTCCAGCACCAAGGGCGAAAATCAGAATGGCGACGACAAAGGCCCAGAAATAAAGCTCCATGCCATAGCCGAAAGGATGCTTTTTATCGGCTTTCTGGCTGGCGCGCTTGAGGCCGTGCAGCATCAGTACCTGATTTCCTGTATCCACGAGAGAGTGCACGCCTTCGCTGAGCATGGCGGAACTACCGGTGAAAGCCGCGGCGGTAAATTTACAGACGGCAATCAGGGAATTTCCCAGCAGCGCTGCGTAGATGACCTTCTTTGATCCACTTGCCACATCGTCCCCCAACAAAAGCCGTTACAAAATAAAGACATAGATCAGTTTTTTTGGCTGCACGGCAGACTAAGCGGCATTTACTCGTATTTCAATTATCTTTTTTGGGGTGTTGGTGGAATCTCAACGAAATGCAGTTGTGCAAAGGGGCATTGAACCCTATCTGAAACTGGCATAAACTCCGCCCTCGTTTTCTCACCTCGTGAATAGATTGATGCGGGCGCGTCAACCGAATTGAAGGATATGACCATGCTAGATGTAAATACCAATCCGCTGAACCTGAAAGACCCAGACTTGCTTCGGATGCAGGGGCTGATCGATGGTGGGTGGTGCGATGCCGATGATGGGCGTACCCTAGAGGTCAATAACCCGGCGACAGGTGAGATCGTCGGGACGACCCCCTTTATGGGAGGCGCAGAAACCCGCCGCGCTATTGAGGCCGCGAAAGCCGCGATGCCGGCCTGGGCGGGGAAGACCGCCAAGGAGCGAGCGGCTATCCTCAGGAAATGGAATGATTTGCTGCTGGAAAACACCGATGACCTGGCAAAGATCATGACAGTTGAAATGGGCAAGCCACTGGCTGAGGCCAAAGGCGAGGTGGCCTATGCCGCCTCCTTCATTGAATGGTTCGCCGAGGAAGGCAAGCGCATTTACGGCGATACAATCCCCGAACATCAAAGCGACAAACGTATTGTGGTGATCAAGCAGCCCATTGGCGTAACCGTCGCCATTACGCCCTGGAACTTCCCCATCGCCATGATTACCCGCAAAGCTGCGCCAGCGTTGGCCGCGGGTTGCCCCATGGTGATTAAGCCAGCCGAACTGACTCCATATTCCGCCTTTGCCATGGCGGTGCTGGCGGAGCGGGCGGGGATACCCGCCGGAATTTTAAGCGTTGTCACCGGTGATGCTCCGGCAATCGGCGCCGAAATGACATCAAATCCGATTGTTCAAAAGCTGACCTTCACCGGCTCTACTGCAGTGGGCAAATTGCTGATGGAGCAATGCGCCTCAACGGTTAAGAAAACCTCCATGGAACTGGGGGGTAATGCGCCATTTATTGTCTTCGATGATGCGAACCTTGATGAAGCGGTCGAGGCAGCGCTTGCCTCCAAATACCGCAACGCTGGTCAAACCTGCGTTTGTGCCAATCGTCTCTATGTTCAGGATGGTATTCATGATGCCTTCGTCGCGAAATTTGCTGAAAAAGTGAAGGAGATGAAGGTCGGGAACGGGCTTGAGGATGGTGTTGTGCAGGGCCCGCTGATTACGGACGCGGCCGTTCAAAAAGTTGAAAGCCATATTGCTGACGCTACTGCGAAAGGAGCCGAGGTTCTGCTGGGCGGCCATCGCCATGAACTGGGCCAGACGTTTTTTGAACCCACTATCCTGACCGGTGTGACACAGGACATGAAAGTGGCAAAGGAGGAAACCTTTGGCCCCATGGCGCCGATTTTCAAGTTTAGCGGTGAACAAGAAGTGATCGATATGGCCAATGATACCGAGTTCGGTCTCGCGGCCTATCTTTGCGCCCGCGATATCGGCCGTATTTGGCGAGTAAGCGAAGGTTTGGAATACGGTATCGTCGGCATCAATACCGGTATTATTTCAACCGAAACCGCGCCATTTGGCGGTGTGAAGCAATCCGGTATCGGCCGAGAGGGTTCAAAATATGGCATCGATGACTATCTGGAGATAAAGTATATGTGCATTGGCGGCATTAACAGCTAAGGCACGTAGAATAAAATAGGTGGGCGCCAACCAGATACCCTCCGGTATCCTTGATAGGAATTGATAAATTGGAATTTGATTACGATCTGTTTGTGATTGGCGCAGGCTCCGGCGGTGTGCGCGCCTCCCGTATTTCCTCAGGCTTTGGCGCCAAGGTCGCCATTGCCGAGGAGTACCGCGTTGGCGGAACCTGTGTGATCCGCGGCTGCGTGCCCAAAAAGCTACTTGTCTATGCCAGCCATTTTTCGGAGGATTTCGAGGATGCCGCCGCTTATGGTTGGACGGTCGGGAAAGCCACTCATTCCTGGAAAACCTTGATTGCCAACAAGGACACCGAGATCGACCGGCTGGAAGGGATCTACCATAATATCCTGAAAAATAACGGTGTGGAGCTCTATGAAGGCCGGGCAACTGTCCTTGATAAACACACTGTGCAGGTTGGCGACCAGAAAATCACGACCAAATATATCCTTATCGCTACCGGCGGTGCGCCGGTGATGCCACCCATTCCGGGGATCGAACATGCCATTTCCTCCAACGAGGCGTTCCATCTTGAGGATATGCCAAAACGGATGATCGTGGTTGGGGGCGGTTATATCGCCGTGGAATTCGCAGGAATTTTCAACGGTCTCGGAGCCGATGTGATCCAGCTTTATCGTGGTGAGCAGATTTTGCGCGGGTTTGATACGGATGTTCAGAACGTGCTGGCCGAAGAAATCCGCAAAAAAGGTATCGATGTCCGCACTCATAGCAATCCGGTGTCCATAGAGAAAATCGACAGCGGCCTTTTAGTGACACTGGAGGATGGCTCGACGTTGGAAGCCGAAGGCATTATGTACGCCACAGGTCGCAAACCAAACACGGATGGTCTGGGACTTGAAGAAGCCGGCATTGAATTACAGCAAAATGGTGCGGTCAAGGTAACCCCGGCCTCGCAGTCCACAGTGGAGAATATCTACGCTGTGGGTGACGTTACCGACCGGATAGCCCTTACGCCCGTTGCCATTCATGAAGGTATGGCTTTTGCTGAGACAGTTTTTGATAATCGCCCGCGTGCCGTTGATCACAGCAACGTGCCCTCAGCCGTCTTTTCCCAGCCACAGGTTGGCAGCGTAGGTTTGACCGAGGAGCAGGCGAGGGCGGAATATGGCGATGTCGATATCTATAAATCCCAGTTCCGGCCCATGAAACATACATTGACGGGCGCGAGCGAGCAGGCATTTGTAAAGTTGATCGTCGATCAAAAGTCCGATGTAGTTGTCGGGGCGCATATCATTGGTTCCGACGCGGCGGAGATTATTCAAGCGGTCGGTATTGCCCTTAAATGCGGGGCGACGAAAGCGCAGTTTGACAGCACAGTGGGGGTTCATCCATCACTTGCCGAGGAAATTGTGACCATGCGCGAGAAATTCGTTTCCGCTTGAAAATTCACAAATACTGTTAAAAACTGCTATAATGATGCTGTTTTTTCACGATTTTTTACCGAAATCGTGCCAAATGGATTGCGATCTTGGAAAAAGCCTGTAGAAATTGATTTTTTGGAACAACTGACTGAATTGATTTAAGGAATAGAGACATGTCGACGAACTGGACACCTGAGAGCTGGAGACAAAAACCAATTCGCCAGGTGCCGACATATACGGATGCAGCTGCCCTGGCCTCTGTTGAGAAGGATTTGAAAACCTTTCCGCCGCTGGTTTTTGCAGGCGAGGCACGGAACCTTAAAGCCAAGCTTGCCGAAGTGGCGGCTGGTCGTGGTTTTCTCTTGCAGGGCGGCGATTGCGCCGAAAGCTTTGCGGAATTTCATCCGGATAATATTCGTGATACGTTTAAAGTTCTGCTGCAAATGGCTGTAGTCCTGACCTTTGGTGCCAACTGTCCCGTGGTTAAAGTCGGTCGTCTGGCGGGTCAGTTCGCAAAACCGCGTTCTGCTGATACGGAAACCGTGGATGGCGTGGAACTCCCAAGCTACCGCGGCGATATCATAAACGGATTTGATTTCACGGAAGAATCCCGTGTGCCTGATCCTAACCGGATGCTGAGAGCTTATTCACAGGCCGCCTCTACCCTGAACCTGCTTCGGGCTTTCGCCCAGGGGGGCTATGCCGACCTGCATCAGGTACATCGCTGGAATATGGGGTTTGTCGCCAGCGGACCGCAAGGTGAGAAATATCAGGAAATGGCGGATCGTATCCATGACGCATTGGCGTTTATGGAAGCCTGCGGTGTTTCCTCCATCAATACGCCGGAAATGAACCGGACAGATTTCTATACGTCCCATGAATCGCTGCTGCTCCCTTATGAGCAGGGCCTGACCCGTGTTGATAGCACCTCCGGCGATTATTACGATACGTCGGCCCATATGCTGTGGATTGGTGATCGCACCCGTGATCCGGATGAAGCCCATGTGGAATTCCTGCGCGGTGTGGCCAATCCTATTGGTGTCAAGGCAGGTCCGTCACAGGATCCGGATACCTTGCTGCGCCTGCTGGATCGTCTCAATCCGACCAATGAGGCTGGCCGCATGACGGTAATTTGTCGTTTCGGCGCAGATAATGTGGATAAGCATCTTCCGGCGCTTATCCGCAAAGTAGAATCAGAAGGTCGTACGGTCGTCTGGTCATGCGATCCCATGCATGGCAACACCATCAAGTCGTCTTCGGGTTATAAAACCCGCCCGGTTGACCGGATCATGACTGAGGTCAGCCAGTTCTTCGATGTGCATCAGGCTGAGGGTAGCTACGCCGGTGGTGTTCATTTCGAAATGACCGGTCAGGATGTGACCGAATGTATCGGCGGCGCTTTTGAGGTGACGGAAGAGGGTCTTGCGGACCGCTATCATACGGCATGTGATCCACGGCTTAATGCCAATCAAGCATTGGAGCTTGCTTTCCTTATGTCTGAAATGATCAAGAAGGAGAGGGGAAGCCGGACCGCGATTGCTGCGGCCTCGTAACCCATCAGCCCATGAACCAGCAAAAACCCGATACCGAACGGTCGGCAATTGATAAATCTATTGCCGACCATACGGATCAATATTTCAATAAAACGAAAAAGATCATCGGGAAGTTTGGCGATAAAACAGTAACTTATGCTGTTTTTATGAGACGCCCGGTTATTTTCTGCCCGCGCCTTATGCTGCAATGGCTGGAAGAAATCTGCACTCTTCGCGGACATAGTTTCCAAATAGAACCCTGTTATGAAGAAGGCGACTGGGTTGGCGCCGGAGAGCCGCTTGTCTATATCACTGGTAGTTTCAAAAATCTGGTGGACCTGGAAACCCTGTATTTGCAGAAGCTGGGATCGGCCTCTGTGGCCGCTTATAACGCCTACACCATGTGTTCGCATTTACCCAAGGTGGGCTTCCTTGCTATGGATGCCCGCCACTGTGCCGGGTCGGAAATGGCGGAAATGATGGCATACGCAGCCTCGGTCGGCAGCAATGCCGCGCAGAAAGAACATGATGCCATCGGCTTTATCGGCAACGCGACAACGGCAACCGCGCCGTATTTTGGCAATGATGCTGGCCTCGGAACTATGCCTCATGCCTTGATTGGATATGCCGGAAGTACGCTCAAAGCGGCGGAAATGTATGTGGAGAGTTTTCCGGGTGAACCACTGACGGTTCTAGTCGACTATTTTGGGGCTGAAGTAACCGATGCCCTTGCGGTTTGCACGCGGTTTCAGGATATGGCGGCAGAGGGCAAGCTCTCTGTCCGGCTTGATACCCATGGTGGCCGGTTTGTGGAAGGGCTTGACCCGGCCACTTCCTATGCGGTGCTGGAGCGGCACATGCCCCGTGGTATCCGTCAGTATCGTTCTGAACAGCAATTGAAATGGCTGGTCGGCACCGGTGTTTCCGCGGCGGCCCTTTATTATATGCGCGAGAAGCTGGATGACGCTGGATTTGATAAAGTCAAAATCGTCGCATCGTCCGGTTTTTCACACGAGAAGTGCCGGATTATGGGCAGCATAAAGGCGCCCATTGATATTGTCGGTACAGGCTCTTTCCTGCCAGACAACTGGTCCGAAACCTACGCAACAGCCGATATCATCTCCTATAATGACCGACCCAGCGTCAAACTTGGTCGCGAGTTTTTATTGCGAAAATAAAAGTATTTTTCGCACTTCGAATTTCAGACAAAATCCGTCGTTTTCCAACTAGTCAGGCTGCCTGCTCAGGCATAAGGGGGATATAGGGTATTGCCCTTAGTCGCCTTTTCAGGAAAACAGAATATGTACGCTGCTGTTAAGAATTCCTGGCCGCTTCTTCTCGGGATCGGCCTGCTGATGCTTGGCAATGGATTGCAGGGCAGTCTAGTGGGTATCCGTGCGTCTTTAGAAGGCTTTCCGACAGCGGTCACCGGCTTCATCATGTCAGGTTATTATGCGGGCTTTCTGTTTGGTTCCATCGTCACGCCAAAGATCCTTTCCAATGTCGGGCATGTAAGGGTTTTTGCGGCACTCGCCTCGCTTGCGTCGTCGGCGGCATTGCTTTACGTTGTGTTTATCGACCCTATTGCCTGGGGCATGATGCGGCTGGTTATCGGGTTCTCCTATGCCGGCCTTTATATCGTCTGCGAAAGCTGGCTCAATGATGTGTCGACCAACGATACCCGCGGTCAGATGCTCTCCATTTATATGATTATCATGATGGGCGGTATGGCGCTTGGGCAGCTTTTCCTTAATGTGGCTGACCCGGCTGGATTTACTTTGTTTGTGGTTATTTCCGTGTTGGTTTCTCTGGCGCTAATTCCGCTCGCCCTGACGGCAAATCCAGCGCCGGACTTTCAGGAAATAACGCGCCTGAGCATCCGCAACCTCTTTAAAATCTCACCGCTTGGTGTCGTCGGAATGCTGGCTCAGGGGACGATCGCTGGCGCTTTCTATGGTATGGCCGCAGTTTATGGCGATATTATCGGACTTTCGGTCACACAGATTTCCGTCTTTATCAGTATCGTTATTGTTGGTGGTGTAATTCTGCAATGGCCCATCGGGAAGCTGTCTGATCGCTTCGACCGTCGTCAGGTCATTCTGGTGACGACGTTGTTGAGTGCCGCTGCCGCCATTCTTGCGATGATCGCCGCAGAGGACGGCCAACTAATTGTGTTCCTGTTAGGGGCCGGGTTGTTTGGTGGTTTCTCCGTACCGCTCTATTCACTCTGTATTGCCCATACAAATGATTATCTGGAGCCGAAAGACATGGTTGCTGCCAGCAGTGGCCTGATGATGATGAACGGTATCGGCGCCGTCTTCGGCCCGATCATTGTCGGTCAGTTAATGTCATCTATTGGCACCTATATCTTCTTTGGCCTTATCGCCGCGGGACATATCGGTATCGGGATATTTGCCATCTTCCGGATGCTGGCAGCACCGCCAACGCCGCTGGAAGATCAGGGCGACTTCGTTGCCATGCCCATGCGCTCAGGTGCCATGGCCGCGACCCTAAATCCGGAAGCTGAAGAATGGGACGAAGAAGAGCTCACGGATGCCGAGGATGCCGAGGAAATCACGGATATTCTGGATGACGGTCCGCCGCTTGGCGGTGAGGACTAGTCCTTAGTAACCAATTTATCCGGTGCGGGCCCAATTTTTGGTAGTTTTTTTGACCAAAGTGCGGGATAAATCCTTCCATGACGGATAAATTAAAAATAGCACTGGCCCAAGCCAACCCGACATTGGGGAAAATTGATGCGAATGTCGCCCTCGCGAAAGAGTTTCGAACAGAAGCCGAAGCTCTGGGCGCGGATCTTGTTGTCTACCCCGAACTTTTCCTGACCGGGTACCCACCGGAGGATCTGGTCCTGAAGCCCGCGTTTCAGCGCGCGGCAGACGCCGCCATGAATGTGCTTGCGGAGCTGACCCTTGATGGCGGCCCGGCGATGCTGATGGCCGCGCCGCTGGTGGAGGATGGCAAACTGTATAATGCCGTCTGCTTGCTGGAAGAGGGAAAGATTTCAGCCCGACGTTTCAAGAGCAAGCTGCCCAATTATGGCGTCTTCGATGAAATCCGTATTTTTGAACCCGGACCGTTGCCGGGGCCGATCCCGTTCAAAGGCGTGCGTCTTGGCGTCATGATCTGCGAGGATATGTGGTTCTCCGACGTGGCGGAGTGCTTGAGCGAGACCGGTGCCGAGATATTGGTGATCCCCAATGGCAGTCCTTATGACCACCAGAAAACCGATGAGCGCCTGAACTACGCCGTGGAGCGGGTATCAGAGACAGAATTGCCGCTGATATATCTTAATCAGATCGGGGGGCAGGATGAGTTGGTTTTTGATGGCGCATCCTTTGTGCTCAATGCTGATCGCTCACTGCCTGTCCAGATGGCCAGCTGGAAAGAGGATCTGGTCATCACCGATTGGGAACGGACTGACGACGGCTGGACATGTGCCACCAACGAAATAACCGATCCCGGCGCGCCGCTGGAACGGATATATCAGGCCATGGTCCTGGGCTTGAAAGATTATGTGGAAAAGAACCGCTTTCCGGGTGTCGTCCTTGGCCTCTCAGGCGGGATTGATAGTGCGTTAAGTGCCGCGGTTGCCGTCGATGCCCTTGGATCTGACCGGGTCCATTGCGTCATGATGCCGTCGAAATATACGTCGGTTGAAAGCCTTGACGATGCTGCCGAATGTGCGCGGATGCTGGGAACGAGGCTCGATAGTATTTCCATTGCCTCGGCGGTTGATGCCTTTGATGGCATGCTGGCTCCGGCCTTTGAAGGGCTTGATCCCGACATCACCGAAGAAAATATTCAGTCGCGTATTCGTGGAGTGACCCTGATGGCGCTCTCCAACAAGCTCGGCTCCATGGTGCTGACCACGGGCAACAAGTCGGAGATGTCTGTGGGCTATGCGACGTTATATGGCGATATGTGTGGCGGTTATTCGGTACTGAAAGATGTCTATAAATTGGACTGCTTCAAACTTTCGGAATGGCGAAATACGCATCATTCACCGTTATTCAAAGGCCCTGAGGGCCCGGTCATGCCGCAAAATGTCATTTCCAAGCCGCCAACTGCGGAATTGCGGGAAGATCAGAAGGATGAGGATAGCCTACCGCCGTATGAGGTGCTGGATGGCATCCTCTATGGTCTGGTGGAGGAGGAAAAATCCTTCGCGGAACTGGTTGAGGCAGGATATGAGGCTGCAACCATTAGCCGGATCCAGAATTTGCTGTATATTGCCGAATATAAACGGCGGCAGTCGCCTCCGGGTGTCAAGATTTCTACCCGGAATTTCGGCCGTGACCGGCGTTATCCCATTACAAATGGATTTAGAGACACGAGATGACCGCGAGGGCTAGAACTCATCTATTTACTCCATTCTGCGCACGCCCTTCGGGTTTGAAAAGGAGGCGAAATCTGCTACTAAAACTGTCCTTGAATATGCGCAGGCATGTCCTGCGTCCGCTTTCCTTGAATGTTTCACCTCCTTTTCAAACAGAATTGCAGTAAATAGATGAGTTCTAGCCCTAAACTTCGCTTTGCGCCCAGCCCGACAGGATTTCTTCATGTCGGCAATGCCCGCCTTGCCCTGATCAACTGGCTCTATGCCCGCAAACTCGGTGGCGGCATGGTGCTGCGCCTTGATGATACGGATGCAGAGCGTTCGACGGAAGAATATGCGAGTTGCATTCAAGAAGACATGCGGTGGCTGGGCCTGGAATGGTCGGAGCTGAAAAAGCAATCTGATCGGACTGAAGCGTATGATGCGGCATTCAAGACAATGCGCGATGCCGGGCGGCTCTACGCCTGCTATGAGACCGGGGAGGAACTGGACTATAAGCGCAAGCGCCAACTCGCCCGCAAACTCCCGCCTGTCTATGACCGTGCCGGGCTCTCACTAACCGAAGAACAAATCGCTGCATATGAAGCCGAGGGACGCAAACCCCATTGGCGCTTTAGGCTTGATCAGGAAGTGATTTCCTGGAAGGACGAGGTGAGGGGGCTGGTTGAAGTCGATGGCGCCAGCATGTCCGATCCCGTGCTGATCCGCTCTGATGGGCGGCCGCTTTATCATATGCCGTCCGTGGTCGATGATATCGACTTTGGCATCAGCCATGTGATCCGAGGTGAGGATCATGTGAGCAATACCGCTTTGCATATACAGATTTTCAAGGCGCTCGGTGCTGAAGTCCCCGAATTCGCTCATCTGCCGCTGCTGATGGGTCCCGATGGCGGGCCGCTTTCCAAACGCGAAGGCAGCCAGAGTCTGCGCGAGATGCGCGAAGGCGGCATCGAGGCCATGACCGTCAACAGCTTGCTGGCCCGTCTTGGGACGTCGGACAATGTGGAAGTTCGGCATAATCTGGATGAAGTGGTGGTCGGGTTCGATATTTCTCGTTTCAGCCGCGCCGCTGCGAAATTTGATCCGGCAGAACTCTCCAATCTCAATGCCAAGCTCCTGCATGAGCTGGATTGGACGGAGGTTAAAGATCGATTGTCAGATGACGGCATCACCGAGGATTTCTGGCTGGCGATCCGCAAGAACCTGACTGTGCTTTCCGATATCAATGACTGGCGGCAGGTGGTGACTGGACCGCTCACGCCGGTTGTCGAAGATTTGGCCTTCCTTCAAACGGCGTCAAATCTGTTACCTGAAGGCGACTTATCGCAAGAAAGCTGGAAAACCTGGACAACGGCGGTGAAAGAACAAACCGGTGCCAAGGGCAAGGAGCTGTTTATGCCGCTGCGTCTTGCGCTTACCGGCAAGCCGCACGGGCCGGAAATGAAGGCAATGCTGCCGCTGATTGGCCGGGAAAAAGTCCTTGCGCGGCTCTCTGGTAACGCGGCATAGGAACGGGTCATGGCTCTTACTCTTTACAATACCGCGATCCGCGAAAAGCAGGAATTTGTGCCACTAATACCGGGCAAGGTCGGCATGTATGTCTGCGGACCTACGGTTTATGATCTCGCCCATATCGGCAATGCCCGCCCGGTGGTGATCTTTGACGTGCTGGCGCGGCTTTTGCGGCATCTGGACTATGATCTCACGTACGTGCGCAATATCACCGATGTGGAAGATAAAATCATTACCGCCGCAGAAGAGGGTGGCATTAGCATTGATGAACTGACAAAAAAAACGACGCAGGCCTATCATGACGATATGGCGGCGCTAAACGCGTTGCCGCCGGATATTGAACCACGCGCGACCGAGCATATCGATGGCATGATCGCCATTATCGAAACGCTGATTGCTAAAGGGAATGCCTACGAAGCCGAAGGCCATGTGCTCTTTGATGTGCCGAGTATGCCAGACTATGGCAAGCTCTCAGGTCGCAACCGCGATGATATGATTGCAGGCGCGAGAGTGGAAGTGGCGCCGTACAAGAAAGACCCAGCTGATTTTGTTCTCTGGAAGCCATCCGATGAGGGTATTCCGGGATGGGAAAGTCCTTGGGGACGCGGGCGGCCGGGCTGGCATATTGAATGCTCTGCCATGGCCAAAGCGACCTTGGGCGTCACCTTTGATATTCATGGCGGCGGTCGGGATTTGATCTTTCCGCACCATGAGAATGAGGTGGCGCAAAGCTGCTGCGCCCATGACGGCGCGGAATTCGCCCGTTACTGGGTGCATAATGGATTTCTCACCGTTGAGGGCGACAAAATGTCGAAATCCCTTGGCAACTTCCGCACGGTGCGTGAATTGTTGGATGAAGCACCGGGGGAGGCCCTGCGCCTGAATATGATGTCCGCTCATTACCGCCAGCCACTTGACTGGAATAGTGAAGGCGTGACGCGGGCCAAGACCAACATGGACAGGCTCTATACCGCTCTTCAGCATTTGGATGATATTGAGGCAGCCGAGATTATTCCGAGCGATGAAGTGATCAAGGCGCTTTCCGACGATCTTAATACTCCGCAAGCCCTTTCTGCCCTCTATAGCCTCGCGGGAGAGGCCAATAAGGCAACGGACGCGGTAGATCGGGGGCGCATCAAGGGACAATTGCTTGGCTCAGGTGCGCTTTTGGGGCTATTACAACAGGGTCCCGATGACTGGTTCCGTGGCGACGCGGCGGATGGTCTGTCGGAAGAAGAGATTGAAAAACTGATTGCAGATCGCATTGAGGCAAAATCGTCAAAGGATTTTTCCAAGGCTGACGCAATCCGGGCCGAGCTGGCCGACAAGGGTGTTGTTCTGGAAGACAGTCCAGCGGGCACTACTTGGAAACGAGGGTAAGAGGACAAGATGGCACGGGAACGATTATATCTTTTTGACACAACCCTGCGCGACGGAGCGCAGACACAGGGCGTTGATTTCAGTGTCGAGGATAAAGCCAATATTGCCAAGGCTCTTGATGCTCTCGGAATTGATTATATCGAAGGCGGCTGGCCCGGGGCCAACCCCGGCGACACCGCGTTTTTCAACAATCCGCCGGAATTCAAGAACGCTACCTTTACCGCCTTTGGCATGACCCGGCGACCCGGCCGAAGTGCTTCCAACGATCCGGGACTGAGTGAGATTTTAAATGCCAAAACCCCCGCCGTTTGTCTTGTGGGCAAAAGCTGGGATTTTCATGTGGACGTGGCGCTTGGGATAGAGCTGGACGAGAATATTGCCATGATCTCCGACAGCATCAAGGAAGCTGTCGCCCAAGGCCGGGAGGCTATGTATGACGCGGAGCATTTCTTTGACGGCTATAAGGCCAATCCCGAGTTCGCCCTTGGCTGTTTGAAAGCAGCTTATGAATCCGGCGCGCGTTGGGTAGTGCTTTGCGATACTAATGGCGGCACCTTGCCCGATGAAGTAGAGCGGATCGTGACTGAGGTGGTCCAGCATGTCCCGGGCAGCCATTTGGGTATTCACACCCATAACGATACGGAAAATGCCGTGGCCAACACCCTGATGGCGGTCAGGGCCGGAGTTCGGCAAATACAAGGGACTTTGAATGGTCTTGGGGAACGGTGCGGGAATGCCAATATCATCTCGTTGATCCCATCTTTGGTTCTGAAAGAACCTTATAAATCTCTGGTGGATACCGGGATCACGCAGGAGGGTCTGAAAGCCCTCACATCAATCTCTCGGCTGCTGGATGAAATCCTTAATCGTTCGCCCAATGCGCATCAGGCCTATGTGGGGCCGTCGGCTTTTGCCCATAAAGGCGGACTGCATGTCTCAGCGGTGGAGAAAGACCCCAAGACTTATGAGCATATCGATCCGGCGGTTGTGGGGAACAAGCGGCATTTGCTGGTCTCTGATCAGGCGGGCCGTTCCAATATCATTGCGCAGCTTCGCGATATTGGTCTCGATATGGACCCCAAAGATCCCAAGGTCGACCGGCTTCTGGAGGAAGTGAAAGAGCGCGAGTTTAAAGGCTTCAGCTATGACGGCGCGCTCGCCAGTTTCGAGCTGATGGCCCGCCGCAGGTTGGGGCAGGTACCGAAATATTTCGATGTGGAAAGCTTTCGTGTGCAAGTGGAGCGCCGCCACAACGTCCGCGGTGAATTGCTGACTGTTTCTGATGCCGTCGTCAAGGTTGTGGTCGATGGGGAGAGGTACTTATCTGTGGGCGAGGGGAATGGTCCCGTCAACGCCCTCGACAGTGCGCTTCGCAAGGATTTGGGCAAATATTCCGAATTTATCGATGATCTGCGGCTTGTGGATTTCAAGGTGCGTATCCTCACGTCGGGCACAGAGGCTGTTACACGGGTACTGATTGAAAGCACAGACAGTTCCAACAAACGCTGGTTCACCGTTGGCGTCTCGCCGAATATTGTCGATGCGTCCTTTGCGGCATTGATTGATAGCATTACCTATAAACTCTATCGCGCCGGTGCGCCTGCCAGCAAGTAATGTCCATTATGCCCGCCGTCATCCTTGTGGAACCCCAGATGGGGGAGAATATTGGGGCGTCGGCGCGGGCCATGCTCAATTTCGGCCTGACTGATTTGCGTATTGTTAGCCCCCGCGATGGATGGCCCAACGACAAGGCGGTCGCCATGGCGTCCGGTGCCAATGGTGTTCTGGACGGCGCTCGTGTGTTTGAAAGTACTGCTGAGGCCATCGCGGACCTGCAGGCCGTCTATGCCACCACGGCACGGGGGCGGGATGTCATCAAAAAGGTTCAAACCCCCAATGCCGCCGCCGCCGAAATGCGCCGGTCTTCAAATACCGGCATGGCCGTTGGTATTTTATTTGGTAAAGAAAGCGTGGGGCTCTCCGCTGATGATGTGACATTGGCGGACAGTATTATCTCCGTGCCGCTTAACCCTGATTTCTCCTCCATCAATTTGGCCCAGGCCGTTTTGCTGGTGGGGTATGAGTGGTTCCAGACGGCAGATGAGACTGAGCCTAGCCGGATACATAATGAAGAACGCCCCGCCACCAAGGAAGAGCTTGGCCATTTGCTGGCACGGATTGAACGGGAGCTGGAAAGCAAAGGTTTTTTCATTCCGATCCCGACGCGGAAAACCGTGATCCTGCGCAATATGCGAAGCATGTTCCAACGACTTGGTCTGATGGAATCTGATGTGCGGGCGTTTCAAGGCATGGTAAAAGGACTGAGCATGACGCCGAAGGATAAAAATAATGACGACAATAACGCATGACACGGCAAATCTTGGCGATATAAATTTGCATTATGCGGAATCTGGCGCCGGGAATGACGAACTGGTTCTCTTCCTCCATGGTTTTCCGGAATTCTGGTATACGTGGAAGCAGCAACTTCCTGTGATTGGCGAGAAATATCACGCTGTTGCCCCGGATATGCGGGGCTATAATCTATCCGACAAACCGGAAGAAATTGCCGCATATCGCATCAAGCATCTGGTCAGCGATGCGATAAAACTTGCGGAACTAAAGGGCAAAGACAGTTTTTATCTGGTGGCTCATGACTGGGGCGCCGGAATTGCCTGGGCCGTGGCTATTGCCTATCCTGAAAAAATTAAGGGCCTGATCATCCTCAACGGTCCGCATCCCTATATCTTCTCAGAGCTTCTTTCCAAAAATGATGAGCAGATTGCCCAAAGCCAGTATATGGCCTATTTCCGGAATGAAGGCATCGAAGATAAAATGCTGGCCAATGATGCCAAATGGCTGTTCGATTGGACCTTCGCGGAGCATCTTGCGTGCGGTCAAATGACGAACGAGGACGCAGACGCCTACCGCGCTGCCTGGAACCAGCCTAATGCCCTTAAATCCATGCTCAACTACTATCGTGCCTCACCGCTGACACCAGCTAGCACAGATAACAAGGGCAAGGGTTTTGGTCTTAATCCTGAGGATTTTCAAGTGAAGGTCCCCACACTAGTGGTCTGGGGTGAGAAGGATCACGCGCTGATCCCGGAAAATATCGACGGGTTGGAGGAATTTGTGGCCGATTTGAAGATCGTCCGGCTCCCCGAAGTAACTCATTGGGTGACCCATGAAGCGCCCGATATCGCCTCTGCCGAAATCCTTGGCTTCATTGATGCGCTTGAGGCCGGAAATCCGCGTCCCTAGGCATTGACAAGCCTCGTTTCATCAGTATAGTGCGCGGCTTGTGCAAGCCTCGTCGGCATGCCTTTTTCCGACATTTTGAAAATTGGATCAAGTTATGAGCAAACGCATTCAAGCGAAATATAAAATCGACCGCCGTATGGGTGAAAACCTTTGGGGTCGTCCGAAAAGCCCCGTGAACCGCCGGGAATATGGACCGGGCCAGCATGGCCAGGGTCGCCGCGGCAAAATTTCCGACTTCGGTATTCATCTTCGCGCCAAACAAAAGCTGAAAGGCTACTACGGAAATATCACGGAAAAAAGCTTCCGTCGTTTATATGCTGAAGCTGTGCGCCTGAAAGGCGATACATCCGAAAACCTCATTGGTTTGCTGGAGCGGCGTCTTGACGCGGTTGTTTACCGCATGAAATTCGTGCCGACTGTTTTCGCGGCCCGCCAGTTCGTCAACCACGGCCATGTCACTGTTAATGGCACGAAAGTCAATATCGCCTCGTACCAGGTGAAAGTTGGCGACGTTGTTGAAGTTCGCCAGAAATCCAAGCAGATGGCGCTCGTGTTAGAAGCTGCCGACAGCCCGGAGCGGGACGTTCCGGAATATATGGATGTTGATCACAAGGCCATGAAAGGCACGTTCAGCAATATCCCGACTTTGTCAGATGTTCCTTATCCGGTCATGATGGAACCAAATCTGATCGTCGAATTCTATTCTCGCTAGTTTCTAGCCAGACACGAAAAACCGGGCCGCCTCAATGTTGCCCGGTTTTTTATGTCCAAATTCACCCTCTAAAGACCACCGTCGTGCTTTTCCTCATTGATGGATTTCTTGACCCGATGATAATCGGCAACTCCGATAAGCAAAGTGAGTAACGCGAGGGGGAGGAGTATCCACCCGACGATTTCCAGAAAACTATCATCCAGCAGCTTCAAAATTGCGATCGCCGATCCTGCGAGGGCGAAGGAGGTTTTGATATAGGCCATGAGGGTGCGCCGGTTGGCCAGCTCCGTCCTGTGAACGGCCAGCAAGAAAGTATCGATATTTCGCTTGTCCTGTTGACTAATTGTGGCGCCCTCCGTAACAGTTTTGACAATATTACAGTAATTTTATGGAATGCAAATACTCTGTTTGGCGCCGCTATTAAGGGAAACCGATATGCTTCGACTTTTTGTGATGGTTCTGCTTGGCATGACCTTTCTAAAATCGGCTAATGCGGAGGAAGCGAACTATCCCGCAGTAGAGCCGATATTGAAGACATCGGCAACTATTCTGGACCAACCGCTTGTCTATCCTATGACCGGTGCAGCGGAGGTAACCGCTGTTATTGTCACATTAAAGCCCGGGGAGAAAACCTCCTCACATTTACATGAAGTGCCGTTGTTTGGATATGTCCTGCAAGGCGAGCTAACGGTCTATTATGAACACCATGGCACAAAACTCTATAAAACCGGCGATGCCTTGATGGAGGCAGAGGATATATGGCATATCGGCGAAAATACCGGAGAGGTTCCCATGCGTATTCTGGCCGTCTTTATGGGGGCAAAGGGTGCAAAAAACAGTGTGACGAAAGAGTAAAATCTAAGGCGAGGGGATACTCATAGGGAGTATTTCGCGAACATCTTTCTCCGCGCCGCCGTCGACACGAAAGATCGCCACTGATTTTATCGGGATATAACTACCCTTTTCAAAGGAGATATTTCCCGTAAGACCCTTGAAATTCTGCAAACTGGAAAGTGCGGTACGGATAGCATCAACATCTAGCGAACCTGCTTTTTCTACGGCGGCCGCAATTATCATGACCGTGTCATAGCCGAGAGCCGTAAAAGCGTCCGGCTCGTTGTTTGGATACTTCTTCTCATACGCCTTTCGAAAAGCGATAACGTCCGGGTCCGTATTGCCGGGGCCAATATCGGCATGGGTTGTAAAATAGACGTTGCTTTCTTCCGGGAGTTCGGACCATGTCTCCCCAATATCAAACCCGTCGCCACTGAGAATGGGGACGTTATGGCCTGCGGCCCGTAAGGCCGAAATAGTCGATATCACCTCGTCCGGCGAGGCTGAAAGATAGATAAATTCAGTTTTGGGCAGTTTCTTTATTACATCCGCAAAGGTTTGCGCTGAATATCCAGCACTGAAAACAACATCACCACCAAGGCCCTTGAATGCTTCCTCGAAATATTTTCGCAGCAGTTCCGTATAGGACATCTTCTCCTTATAAAGCACGGCAACAGTGTGTGCCTTCAAATCTGAATAGGCATAATCCGCGGCAGCGGCAGCCTGCACATTATCGCCATAGCAGGTAAGAAACAAATAGTCCGGCACTTGTTCAGGCAATAGCGGCGAGGTGGCACCAGACGTAATAAACAATCGTTTATTCTTGGCAGCGACTTTTGCGGCGGCAAGGGTTACATCGGTATCAGACATGCCGATAAGAACCGGCATATCTGTTGAGCTATCGATCAGTTCCTGTGTTTTACGGGCGATGACGTCGGTATTGGTTTCTCCGTCGACAAGTTTCAACAGTACTTTCCGCCCTAAAACGCCACCTGTGGCATTCAGTTTTTCCAACGCCAGCTCAACGCCTTGTGAAGAGGGGATATCGAGGGATTTTTGCTCGCCAGTGAGATTATAGATCGCGCCTATGGTCATGTTCGCCTCCTGCTTCTGACATCCCGCCAGAAAGGCAAGGAAGATTAGAATGATAATCTTTGGAAGGTGATTATATTGCATTGAAGCTCGCCAGGATACGCTTTGAAGACTAGTGATCTTCGGGCTTGGGATTGAGCAAAGAACGGTCCTGCAGTTCTGCGCCGTCAATTTTCGCAATGGAGCCCATAATTTTAACCCGACCTTCCGCCACCAGTTTGAGTGCCAAAGGATAAATCCGGTGTTCCTGTTCCAATATCCGTGCTGCCAGAACGTCTGCCGTGTCGTCGCTGTGAATGGGAACGGCGGCTTGAGCGATAATAGGACCGTCATCCATTTCCGGCCGGACGAAATGGACAGTGCAGCCGGTAAAGCGCGTGCCCGATTCGATGGCTCGCTCATGGACATGCAGCCCCTTAAAGGCTGGCAGAAGCGATGGATGGATGTTCAGGATGCGGTCGCGCCATCGATTGACGAAATTTTCCGTGAGCAATCGCATGAAACCTGCGAGGCAGATGAGATCCACATCCATCTTTTCAAGATAATCGGTAATTTTCGCGTCGAACTCATCCCGCGTTGCATAATCGCGATGATCAATCACCTGGGTCGCAATGGCATGATCGGCGGCGAATTTTAATCCGGCTGCTTCCAGATTGTTGGAGAGGACAGAGACGATCTCGGCAGGAAAATTTGGCTGGGCACAGGCTTTAACAAGGGACTGCATGTTGCTGCCCCGCGATGAGATAAGAACTGCGACCCTTATTTTTGCCACGTTGCCTCAAGCTCCCTGATATGAACCTGCTCTTCCGCGCCGTCGCGCGCCCGAAGCTGGCCTATGTTAAAGACCGTTTCTCCGGCGTCGGTTAGCAGCACTTTTGCGGTTTCCGCGTTCTCCTGATCTACTGCCACAACCATGCCAAGCCCGCAGTTAAAGGTGGTCGCGAGTTCGCGCGGCGCGATGTTACCGATCTCAGCCAGCCAATTAAACAACGGCGGCAAGGGCCATGCCGTTGCATCCAGCTCAGCAACCAGACCATCTGGCAGGATGCGTGGGATATTCTCATAAAGTCCGCCACCGGTAATATGGGAAAGCGCTTTGATATGATTGCTGCGAATGCCGGCAAGACAGCTTTTGACATAAATGCGGGTGGGCGCGATGAGAATATCGCCAAGGGTTTTTTGCGAATCAAACGGGGCAGGGGCCGTATAATCGAGATTAAAATCAGCAACCAGCTTGCGGATAAGCGAAAATCCATTGGAATGCAGTCCGGAAGAGGCGAGACCCAGTAGGACATCTCCTGCCTTCAGATTATCGGCCTTCAGCAATTGATCCCGTTCGACGGCGCCAACTGTAAAGCCCGCCATATCATAGTCGCCCTTGGCATACATGCCAGGCATTTCGGCGGTTTCCCCGCCAATGAGGGCACATCCGGCCTGGCGGCACCCGTCGGCGATACCCGAAATAATATCTTTCGTTGCCGCCACATCGAGACCACTGGTTGCGAAGTAATCGAGGAAAAAGAGCGGTTCCGCCCCCTGAACCACTAGGTCATTGACGCACATGGCGACAAGGTCAATCCCCACCGTATCATGTTTGTTCATGTCGATTGCGACTTTAAGCTTGGTGCCAACGCCGTCAGTGGCAGAGACCAGTAAGGGGTCCTTAAAGCCCGCGGCGCGGGGATCAAAAATTGCCCCAAATCCGCCAAGGTCGGCATCGGCTCCGGCACGCCGGGTTGACGCCGCCAACGGTTTGATGGCATCAACAAGCGAATTTCCCGCCTCAATATCGACACCGGCATCTTTATAACTGTAACTTTTTTTGGAGCTATCGGTCTTCATAAGATATGCTGTATCCAGACTATAGATTATGATTGCGTCAACATACTTTTTTTCCAGTGGTTTGCAATGACGGATACTAAACAAATTTCGACCCTGCCTGTGTTTCAGCTGATATATATAGCGATTATATCGGTTTTCCTTGGTGGATCCGCGCTCGCTGCCGAAATGGATCCCTATACCATTCAGGGTATTTCGGTGGACGAGACCGCTGCGACTGTGCCTCAGGCGCAGTCCTTGGCTGTACAATCGGGGCAGCGACGCGCTTTCGAGACGCTTCTTAAGCGTTTGACCCCTGATTTCTATCATACGCAATTGCCCGTCATTGATGATGAAAGCCTGACGGAGATGATTGCCTCCTATCAGGTGGCGAATGAACGGACGTCAGCGCAGCGCTATCTCGCGGATTTAACGTTTGAATTCAAACGTCCTGATGTCCGCTCCTTTTTGCGGATGCAGGGATTGCCATTTTCAGAAGCTGTCGGGCAGCCACTCCTTATCCTGCCGGTCTTTGCGGAGGATCAGGCTCAACATCTGTGGGAGGAGCCAAACCCCTGGATGACGGCCTGGGTGGATGCTATCGATTATGGTGTTCGCCCGATGGAACCGCTGGAGCTTAAGGATAAATGGGCACAAAGCCTTCTGCAGCCCGTTCTTATGCCCGCAGGGGATTTCGCTGATATCAAGGCCATCACGGCGGAGGAGGCTCTGGCCATGGACTTAGATGCCATCGAGGCTATTCAGGATACATACGGAACCGCCGGGGTGATCGTCCTCCGGGCGAGCCTTCGAACGGCCACCGACGGAACATTGCTTCTGGATATCTCCCGGCAACGGAGCGGGCAATTCAGGACAAGCGTTATTGAAACATATAAAGGAAGTGATGATGCGGATTTGTTAATGCAAAGTGCGATCTTCGATCTAGTTGGCAAGATGCAGGAAGAGTGGAAACAGGCAAATATACTGGATTTCAGTACTGAAAGCACGGTGGCGGTCACGACCCCCATATCCGGATTAAAACAATGGTTGGCCATCCAGGATACAGTGAAATCGCTGCCATCGGTGAGTGGTACTAAGGTGAAGGATTTATCGGTCGGGCAAGCTTTTTGGCATATTACTTTTCTGGGTGATATCAATCAGCTGGCCGGTTCTCTTGCCCAGAAAGACCTGCAACTTGTGGAAATGGAGGGATACTGGACCCTCAATCCCGTTGCTCAAAATTAATTAACCCACTTAATGGACCCACGCTTTTGCTGAATATCCCCAATAGTATCACCTTGATGCGTATGATTCTGGTGCCGGTCATTGTCTGGTTGATCCTTGGCAACCAAATGCTGGCGGCTTTTCTCGTCTTCGTCATTGCCGGTGTATCCGATGCGCTTGACGGATTGATCGCCAAACAATTTGATATGGTAACGCCACTCGGGACTTATCTTGACCCCTTGGCAGACAAGATCTTGTTGGTTTCCATTTATGTCACTTTAGGAATTCAGGCAGATCTTCCGAGCTGGCTGGTCATAATGGTCGTCAGCCGGGATATACTTATCGTTGGCGGCATTTTGCTGACCTTCCTGATGGAACTCAGTGTTGATATTGCGCCATCAAAAGTTAGCAAGATAAACACTTTTTGCCAGATTAGCCTCGCGGCCTATGTGCTTGGAGATCGGGGACTTGATATTGGATATGATATGATTACGACGACCGGTATTTATCTGGTGGCGCTGACCACCATACTTTCGGGCCACAACTATATACTCCAATGGTCGCGGCAAAACAGTTGAGCGCTCATGCATATTCATATGCTATATATCACCCATATAATAGCTATCCGGGAACGAGTTAAATGACCTTAAAGCAGCATATGAAATTTTGGCTGGTATTCATTGTTATATTTGTTGTTTTTCTCGTTTTGTTAAGCGATATCCTGCTACCATTCGTCCTGGGCATGGCCGTTGCCTATTTCCTTGATCCCGTTGCTGACAGACTGGAGCTAGCCGGACTGAATCGTACCGCAGCGACGAGCCTGATTATTGGCCTGTTTATTCTTTTCGTTGTTTTGATGACCATTTTGCTGGTGCCGGTATTGCTGGAGCAGATTATTGGGTTGCTCAAGCGGTTGCCGGCCTACGTGATCAGTCTGCATGATTTCCTGATGCCGCTGGTTGAACGTTTCGTCGATGTATCTGCCGTTCAACAAAGTGATGAATTTAAAAAAGCGGTCAGTGAATATGCGGGGACAGCGATCAAGGGCCTGGGCACCCTTTCCAAAAATATCGTTGGCGGCGGAATCGCCATTGTGAATATTGTCACCTTAATGGTGATCACACCGGTTGTAGCTTTCTATCTGCTGCGCGACTGGGATAATATCGTTGAAAAGGTCAATGGCTGGCTCCCACGCAAAAATGCCAAGCAAATCAGAACTGTCGTAAAGGAAATTGATTCTGTCCTCGCGGGTTTTGTTCGCGGTCAGGCGACGGCCTGTTTTATTCTCGCCACTTATTATGGTGTTGCCCTGCTGCTTACCGGGCTGGAATTTGGGCTGGTTATCGGCATTATTACGGGTCTGATCTCCTTTATTCCTTTCGTTGGTGCGATTGTTGGCTTTGTGGCCTCCGTCGGTGTTGCACTTATTCAATTCTGGCCGGATCCGATGATGATCGGCATCGTTGGCGGTATATTCGTGGTGGGTCAAATCCTTGAAGGCTATGTGCTGACGCCAAACCTCGTGGGCGAAAAAGTCGGCTTACATCCTGTCTGGGTGATGTTTGGGCTTCTGGCCGGTGGCAGCCTGTTCGGCTTTGTTGGTGTCTTGATTGCGGTACCCATGGCGGCTGTTGTCGGCGTTCTCAGCCGCTTTGGCATTCGCCAGTATCTCGATAGCCCCTTTTATGAAAGCCTCTCTCTGGAACTCGATCAGGATCCAGAAGATACTGACAACTGACATCCTATTTTGATCAAGATTTGACATGAAACCTGCACAAATTCCCTTAAATCTGACTTACCGTACGGCCTCAGGGCGGGATAATTTTCTAGTGGCCCCGCCGAATGAGGAAGCCGTTACCTGGATCGATAGGTGGCCGGACTGGCCGGGCAATTTTCTGATGATTACGGGGCCATCCGGTTGCGGAAAAAGTCATTTAACAAATGTCTGGCAGGATCAAGCTGATGCAGATGTTATAACCCTTGATGAGCTTGCAGGGCTTGGCATTGATGAGCTTGCAGCCCGCGCAACTCGCCCGCTCATTTGCGAGGATATGGAGGGAGCCTTCGATGAGGAGGCCTTTCTGCATCTCTACAATATCATCAAGGAAACAGGCAGTTTCCTGTTGATGACGGCGAAGGCACCACCCGCTAAATGGCCGATTACGCTTCCGGATTTACGCTCCCGTCTTGGCACCGTTCCTGTGGCAACCGTAAGGGAGCCGGATGACCAGCTTTTCGCTTCCCTCATCATTAAACATTTTTCCGACCGACAGCTTGCCGTCGATCCCGATGTGGTTCAATATCTGTTGGTGAGGTTGGAAAGATCGTTTGACGAAGCCAGAAAGTTCGTCAAACGATTGGATGCGCAGGCCCTTGCAAAAAAACGAAAAATAACCCTCTCCCTGATCAGGGAGCTGCTCAAAAAAGAACAGGGATAGAAAAAAATGGATTTAGGACTTACCGGAAAATGGGCAATTGTCTGTGCGTCGAGCAAGGGATTGGGCCGAGGTTGCGCGGAGGCTTTGGCTGGCGAAGGCGTCAATCTGGTTGTTACAGCCCGTACCCAAAGCACTTTGAACGAAGCAGCAGAATATATTGCAAATAAGTGGGGTGTCACCGTTGAAGCGGTGACGGGTGATATCACAACGCCTGAAGGACGGGCAGAAGTACTGAAGGCCTGTCCAAATCCCGATATTCTCGTGAATAATGCTGGCGGCCCACCGCCAGGGGATTATCACGACTGGGGTCTTGATGAATGGAATAAGGCGCTGAACGCCAATATGCTGACACCGATTGAGTTGATGAAAGCCGTCATTGATGGCATGCGGGAGCGGAAGTTTGGCCGTATCGTCAATATCACTTCGGCGGCTGTCAAAGCTCCAATTGACATTCTTGGGCTTTCCAATGGCGCTCGGGCAGGGCTTACCGGCTTTGTCGCCGGATTGTCGCGAAAAACAGTCATCGATAATGTGACCATTAATGCTTTGTTGCCGGGTCCATTTGATACAGATCGACTAAAAAGTAATTTCGAGGCGGTAGCGAGTTCGACAGGAACGCCGATAGGTGAATTACGGGCACAGCGCGCGGCCGCAAATCCTGCGGGGCGGTTTGGCACCGCAGAGGAGTTTGGCGCGGCTTGCGCGTTTCTCTGCAGCGATAAATCCGGCTTTATAACCGGACAGAATATCCTGTTGGACGGCGGCGCCTTCCCGGGTACATTATAGAGAAAATTCAACTGGAGGAAATCGAATGTCCCGATTATATATCTGCTTGGCGGCGCTCTTTTCTTTGAGCTTGTTTTCAGCTTCTGCTCTCGCGGATGTTACAGGCGTCTGGTCGACGATAGAAGGAAAAAGTCACGTTAAAATAGAGCCTTGCGGTGATAAATTATGCGGCAAAATTATTTGGCTGAAAGAACCCCTTAATTCCGATGGCTCGCCTAAGATAGATATTCACAATAGCGATAATAACCAAAGAGATCGGCCAATAATTGGATTGGAGCTTCTGAAGGGTTTCGTTCCTAACGGCAGCAATGAATGGGATGATGGCCAGATTTATAATCCAGAAGACGGTAACACATATAACTCGACCATGATCCTGACGTCACCAAAAATACTGGATGTTAAAGGTTGTGTGCTGTTTTTCTGCAAAACGCAAACCTGGAATAAAGTTGAATAAGCTTTACCTTTTGCACATAAGACCGTGATATATTAGGGTTTTACGACGATATTGTCATAAACCTGCGATCTTGGAAGCTCAAGATAAGCTTTTTTCAGGAGCGGGTAACTGGATGGAAGAATTGGCGCAGGAGCCTGGGTTAAAAAGTGGTGATCTTCCGATTGAAGACCTGATGACGAGTTCATCACGGTTTATCAATCGCGAGCTTTCCTGGCTCTCTTTTAACGGACGGGTTCTGGAGGAGAGCGCAAACTCTGCACATCCGATATTGGAACGTTTACGCTTTCTGTCTATTTCTGCGGCTAACCTTGATGAGTTTTATATGGTACGTGTGGCTGGTCTCTGGGGCCAGATCAAGGCGCATATCAAAACCTTAAGCGATGATGGCCTGACACCGGCGCAGCAACTGGAGCAGGTAGATGCCAAGGCGAAATTGCTCATTGATGAGCAACAGACTCAATGGAAAAACCTGACCGCAGAATTACGTGAAGAAGGCATTTCGGTGCTGGCACCAGATGAACTGACCGAGGACGAATTTGCCTGGCTGAAAGAACATTTTCAGGAGCAAATTTATCCCGTCCTGACGCCAATGGCTCTGGATCCCGCACACCCATTCCCGTTTATCCAGAATTTGGGATTTGGAATGTTCCTTGAGCTCGTTCGCAAGAATGACGAGCGCAAATTAAAAGCGTTGCTGCTTCTCCCACAAACGTTGGATCGTTTTACCCGGCTGCCGGGACCCCATATTCGCTATATCAGCCTTGAAAATATCGTCACCTTGTTTTTGGATCATTTGTTTCCGGGATATTCTGTCGAAGGGCAAGGATTGTTTAGACTTGTTCGCGACAGTGATATCGAAGTGGAGGAAGAAGCTGAAGATCTGGTTCGGCTGTTTGAAACGGCTCTCAAGCGCCGCCGTCGTGGCAGTGTGATCCGCCTTAAGGTCAATAAGGAAATGCCAACCTCCTTCATTGATTTTCTGGTGACGGAGCTTGAACTAGATCGTCGCGCTATTCTGGTTGTCGATGGTTTGCTTGGCCTTTCGACAACCGAGAGTCTGATTACCGAAGAACGCCCTGATCTCTGCTTTAAGCCTCATACCCCGCGCTATCCTGAACGGGTTAGGGATGCTGGTGGTGATATTTTTGCGGCCATCAGTATTAAGGATTTCGTTGTCCATCATCCATATGAAAGCTTCGATGTTGTGGTGCAGTTCCTGCGGCAGGCGGCGGCGGATCCGGACGTGGTGGCCATCAAACACACACTCTATCGGACGTCAGCAGATTCGCCCGTTGTCAATGCCCTGATCGAAGCCGCCGAGGCTGGTAAATCAGTAACTGCCCTTATTGAGCTTAAAGCCCGCTTTGACGAAGCCGCCAATATTAAATGGGCGCGGGATCTGGAACGGGCAGGGGCCCAGGTGATCTACGGATTTCTGGATTTAAAGACCCATGCCAAGGTTTCTGTCGTAGTTCGAAAAGAAGCAGGTCATCTCAAGACATATATGCATTTCGGTACTGGTAACTATCATCCTGTGAATGCCCGGATTTATTCGGATTTATCGCTGTTTACGAATGATGCGGATTTGGCCAAAGATGTCGCCCTGATGTTTAACTACATCACGGGTTATGCGAAACCAAAGGGCCTTAAGAAACTGACTTTATCGCCCTATAATTTGCGTAAATCCCTAATCAAAATGATTGAAGAGGAAATTTCTTTCGCCGAGGAGGGGAAGCCAGCGGCGATTTGGGCCAAACTTAATTCCCTTGTCGACCCTAAAATAATTGACGCCCTTTATAGGGCTAGCAATGCAGGGGTTGATGTCCGGCTTGTCGTCCGCGGCATTTGCTGTCTCAGGCCCGGCATCAAGGGTTTGTCCGAGAACATTCAGGTAACCAGTATTGTTGGCCGGTTTTTGGAGCATTCCCGTATTGTCTGCTTTGGCGCGGGAAAGAAAATGCCATCCCCAGAGGCCAAGGTCTATATTTCTTCTGCAGACTGGATGCAGCGAAATTTTGACCGTCGGGTAGAGGCTTTGGTTCCCATTACCAATGCGACCGTCCATCAACAAGTACTTGATCAGGTCATGCTCGTTAGTCTGAAAGATAATATGCAAAGCTGGTGCCTGAACGCTGATGGTAATTATGAGCGTGTGACAACGGGCGGCAAAGGCCTGTCAGCGCATAATTATTTCCTGACCAACCCCTCTTTATCTGGACGCGGGAAGGCATTGCGGGTAAAGGAAGCAGTACCAAAACTTGTACCGCCAAACTAGGGCCACGGCCCTGGATCCTGTCATTATGTTGCGCAACCAGTGATGAGAGATTATGGAAGATCGGGATAGAGAGCTGGATCCAGCTGTCAAGAAGTCTGACCAGCCTACCGCGGTGATTGATATTGGATCGAACTCGGTCCGTCTTGTCGTATATGACGGCCCGAAACGTGTACCGCTCCCCAAATTTAACGAAAAAGTCCTCTGTGGGCTGGGTCAGGAGCTTGGCACAACGGGCCTTCTCGGGCAGAAGGCTATGGAAGACGCCATGACGACACTTCGGCGCTACGCGGCACTGGTGACCCATATGGGGATCGAGCGAGTGATGGTTGCCGCAACCGCTGCTGTGCGTGAGGCCACGAACGGTTCGGAATTTGTCTCGGATATTGAGCAAGAATGTGACCTTAATGTTCAGGTCCTGAGCGGCAAACAGGAAGCACGCTATGCCGGGCTTGGGGTGCTTTCGGGTATCCCTCACGCTGCTGGCGTTGTCGGCGATTTGGGCGGCGGTAGTCTTGAACTGGTGCAACTATCCGACTCTAAAATAAGGGAAACTGCAACGCTTCCCTTGGGTGCATTGCGCCTCTCCTATATGGACATGTCGGACAAGCGACTGACAAACCTCATCACGAAGAAGATTGATGACGTCGAATGGCTTGAAAAGATACCGGAGCAGAATTTCTATGTTGTCGGCGGTGGCTGGCGTAGTCTTGCAAAATACCATATTGCGAAAACCAATCATCCCCTCAATATCGTCCATAATTACCGTATTTCGACGGAGAATATGCTGGAAGTTATTGAGGAACTTCAAGGAATGAGTGCACAGGAGCTGTTGGCGACCCCCGGTATTTCCCGCTCCCGGGCAAATACGATTAAAACCTCAGCCTTGATCTTGAAAATTGCGCTTGAAAAAATGACGCCCAAGCATGTTATTTTTTCCGCCAATGGTCTGCGTGAAGGCATGCTGTTCTCGGAGCTTAAAAAATCTACCCGTAAACGCGACCCGCTGATGGAAGCCTGCCGAGATATGGCAGCGCGGGAAGGACGCTTCGCCGAGCATGGCGAGGAAATTTATGGATGGTTGAGCGATATCGTCAAACATGCCGACATAAAGGGGCAATATCTGGCCCTTGCTGCCGCGACGTTAAGTGATATTGCCTGGTGGGTGAACCCTGACTACCGCGCGGCTCAGGCTTTCCGACGGATTTTCCGGGCACCGTTTAATGGTATCGGCCATCGCGGGCGGGCCATCGTCGCTCTTGCCGTATATGCTCGTTATCGCGGGAATTTCATGGGAAATGCACCAGATAACTCTCTCAAACTTCTGAGTGCGCAGGAAGCCAAGGACGCCTTGAGCCTTGGCCTAGCACTGCGGCTGTCGCATACCTTAAGCGGCGGCACTATGGGTATTTTGAGCCGGACACGCCTAAAAATAACCAGAAAGGATATTACGCTCATGGTGCCTGAAGAGCTGTCAGCCCTGCTCGGCATTCGGGTCTCAGAGCGTTTGGCTGATCTGGCAGAAGCTCTGGAAAAAGATCATAAAATCAAGATCATCAAAGGTGAATTATCTTAATTTTCTGATTTTCTGAGCTAAGGGCAATTTCCCCATTTTTCAGCTTCAGCGCATCTTCACCAAAAACCTCCCGCCGCCAACCTTTCAGGGCTGGAACATCTGCATTGCTGTCCGTGGCAATTTTTTCCAGATCCGCCGTATTGCAAATTAGCTTTTGCGCCACATTGTTTTCCTCGCAACGCATTTTCAGTAGGACTTTAAGCAAATCCATCAGCGGCGCGATCCCCTTTGGCATTTGCTCCTTCTTGGTCATTTGTGGGTATTTGTCCTTGGGCTGCGCCAGTGCGGCCTGAATGGCCGATAATAAGGCGTTGCCGTTTTTACCGTCGGCGAAACGTTTGCCGAGGCCCCGAACATGGGACAAGGCTTCTGCATTTTTGGGCATGCTGGAGGCGATCTCCAGCAATGCCTCATCCCGGACAATCCGGTTGCGCGGCACATCTTGGTCGTGGGCCTGCCGTTCGCGCCAGGCGGCGACGGCCTGCAGCACTGCCAGGAATTTGGGCTGATAATTCCGGAATTTAATCCGCTTCCAGACATCCTCGGGCGGAATGAAATAAGTCTCTGGCGATCTCAGAATTTCCATCTCCGATGTAACCCAATCGGATCGGTCGGTTTCGTTGAGTTTATCCGACAGAAATTTATAAACATCGCGCAGATGCGTGACGTCAGCCTCTGCATATTCCAGTTGCCTGTCTGATAGGGGGCGCCTTGACCAATCGGTAAAGCGAGAGGATTTATCAACATGCTTGCCGGCAATTTTGGACACCAAGGTGTCGTACCCAACGGATTCGCCGAACCCGCAGACCATGGCGGCCACTTGGGTATCAAAAATCGGTTTCGGAACCTCTTTGCTTAGATGATGAAAAATTTCGAGGTCCTGACGACCCGCGTGGAAGACTTTCAAAACGTTCTCATTTGCCATCAGATTAAACAGGGGCTGCAGGTCAATTCCCTTGGCCAGCGGATCGATAATGGCAGATTCGTCATCGCTGGCAATCTGCACCAAACAGAGAATGGGCCAGAAGGTGCTTTCCCGCAAAAATTCCGTATCGATTGTGATGTGGGGATATTCACTCAGCCGTGAAACCAGAGCCTCAAGGTCTGCCGTCGTCGTAATAATCTGCATAAAAACTAACTGTCACTTCCGAACAATAGGGGCATCAGGAAACGCCCGAAGGTTATTTCTTATTCTTCTCTAGCTACAAGGTCCAAAGAATAGTCGATTTTTATAGAGAAAGGAAGGTTGGCGCGCGGCAAAAAACCATGTAATACAGGCGCTCCGAAGGCGGTGACGCCGTTTTTTGCATCAAATGAGTACAAGAGAGATCCTATGCATAGCTACAGAACCCATACCTGCGCCGAATTGCGCGATAGTGATGTCGGAAAAACCGTCCGCCTGTCTGGCTGGGTTCATCGGAAAAGGGATCATGGCAACCTGCTGTTTGTCGACCTTCGCGATCATTATGGCATTACTCAATGCGTGATCGAACACGATGTTGAAAATTTTGCGGCTGTAGAAAGTGTTCGCTCTGAAAGTGTCATCACTATTACGGGTAAAGTTGTTGCCCGCAGCGATGAGACCACCAATACCAATCTGCCGACGGGCGCTGTCGAAGTGGATATTGAAAGCTTCGAGCTGCAATCCGCCGCCGATGAGCTGCCTATGCCGGTTTTTGGCGAGCAGGAATATCCGGAAGATATTCGCCTTCGTCACCGTTATCTGGATTTGCGCCGTGAGCGTTTACACAACAACATTGTGCTGCGCTCGGAAGTTATTGGTTCGCTTCGTGAACAGATGCGGGACCAGGGATTTATGGAATTTCAGACGCCGATTCTGACCGCATCTTCCCCCGAAGGTGCGCGCGACTTTCTGGTGCCAAGCCGGATACATCCGGGACAGTTCTATGCACTACCCCAGGCTCCGCAGCAGTTCAAGCAGTTGATCATGATGTCCGGTTTCGATCGCTACTTCCAGATCGCGCCGTGCTTTCGCGATGAAGATGCCCGTGCTGATCGTAGTCCCGGCGAGTTTTATCAGCTTGATATCGAAATGGCCTTTGTGACACAAGAGGATGTGTTTCAGGCGGTTGAGCCAGTCCTCACCAAAGTCTTTCAGCAGTTCGCGGGCGACCGTAAAGTTGTTGCGCCGTTTGAACGTATCCCCTTTGATGAGGCCATGCTGAAATATGGCTCCGACAAGCCTGATTTACGCAATCCGATTATTCTGTCTGATGTAACAGAAGCATATGCCGGGTCCGGATTTGGCTTGTTCGCAAAAAATATCGAAAAAGGTTCCGTCGTAAGAGCCATTCCTGCGCCGGGTGCTGCAGATCGGCCGCGCAGCTTCTTCGATAAAATGAATGACTGGGCCCGCAAAGAAGGCGCCGGCGGCCTTGGCTATATCATTTTCAAGGAAGGCGAGGCCAAGGGCCCCATTGCCAAGAACCTGGATGCGGATCGCTTGCAGAAAATCAAGGACATCACGGGCGTGGGTGAGGGCGATGCGGTCTTCTTTGCGTGTGATAAGGAAATGGGGGCTGCCGAACTTGCGGGTAAGGCCCGCGCTAAAATCGGTCTTGACTTGGATATCTGCGAAAAGGATATTTTCCGCTTTTGCTGGGTTATTGATTTTCCCATGTTTGAATATGACGAAAACGAGAAAAAACTCGATTTCAGTCATAATCCGTTCTCTATGCCGCAAGGCGGGCTAGAAGCGCTTGAGACCATGGATCCGCTGGACGTCAAAGGCTATCAGTATGATATCGTCTGCAATGGCATCGAGCTATCGTCGGGTGCCATCCGGAACCATCGCCCGGATATCATGATCAAGGCGTTCGAGATCGCTGGTTATGATGCTGATGTTGTCGAAGATCGCTTTGGCGGTATGCTGAATGCCTTCCGCTATGGCGCTCCGCCGCATGGAGGTATTGCTCCTGGTGTGGATAGAATTGTGATGTTGCTCGCCGACGAGCCTAATATCCGCGAGGTTATTCTGTTCCCCATGAACCAGCAGGCCCAGGATCTGATGATGCAGGCTCCGGCAGAAGTTCCACCCAAAAACCTCCGGGAGTTGCATATACGAACTGTATTGCCGCAACCAAAGCCGAACGAATAGCGCTATATCAGCATTAATTGATCAAGCCCGCCATGTTGCGGGCTTTTTCGTCAGTTTTTATGGGTTTTTTAGATTTCTTTTCGGATTTATTAATAATTGCGTCGTTATATTTCGGTAACTGCTAGCAAAGGATCTGCTGTGACGAAAGATAATAAACTAGAAAACATGCGGAGCGAGAAAGAGCGGTTTGTCGCTTTTTCCTTCGCCGCCGCCGATTTACTCATTGAGCTGGATCAAGAAGGATGTGTCTGCTTTGTCTCTGGCGCTGCCAAGGGGTTGACCGGTATTGAGACTGCAGATCTGAAGGGGATGAAATTTGTCGATATTCTGGATGCGTGCGATAAAAGCATTATTCAGTATGTTTTGAAATCCATGAAGGAAGGGGATCGCATCACGCCGGTCGCCGCCAAAATGGGGAAAACAAATGTATCGACGGTTATCGGCGCCTGTAAGCTGCCGCGATCTCATGGCCATATTTATCTTTCCCTCAATGTTTCCGGCGTCAGCGCCGTTCGGTCGATGACCGAATACCGGGATAATGAAACCGGACTGCTTGATCGGAATGACTTCTTGAAGTTGGCTGATAATCAAATGGATCTGGCTGCTAAAACAGGCCAGCAGATTGAACTAACACTTCTTCACCTTAACGGTCTCTCCGACATGCAAGAAGATATCGACGAGAAGGAGATGGAGGCATTCCTGGAGCAGGTGGGAACAGTTCTCCGTCGATATTCGTTAGGTGGAGATACTGCCGGGCGACTTGATGACGACAAATACGGCGTGGTTCATAGCTCATCCATTGACGGTAAGGCTCTTGAGGGCAAAATAGCTACCCTTGCAAAGAAGGCGGCACCAGATGGCAACATCAAAGTAGAGAGCAATTCCATTGAACTTGAAAAAGGTCATCTCTCTGCCAATGACACGACCCAGGCGCTGATGTATGTGATCACCCAGTTCGTTGATAGCGAAACTGAAGGGTTTAATATCAAGACGTTAAGCGATGGGATGGAAAATCGTCTGGAGACGACCATGAACCGCATGCTGGCGCTCAAATCGGTTTTTCAGAATTATAAATTCAAGCTGGTTTACCAGCCAATCGTGAGTGTCAGTGATCAGGAAATTCATCATTATGAGGCGCTTTCACGCTTTAAAGATGGCGAGTCGCCTTACGAAACAGTGGTTTTTGCCGAAGAAACCGGCATCATTCACGATCTTGATTTGGCCGTTGCCAAAAAAGCTAAGGAAAAACTCCAGGAATATAAAAAACGTGGCGATATTCTACCTAAGCTCTCCATTAACGTATCGGGTCTTTCCCTCGAATCCGATAAGTTTGTAGATAATCTACTGGCCCTTTATTCGGACGACGTAGAAATCCGCGAGAATATTAATCTTGAAATCACCGAAACTGCACGGGTTGGAGACTTGGATCGCGCTGAACGGATTATTCAGACAATTCGCTCCAACGGGATGGAAATCAGCCTTGATGACATGGGCGCTGGGTCCTCGTCTTTTCAGTATATTCGTGCGTTGACGGTCGATTATATCAAGATAGATGGCACTTATATCAAAGAAGTACTGACCAACAAGAAAGATGCGGCGATCCTTAAATCCATGTCTCGCCTTTGTCAGGAGCTTAATATCGGCACTATTGCCGAGATGGTGGAGACCAAGGAACAGCTGCATGTCCTGAATGTTCTGGGTGTGAATTATGGTCAGGGCTGGTATTTTGGAAAGCCTCAGGCGGACATTGAAACCAAGCGCAAATCCCGCGGCATTTCTCTTAATATGAAACGTAAAGGCTTCGCCACAACATGGTCTTAGGCCAAGGCCTTAAACCCAAAAAAGAGCATGCTTCCGGAAACATGCTCTTTTCTATGGGAGTACAATAAACAGGTTCAGGATTTCAAAAGCACAAATACGCGCGCCTCATTTTCCCTATATTTACTCATACACTACTCAACTGGTTACGCGACTGGTACTGGATACGCCACTCTTTTACGCTACTGGGTACGCTACTGAACTCAACTAAACAAAAGATTAAACGTGCACTTTAACCCTTTGAATTCACTAAATTTTATGAACATCCGCTGGTGCCGCCACAGGTGTCGCATTTCATGCAGGTCCCGTTGCGGACAAGGGTGAAGTTTCCGCATTCACCGCAGCTATCCCCTTCATAGCCTTTCATGCGAGCCTCCATGACCTGGTCAGCTTTGGTGGCGCCGACGGTCCGAGAAGCGGTTACTGTTGTGCTTTCCATATGAACTGCGACCGCCGCCGTGACAGCGGGTTCTGATCTTGATGCCTGCTCCATATTCAAGGCGCGAGCAGATAATCCGCCTTGCAGCACCTCAAAATTATTGGAGCGGACATAGCCGGTGGAGGCGAGGTTGATCACATTATCAAGTGGAAGTTTATGCTCCGCCAGTTCGTCATCGGCCAGATGGGCCTGCTGCTCCCCGGTGCCAAGGGCATCACTATAAAGATCATCTGTGTTAACATGGGCAAGATCATTGCGGCCGAGATAGGAAATGGCCAGCTCCCGGAAGAGGTAATCCAGAATAGATGTGGACATCTTGATGGCGTCATTGCCTTCAACAATACCGGAAGGCTCGAAGCGGGTGAACGTATAGGCTTCGACAAACTCCTCCAGCGGTACGCCATATTGCAGACCAATAGAAATGGCGATGGCGAAGTTATTCATCAGGCTGCGGAAGGCGGCGCCTTCTTTATGCATATCAATGAATAGCTCACCGAGGCCGCCATCGTCATATTCACCGGTCCGGAGATATACTTTATGGCCACCAACAACGGCCTTTTGCGTATAGCCCTTGCGCCGCGTCGGGAGCTTTTTTCGTTCAGAAATAATCCTGTCTACAATCCGTTCAGCCACAACGTTGGTTGCTGCGGTCGGGGCAGCGGCATGAACTTCTTCCTTCATGTCTTCTAAGTTATCCTCATCGAAGGTGAGGGCGCTCAAGGGCTGGCTTAGCTTTGATCCATCGCGATAAAGGGCATTGGCCTTCAATCCCAACTCCCAGGACATGAAATAGGCATTTTTGCAGTCCTCAACGGTCGAGCTGTTGGCCATATTGATGGTTTTTGAAATGGCGCCGGAGATAAAGGGCTGGGACGCCGCCATCATCTTGATATGGCTTTCAACGGAGAGCAGGCGTTTACCGATACGGCCGCAAGGATTGGCGCAATCGAAGACAGATAAATGCTCATCTTTTAAGTGAGGAGCACCTTCCAATGTCATGGCACCACAGCAATATGTGTTGGCTGATTCGATGTCCTCTTTGCTAAACCCAATGCCCGACAGCATATCGTAACTATAGTCATTGAGGTCGGCATCCGAAATCCCGAGAGCATTTCGGCAGAATTCTTCACCAAGAGAGAATTTATTAAAAGCGAACTTGATATCAAAGCTAGCACCAAGTTCAGATTCGATTTTCATCAGGATCTCGTCGGTGAAGCCTTTGGCCCGCAAAGCCTCGTGGTTGACACCCGGGGCATTTTCCAAGGTGCCATGGCCGACGGCATAATCGATAATATTCTTACATTGGCCCTTGTCATAGCCAAGATGATTAAGGGCTTCGGGCACCGTGCGGTTGATAATCTTGAAATAACCGCCGCCAGCCAGCTTCTTGAATTTGACAAGGGCAAAATCAGGCTCAATACCCGTGGTATCGCAGTCCATGACCAGGCCGATGGTCCCGGTGGGAGCAATCACAGTGGTTTGAGCATTGCGATATCCATGCTTTTTGCCAAGCTCTAACGCGTCATCCCAAGCACGTTTGGCCGCCTTAATCAGCGTTTTGTCAATGCAGTTTGTGGCATCCAGCGGGACCGGTGAGACAGCAAGGGCTTCGTAGCCGTTTTCCTTGCTATGGGCAGCATTCCGATGGTTACGGATTACCCGCAACATATTCTTGGCGTTTTTCTTATGGCCGGGAAAAGCTCCCAATTCACCGGCCATTTCGGCACTGGTTTTATAGGCGACACCGGTCATGACGGCCGAAATCGCTCCGCACATGGCACGGCCTTCATCGCTGTCATAGGAAAGCCCTTCGGCCATCAACAATCCGCCAATATTGGCAAAGCCTAATCCCAAGGTACGGAATTTATAACTCAGTTTGGCGATTTCATCGGAGGGGAACTGCGCCATCAGGACGGAAATTTCCAGCGTGATAGTCCAGATGCGCGTCGCATGCTCGAAAGCCTCCACATCGAAGCTCTTGTCGGCGCGGCGGAAGGTCATCAGGTTCATGGAGGCCAGATTGCAGGCGGTATCATCCAGAAACATATATTCTGAGCAAGGATTGGAGGCGTTTATGCGGCCATCGGCAGGGCAGGTATGCCAGTCATTGATCGTAGTA
>Ga0315338_1001144_pt1 | contig 38104 bp, 31 predicted proteins | sample ASW8metaG_FD_204518 | JGI IMG/M metagenome (GOLD analysis project Ga0315338, IMG submission 204518) | Ammonia-oxidizing marine archaeal communities from Monterey Bay, California, United States - ASW #8 | ecosystem: Environmental > Aquatic > Marine > Coastal | place: USA: California | collected... | reverse complement strand
TAAATAACAAAAGGTTAGGGAGAATAATCAACTATCCTGATGCGAAAGTGGCGGAGGGTCGGTTCGAGCCCGCCGCGCATTTTCGCCGCAGATATATCAATGGGTTGCAGCTTTAGTGCCCCTTTACTCTGTCAAATTCGGTACCAGTTGTTTGTACCAGTCCAGTGGATTCGCAATTATTGACACTTCGCTGTTCAAGCAGACTTCCCCGGACAACGCCTTCCATCTAACTAACTTCGTCTGAATTGAAATCACTTTGATAGGCAAAAATAGCTGGTGTTCCGCCGGTGTGAATGAACAGCAAAGAGCGTCCAGTTTCCATTGAATTTACTCTATCAATAAATCCAGCCATCGCTTTTCCGGTATATGTTGGGTCTAGCATTAAGGCTTCTGTTCTGGCGCAGAGTTTGATGGCGTCGAGGCATTCTTTGCTTGAAAGTCCGTATCCCGGTGCCAAAAAATCATCCCGAAGAATGATATCGGAGTCTAAAACAGGATTTTCTACGGCAAGTAATTTGCTGATTTCCTGGCAGCGGCTGGCAATGCGAGGGATTTGTGGTTCACGAGCCCGGCGCACGCAAATTCCTGTTACTTTTATTTGTGACCCCAATGCCCGTAATCCAAAAAGCAAGCCACTGTGCGTTGCCCCGCTTCCAGATGCCACAACAATTTCATCGATATCCAAATTCTGCTCATCCAGTTGTTCCAGGATTTCTTTTGCAGCAATGACGTATCCGAGTGCTCCCAAAGGTTTATGCCCAGGTGCCAGCGGAATAATGTAAGGAGATCTGCCACTTAACTGCAAGTCTTCCGCAATTTTCTGTAATTGCCCATCCGCACCGTCCTCATCTTCTCCAAGGGGGTAGCGATGAATGGTGGCACCCAGCAAATTGTCGAGCAGTACATTTCCTGATTTATAATAGTCAGCGTTGCTGGTTTTGACCCGTTCTTCGAGTTGGATATGGCAATCCATGTTTAATTTTCGGGCACCGGCGGCGGCCAGCCTAACAAAATTTGACTGAACAGCACCGGTAATTAGGATTGTATCCGCCTGCTCTGCGATCGCTTCGCCAAGATAGAATTCCAGCTGGCGCACTTTATTGCCGCCAAACGCAAGTTCCGTGCAGTCATCCCTTTTTACGAACAGGTTACAGCGATTACCTAATCTAGTTTGTAAATTGGGCATGGACTGTAACGGCGTTGTTCCGGAAAACAAATGCTCTCGGGGCAGTTCATATAACTGGCCAAGGCTTTGGGTAAAATTGTCGGGCGATAGCATGGCAGAGGCCTTCCTACAAAGTGGATATGAAGAGAAATGCGGCTGTAAGGATTAGAATTAGAAGGATCAGCCAGGTAAATACGCGCTCGGTAAGCCGATCGACCATCATCTTCCCGACATAAACGCCTGCGATTGTCGCGGGCGCGAGCTTAAGGCATGTCCAAAGTGTCGCGCTTTCTATGCCTCCAAATGGAATTTGGAGCAGTAAAGCAGCGCTATACGAAAAGATGAACAATGAGAGGGTCGTCGCGCGTACGGCTCGTTTATCGACACCGGCTGCGGACATCCAGGCGGCAACAACTGGCCCTGGCATTGCGAGGCTACCGCTCATTGCGCCTGAAACAATTCCAGAAATAACGGCACCTTTGCGTGAAGGGGGGTGTTCCGTGGATCGCATATTTCCAATAATGTTACGGATAACAAGGAGTGCGGTTAATAGAACGGCGGAGCCTGCGAGGAGTTTTAGCGTCACGATATTAACATTCAGAAAAATCCAAAGTCCTAACGGCAAACCGACAACAGATCCGATTATGAGATTTATTAGAACAGCTTTATTAAACTCCAAACGGATACTACGTATGAGTAAGACAGCAATTAGAAGGTTCAGGACGATACTGATTTGAATGGACGTCCCACTATTAAGGAGCAGTAGCATAATTGGACCCGCAATCACGCCAAATCCAATACCTGTGGCGGATTGTAAAGCTGCGGCAAAGAAGACAGTGAGACTTAATGCAATAAAGGCATGTTCCATACAGACGTCTTCCAACTCAAATCAGAGAACAATATTATCCAATTATCTGGCCGATAATTGCAATAAGTAGGAGTAACGCGAATTTCTAGTGAGGCGCACAGTGTTAATAGAAAGCAGCCCTAATGGGACAGAATTTTGGACAGAAATAGCTGCGCCCGATCGCTTCTAGGCGAGCCAAAAAACTCCGCCTTTGGAGCATCTTCAACAATATGCCCCTCATCCATAAAAATCACCCTATCGGCTACCTTCTGTGCAAAACCCATCTCATGGGTGACAACCATCATGGTCATACCCTCTTCGGCGAGTTCCACCATGACATCTAGAACATCATTGATCATTTCGGGGTCAAGTGCGGATGTGGGCTCGTCAAAGAGCATGGCAATTGGATCCATTGCGAGACCTCTTGCGATAGCGACCCGTTGCTGTTGCCCGCCGGAGAGCTGTGCTGGAAATTTTTCCGCATGGTCCTTTAATCCAACACGCTGAAGAAGTTCCGCCGCCCTTGTGTGAGCTTCTTTAGCGTTGCGGCCCAAGACTTTCATTTGACCAATCTTGACATTTTCAAGTGCCGTCATGTGGGGGAAAAGCTCGAAATTCTGAAAAACCATTCCGATCTTGGCGCGTAATTGGTTCAGATCTGTGTTTTTGTCGGTGACCACTATCCCATCAACGGTAATTTCACCGTCATCAATGGGTTCCAATCCGTTGACGCATTTGATCAAGGTGCTCTTGCCGGAGCCGGACGGTCCGCAAACGACGACAACTTCGCCTTTGGTAACTGATGTTGAACAATCAGAAAGGACATGAAAATTTCCATACCATTTATCGGCGTTTTTTATTTCTATCATGTTTCCAACCTTTTCTGTAGTCGGCGTGCCAGTAGTGAACCCGCAAAGCAAATTGAGAAATATACGATGGCCACGAAAACAAACATTTCGACAAGACGTTGATCGCGATTGGCAATCAGTTCTGCGCTTACCAAGAAATCCTTCAGACCAACGACGTAAACCAGGGAAGTGTCTTGGAAAAGAATAATAGCCTGGGTGAGCAAAACCGGAACCATTGCTTTGAAAGCCTGCGGTAGAACAATATATCTCATGGTTTGGGGATAGGTCAGGCCGATTGCTCGACCTGCGGCTATCTGCCCGCTCCGGACGCTGGAAATTCCGGCGCGTATTATCTCGGAGTAATATGCAGCTTCAAACAATACAAATGCCACAAGCACAGAGTAAAAGCTTCCGACGGGCCTGCCCAGAAGGAGAGGAACAAGGAAATAGAGCCAGAATATCACAAGGATAAGCGGCAATGAGCGAAAGAAATTTACGTAGGCCGCAGCAAACCAGGATGCAACGGGTATCTTTGCGATCCGTACGAGAGCTAATACAGTGCCCAGGATAATTCCGCCGACGACTGATAAAATTGTCAACAGAAAGGTAACCTGAAGCCCTTCCAGGAGGAAGGGAAGGTTGTTCCATATGATGCCATAGTCAAAATCAGTCATATCGTTATCCCACCGAAATCATGCCGGGAACGCGTGATCCTTTTTCCACCAGTCGCATGAAGAACATGACGGCAAAAGTCACAACACTGTAAATCACGGTGGCTGCTGTAAAAGCTTCAAAGCCCTGGAAGGTATATTCTTCGATTTGCCTTGTCATAGCCGTTAGCTCTACAACCCCAATTGTTAAGGCCAGCGAGGAGTTTTTAAAGATCGTCAAAAATTCACTGGTTAGCGGCGGGATGATAATTCGATAGGCGTTGGGAAGAAGAATATAGATGTATATTTGCTTCTCCGTTAGTCCAATGGCACGCCCTGCGTTGCGTTGGCCGACGCCTAGAGCTTCAATGCCAGAGCGAACCTGTTCGCAAACGCGTGAAGCGGTATATAGCCCGATGGCAAAGATAGCCGTTGATAAAGCGGGCAGGGGCATCTCTCGTTTGACCCAACGACCGGCGTCTTCGGGAAGAAGTTCTGGAAATACAAAAAACCACAGAAATAATTGAACGAGCAACGGGATGTTTCGGAAAATTTCAACGTAAGTCGTTCCGATAAAACGCAAGGTGCCACTGGTAGACGTCCGCATAATGCCCAAGATGGAGCCAAGTAAAAAGGCAATGACCCATGCGCAAAGGGATAACATAACGGTCCATCCCAGTCCTGTTAGAAGCCAATCGAAATATGGCTCCCGAAAGAGAATTCCCCAATCCCAGTTATAATTCATTCGATGGCCCCCTGATGAACGAAAATACTTGAGAGTGCTTTATGTCGCACTCTCAAGAAGGTTTTCAGAAGGTTATTAGTTCGGAAACGCTTGAATTTCGAACCCTGTCTTCAACGTATCCGAAAGAGGCATATTGATATTGGTTGGGCCAGGTGCAAACCAACTATTGTACATTTCGTGCATCTCACCGGAGCGCATTAAATCTGACATCACAACACGACCCAGCCGTTCAAAAGTTGAATCATTACGCGGTACCATAATCGCGTAGGGATCAAACGACAGATAACGCCCTGTGACCTGGTATTTTGACGGATCTTTTGATTTTGAAATCAATCCGAACAGCAGAACATCATCAGATCCATAAGCATCGATACGATCGGTTTCCAGTGCCAACCATCCCTGACTATGGTCTTTGACAGGAACGACTTTAACATCCAAGCCTTTTTCAGCGATCACAGCTTTGATCGCTTTTTCATTGGTCGTTCCGGATGAAAGTCCAATGATCTTGCCGTTGAGATCCTCTATTTCGGTAATTCCCGAGCCTTTCTTGCTGGCGATTTTTGTTCCGGTAATAAAGGTAGTTGAAAGATAGGAAACCTGCTTCTGACGCGTTAGGTTATTTGTGGTTGAGCCGCATTCCAGATCAATGGTGCCGTTGGCAATAAGCGGTATTCGGGTCTGGCCAGTGACAGGAACATATTTCACTTTCAGATCATTGTTGCCAAGTTGGGCCTTGATGGCATCTACAATTTTTAGACAAATGTCGATTGAATACCCAATAGGCTCTTTGTCCTCACCGATATAGGAGAATGGGATAGACGTTTCCCTGTGTCCGATACTAACTTCGCCCCGTTCGGCAATGCGCTTTAGGGTAGGGGAATCCCCAGCGTCAGCAATTGCCGTACCGATCATTCCCGTAAGTATGACGGCCCCAAGAGCCGTATAAGTGATAAATTTATTCATTTTCTTTCTTCCTCTCTGCAAATTATTTTCGATGCTTATGCTGCATCGCTTCTGTTGTAATCAAAACTATTCTCGTACCCGAACAAAGCAGCTGACCCACCGGTATGCAGGAAAATGATCCGCTCGCCTTTTTTAAACTGTCCTTTGCGAACCAGGTCAATCAGGCCCGCCATACCCTTTCCTGAATATACGGGGTCGAGCAAAATTCCTTCCAGTTCGGCGAGCATTTTTATGGCTTCTATGGTTGACGCTGCGGGAATTCCATAGCCTTCGCCGATATAATCACAATTAGCAACGATGTCCTCGCTCGCCAGAACAGGTGATTTACTGAAAAGTTTCAGCGTCTTTTCTGCCAGGGCAAATACTGATGCCTCTTGCTTGGCACGGGGAACGCGGACGCCAATACCAAGCACTGGTAAAGGCGAATTCACGAGCTTCATGCCAGCAACAATTCCTGCCTGGGTGCCCGCACTCCCTGTCGCATGGACAAAATGATCAAACCGTTGACCTAATTCATTAATTTGTGCCATTAGCTCGAAAGCACAATTGACGTATCCTAAAGCACCAATGGGGTTTGAACCGCCTCCTGGAATCACATAAACTTTGTGTCCGTCCTGCGCTTGTTTTATTGCAGCAGCTTCAAGTTCCTGGTGCATATCCAAACCGGAGGGGCGGCGTTCATATGTTGCGCCATGCAGGCTATCTAGCAGGACATTTCCATTGCTCAGATATAACGGGTCGTTGGATCCAGTACGATTCTCCAGAAGCAGATGACATCTGAGTCCAAATCGCGCTGCGGCAGCGGCAGTTTGACGTGCATGGTTGGACTGCGTAGCCCCCTGTGTCATCACTGTATCGGCGCCCTCTGCCAATGCAGAAGCAATGAGAAATTCGAGTTTACGGGTTTTATTCCCACCAGATGATAGCCCCGTACAATCATCTCGTTTAATCCAGATTTCAGGGCCTCCCAGTTCTTTACTTAATCTGGTGAGTGGTTCTAGGGGGGTTGGAAGATGTGCAAGGCGTACGCGGGGAAATGCTGTCAGGTCCAATTGATAAGTCTCCTGGCCGCCTGAAGATTTTCTTTTAGCGAGCCGATATGAATAAGTATCAAAGGACATTAGCATGCAAATATATTGCGTTTCTAATGCGAAAATGGTTCATTATTATGCACAAATTGCATGGTAGGGAATATGAATCAACAATCTTTAGAAGATTTGCTCGCGTTCATCGCATTGCGCAACGTGACAAAAGCGGCGCAACGGAGAAATATTTCTCAGCCTGCATATTCTCGCCGTCTGCAATCAATTGAAACGCAGCATTCGATGAAACTCTTGGATCGATCCAAACGACCTGCCGTACCGACACCCGCATTGGATATGATGAAAGAAGAAATTGAAGCCGCTCTTGCCAGTATAAAAAAGATTAGTAGAGGGCTTTCACGCGGTTCGAAGATTGATCACACTTTGTCCATTGCTGCCATTCATTCATTGTCATCAAGCTCGCTACCGATTGCAATCGGAATGATTGCGGATCAACTGGCACAACATCGGGTTCGTATTCGGTCGGCTAACCAGGACATATGCTTCCAGCTTTTGATGACGGAAGAAGTATCTTTAATGTTGGCCTATGAAACTCCTGATCTGCCTCTTCAGGCACCACCGGATCTAGTCAAAAAGACGGCGATAAAAACTGATAAATTATTGCCGGTATGTACACCTCGGCTTGCAGGCCAGATAACGAAGATGGTGGCAGGCGTTGATGCAGTACCGCTTGTTGCCTACCCCAACGGAATATTTCTGGGCGAGTTATTATACAACAATATTCTTGCACGTTCGCCTCATATATTTACCTATCGACTGGTTGCAGGGCTAACAAACACAGTCATGTCCTCTGCTCTTACCGGCCTTGGTCTGGCATGGCTGCCGTATTCCGTTATCAAGGATGAGATACGTAGTGGGGAGCTGGTAATAGTTGAGGATTCTAATTTTCCTAACGTTGAGCTAACTGTTTCCATGCTGCAACTTCGAACCAAGAACAAGCAGAAATTAGAAGGTATTTGGACTGCGTTAGCCGGCGCGATATCTGAGACAATCGAACATCAGTAAATTAACGGCACCGTATTGGCACATTGACTTGCTGTAGGCGCAAAGAAACCTCAGTAGATTTAATTGGAAAACAGGGTTTTCAGTTGTCCGTATGCCGAAAGCCTCAATGCGACATTGGCTCAAGTGAGATCGAGTGATTAGGCGGAGTTGAACGTAAAAGGTATTGAAAGCGACCGATATTGCATTACGCACCTATAGATCAAGTATGGGGGAAAGTATGGGTAAATTCGATACTAATCTATAATCCATTGTTTTATAAAGAGTCTTGGTGGAGGGTCGGGGAGAAGCCGCCGCGTCTTTTCGCTGTCGGAAAATGACCGGGAACTTTAAGTTTATGGGTTGTGTTGAAATAGAAAAATTGACGCGCACCGTAAAGCCAAAGCGATTACCGGTAGTTAATGTCGGCGCAGGACCAGTGTCATCGAATGGTTATCGAAGGTATACCGGTCCGGTTCAGCTACAAACAGCTGTTCAAGGCGGTCAAAAAAGGTCTCCGTCAGCCGGTCTACTTCATTGATATTGGACGCCGACGGTTCGAAAAGTCCTTTGCGAAAAGAAGATTCCGAAAAACCGCGCGCAAACGCAGCATAGGACTTTCCATAGCCAGATTTATCACTATTTTCCTGTAACAACTGTGTATACGGGTTGGGAACGAGTTCGTTGACGAGTTCCACAATTTCGAACGCCGCCTTAAGGTCCGGTTCGCTTTCGAGAGGCGCTCTTATCTCCTCTACCTCCCTGAAATAAAGGGGGAAGACAAACATTTCCAGGCACTTTGAGTCAATCAAGCCCTCCGACGCCATATTCTTGGCGATACGCCAGAAGGCACGGTAAAGCCGATGCCCGCCTGCCGCAAGCCCGCTGGGATCATCAGGATTTTTGATGGCGGACATAGCCTCTATGACAAGCAGTCCGCCCGATCTCACTTCCTCGGCCCGCTGGCGCAAAAAAAGGGTCCAATCCTGTTTCGCCTTTTCCCGAATAGCATCGCGGGCTGGTCCGGTCATATCAGCAAAAAACAATGTATTCGGAGACGACAGGTGGATGCCACCGTTGAGCCAATGAGAAGCCATGAATGACATGCCCAGATCAATCGAACCGGTGCTGGCAACCAGATCAAAAAAACTACCAACCGACGCCTCAGGGCGCACCTGGTCGATATCTCGTAGATATCCTTCCGGACCATTGATGTTGGAAAACAGGTCGTTCCAATCGTTGCCGATCTGATCGTTGTGCACCGTAACAACCGGCATATCCGGACTGAGTGTGCGGATCTCCTCCAATACAGCGTGGAACGCTGCCATCGAATTTCGACCGGGGCCGCAGCCATAATCTATTACGCGAAGTTCCGGCCGGCTCAAATCAAGCTCCTGGACTGACCGTCTAAGCCGTTTGATCTGCGCAAATACGGCATTGCGCTGGATAGCGGAATAGTGGTCGTAAAAGCCTTGGCCGCCCATACCTTCGGTTGCGCGGGAACCCTGACTACTGGTTAATTTTTTTTCGGTCATGATAAACCCGCTGCTTTCAAATCGCCCAAGACCCGATCTACATGCTCTTTGGAAAAATGCTCAACAACTTTCTCATAGGTAGTTATGTTCACGTCTGGACGAATATCCAGTGCCTTTTGCACAGCCTTATGTGCTTCGTCTAACCGCCCTTGCCGGACCAGTATAGCGGCCAGATTGAGCCAGCCAAAGGGGCCGACGGATCGCCCCTCGAGAGCAGGCTGCACACAGGCCTCGGCTTTTTCCAGATCATCCAGCAAATACAAGCAGAAACCTTTGGCAAGGATTTTGATCTTAAAATACGGGCCGGAAGGGCTAAGCCGGATGGCTGTCTCGATTTGAGGAAGCGCCTCTTCAAGCAGGTCTTTGGCCATCAGAGAAGTGCCCAGAACAAGATAGGAGGTAGCGGAACTTGGGTTTAGCCCGATGGCTATCTCCGCTTCGGTAATTGCCCGGTCATGCTGTTTCATTCGCGAGTAGACCCGCGCCAATATTGCACGGGCGAAACTGTTCTGTTCATCGAGAACTACGGCGCGCTCGGCGTGAGTCAGGGCGCGCTTTCTGGCGGCGTCGCGATCCTCCACTTCGGCGAAGGATAGTTTTCGCAGATCAACCATGGCCATTGCCGCGTGGGCAAGAGCATAGTCCGGCGTCAAGTCGACCGTTTTGGCGATAATATCTTTCGCAGCCTGCGTATCTTCCTTGGTGAATTTGCCGAGGTGCCATAGTGACTTTTGGACACGATCCCAGAGACTGATTTCGCCTCGCTTCAGACGGGCTCGCTCTCGAACGTCGAATTTCAGCTCCCAATCAATATGTCCGACCACTGCTTCGGCAATCTCGTCCTGCAAATCAAACACATCGTCGATTTTGCGCTCGAAACGGTCCGCCCAGAGGTAGTGACCATTCGCAGTGTCAACCAGATGTGCGGTGACCCGGATATCATCTTTGGTCAGACGGGCACTACCTTCCACCAGATAGTGGGCACCTAGGCGTTGGGCGGTCTCTTCAGAGCTGATTTGATTGTCTTTAAAAGCCTTCGTCGAACTGCGCGAAACAACAGCCAGCCAGTCAACCTTCGAAAGTTCGGTGACGACCTCGTGAGTGATGCCGTCAACAATATGTTCATGTTCGGCTTGCGAGCTAAGGCTCTCGAAAGGGATTACGGCGATAACTGGCTTCTGTGGCACCGGCATCTGCGCCACCATGCGTTCGAAATGTCGATTTTTCTCCGCTGGCGGCTCTGTCGTCGGAACAGTTGTGATTTCCGCGCCTTCCGATAAAGGTGTAGATTTCTCTAATTCAGAGAAGTAAAAGGCCGTACCGTGCTTGGGCCAATCTATGTTATTAAGAATCAAATAGTCCTTCAGGTTATGGGCAGCATAAAGGAGTGCACGGGTCCGCAACCCGTCACTAAGGTCCTTGTTTGCGAAGTTCAGACCTGCGGCAACACGGGCCAAAAGATACTGGCTCTCCAGAAAACTCAATCTTTGGCTCTCGTGTCGCGAAATCCAATTCATCGCTTCGCGGCGCATCACCCCCACAAACTCCATCAGACCAATGTCGTCCTGCCATAGCCCCATAGAATGGGAGTTGTGGTGGAAGAGGCTCAAGTGATCAAGCATGGCTTCCCATTGTGCCGCTTGGGCAAATTCCCGACGGGCCAAAAGAAAGGAGATTTCGAAATAAGCATGGTCATAAAAGAGGTACTGCCGATCCTCATAAAGGGCCAAATCGATCAAATAATAATCCGATTCTTCCTGTTCTTGCGCCCTGACTAACACATTATAGCCATGAAGGTCTCCATGCAGTCGCCCTTCGGCGGCACGCAGATGGAGGCGTGATGGCAAATCCACAGCACCACAGGCGAACGCAACTGGATTTGGAAACCAATGTCCCTCGAACGAGAATGTCGGCTCTTGCGGCGATAGATTGCATCTGTCCGTCAGGAATTGATGTAGCCGCCCGGCTTCTGGATCCAATCGATACCCAAGCCAACTTTTCAGAAGATCTTGCGGCATATGCATGCCGGCTGCCATCTGATAGTCGTCATTCCAATCTTCAAGGAGGCCTTTCGAGAGGCGCTGAATCACATCCAGACCGGAGCCGTAACCACTCTCTATCCAGGGTACCGAATACTCAAGTCCACGAGCGACGACGGTCGATAGAATGGCAATTCTGCCGTTGTGCTCCACAGTGTGCACTATTCGAGGCAGGTGCCGGGCACCATATTCCGGACTGGCCGCAATGGCGCTGCGGTGCCTTTCGGATTCCGGCATTTCCTGCCATTCAAGAGCGGGTAAAATGTCCAACTTGAGAATGGCAAGGCCGCTAAAACCGTCACATGTCACGTCAACGATATAAACCAGGGCACCTGATTTTCCAGCTCCTAACTGCTGGCGAAAATAGATTTCACCCTCGACTTTCCATTGATCTGAAATCAAGGGCAAAAGCTCATCATAGGCCTCTGGCCACGGAGGATCCTGATTGTGCGGCATTGCTCTTCACCCTCCAAACTAAACCTGCCCTCAAAGTAGACTACACCTTAGGGCCGTTTCCATTGCCATAATACATTAAATTCGAACTGATCCAATTTCCTCATCTGATTGTAATTTCTTTATTTGAAGGTTGAGATGTCCTTGAGACGCAAGCAATACTAGTTATAATTTATTCAATTTCCTCGGTTAAATTGTTCGTACTCAGGGAATTTGAGGCAGACCATGGTCTGATTTAAGAGAGACTTTAGCTCATCCTGCTGTATAGCCGACTTAATTCAAGAGCTGTAAAAATATCTTGCTCGTTGCCATCATTGTCATCGCCCTGAACGAAAGAAAGCATTGTATCGAAAGGCTCATAATATCAGGTAGTAAGCAAACCCAGACTGACGTTAATAAATTCATTTTCAAATTTTGGAGACCATTTACACAATTTTACCCTAACTCTGACAAAACACGAAATCCCTCATTCGTCCTGGGCAGAAAATATCGAAATTAGCTACTTCTAGTCATGACTTACACCCTTGATCCCCATGCGCACGTCTGAGATTTCGTAATAATCGCTTGTGAAAATTTCTGTGTCTTTAATACGATCCCACATATGATGATAATCGAATAGATTTGCAGTCTCACATATCACTAGGTCCGAATGCTCGGCGTGAAAGGCGTCCGCATCGTAATATTGAAATGAAACTCTGCCGGAATATTCCTGAACTATGTCATCTACTTTCGACCAATAGCCGTTACGAGATTTACGAGACAATTTCAGCCATTCTGGCTTGGCTCTGATGGAAATTATATAGCAAATATTTTTGGTCATTTTTCTGGATCCTCTATTTTCTGGTGCCATTTTATTGTAGTGCACTCATCGAATAAGGATTGTACGTTCCTGCTACTGGCTCGTTTCTAAACCCCGTCTCCCAATTGCCTATGGACTGGATGAAAAACCGCCTTGCATGCGGTCGTTATGTCGCTTTACTGTGCTGAGATGGCAGCGCAGCTATCGGCATATTGCTCATTCAAGGGGTACTAAACACCTCCAATCGGCTGGTAAAAGTGAGGCAATCAAACTCCGTAATGAACAGGTTGCAGATGAAACCACCGGCAAATCCTCCTTATAGTATTCTATACATATGGGATGACCGAACGCTTTCTTTTGGCGAAAATCGACCGCTTTCTCCTCATCTACACGGCGCCGCAGAATTGGCTATTGCACTTGAGTTTCCGTTTGAGACTGTCATCGATAGTAAGACAAGAATTGAAACGAAAAGCCTCCTGATACCACCTAATGTTCAACATAAGAACACGCACAAAGATCCGATTTGCCCTATATTGTACCTGGATCCCGAAGGAAGGGATTACCAACTACTTAAGGCTTCGCTCGGGCAGCAAGGTGATTTTATTTACGATCTACCATTTGAAGGACGGGCGCGCGAAATTCTGACGAAGATCTACCACGATGTGCCGAAAGCGGACGAATGTTATGAATTGATACAAAAGCTCCTGTTTGGGAACGAGAAGCCAATCCGAGCAAAAATCGATCCTCGCATTCGTGCTGTTTTAAGCACCATTCATGGAGACTATTCAAGAAACTACTCGATTGATAGTCTAGCCTTGGAAGTCAATTTGTCCAAAGATCGACTGCTCCATCTGTTCAAGGAACAAATAGGCATTCCATATAGAAAGTACAGAGCGTGGGCCCGTCTGAAACAGGTAGCTAAGCTGGCATTTCAAGGAAATAGTCTAACCGATTCTGCGCATGAAGCCGGATTCGCTGATTCATCACATTATATCAAGACCTTCCATAGGCATTTTGGAACGCAGCCAAGCGAAATGCTATTCAATCGCAAGAACTTGAAGGTAATATTTGAATGAAGCAGCCCATAATTGCGAGGATTTAGAGACCAGCAATAGGACGAAGTGCCCTGATACTATCACGAAATTAGTGGCAAAATATTTTACGTTGTCTCTGGAGAAATTGAAAATGGGGTAATGCAAATTCAATTTGCGGCAAATGCCAGTAGTTTGATTGCCACAGGTCCGAAAGTTCCTCGCCGTTCTAAATTGTTAACTGATAGCCACTTTCTCATTATTAATGCTCACATAGAGTCAAATTCAGCCCTATGAGGCGGGATCAGTGACCGGTCCGCTAAGGGGCATTTGAAACGAAAACCTGGTTCCGTAGATTTGACTTCTGCTTTCGACACTACTGTGGACGTGAATTGAAAACCAAAATGTCGTCTCTTTTGTGCCAAAAGCACACCCTTCCTGCTGATCAAGAGTTGGAGTCGCAGGTAATCCCGGGCTAGTTTACTTCAATTTCATTTCCTGTTAGCGTGAGTTCGAAAGGGATATTGCTATCGCATGAGCATGTTCAAAAAGGTAAAAACACGAAATAAGGGCATAAGAACTACTTTAGCGCGCGCGAATTTTATGTCACTAATTCATCAGCGACCCCTTCCACCAGGTAATATGGCTATCCAATTGGACGAAGTTGAAGCCGCAAACCGGATTTCGCTTATCGAAATGTCTGAAAAAATCGGCCCTATATATAAGGGCCGCGCTTGGGATGCCTTTTGGATATATGTTGTTGGCCTACCGCGCTGCCGTGAAATTATGCGGCAACATGAATCCGATATGCGGCCCGTCACGATCGACACAACGCCGCTTTTTGCGAAAGGTTTATTGCGGCAAATGGAAGGCGATGACCATCGCATCTATCGGTCGCAGTTGGGGCTGGCGATGAAATCCATGGATTTCACTGAAACGCTTAATGAATTTGCGAAAGATACAACCAAAGGACTAGCTAAACTGGCAGCGGAATCCGGCACAACGCCTATTCTCTCGAAGGACCTCCATCATTTTTTTTCAGGGCTGGTTTTTGACACGTTTACGCGTTGTATTTTTGGTATTGACCCACGATCGGATAAAGGCGCCAAGCTTCGCGAGGTATATCACGAGCTTGGAGGTAACGGGTTGGTCTGGTCACCGGGAATGCGCCAAAAGAAGGCTTTAACGAGCATCTCGGGCATTCTCCGTGACTTCCGCACTGAACAATCCGACTTAGGCAAAAACAGCATTTTCGGTAGAATGCAGGCACAAGGCCCTGTTGATGACGTCATGCTTGGTAACCTAATATACATGGTTGAGATGGGGCGCTACGATACGACGGCTTTCTTGCTATGGCTCAGTTGGTTCGCAGTAATGAATCCGGATTGGACAGACAGAATTGCCGACGAGGATGATACTGCGCTGACGTCTGAAGCTTTTGTCATGGAATCTTTGAGGCTGGAGCAATCAGAGCGCCTTGTCCGACGTGTACAACGCGACTTCGTGGCGGAGGGGTTTCTATTTCCGAAAGGGGCAATGGTCCGTTTTTGCATCTGGGAATCGCACAAGCTGCCTGATGCGCATGACTGCCCATTCGACTTTGACCCGACACGTTTTCTCGACACCCGGCCGAGCCCAGATCGTTATTCTCCATTTGGTGCAGATAAGCATCAATGCCCCTTTGGCACTTTTTCAATCGATTTCGGGGCGGCATTTGTCAAATCAATTGCGAAAGAATATCGCATGTCATCAGACAGTTCACGATCATCCGTTCGTGGCCTGTATCACTGGGAACCTGAAAAAGCATTTTCTCTGATCCTGGCGCCGCGTCGTGGGGCAGGCCCATGACGTCTTCTACATCGGAGCCTATCGTTCAAACCGATTTTGACGGCAATATTGCCGCATTGTTTTATCACCAAGCACAAAAAACACCTGACGCTATAGCCATCGTCGGTGACCACTCATGGACGTATAACGACTTAAGCAATCGTTTGCTCGACTATGTACGAGGGCTCTCAACGTATGATCTGGCACCAGAATCGACCATTGCCGTCATTCTGCCCCGCGACGGCGATATGGTTGCAATCCTGTTAGCCATATTATGGTGTGGCTATGCTTACGTTCCTGTCGACCCTGACGATCCTCCGGAACGCGCAGGGCGCATTCAAAAAGCTGCAGCGTGCAAACTTGTCGTTGGCGACAGCAGCCTGATCGCGCAGCGAGAACGACCTGGCGGTTTTGAAAGCCTTCATCAATCAATCCAGCTAGAAGAGTTGATTGCACGTGGGCAGGGTAGATCAGAACCTGAATGTGCCCCGGGCGGAGAGGGGCTGGCTTATGTTATGTTCACATCCGGAAGCACGGGCGAGCCAAAAGGCGTTGAAATCGAGCACCGCCAGCTTTTACACATTTTAAATGCGTCGCAAGAAATTTTGGGGTTCAATCAGGCTGATCGATACCTGGCAATCGCGACGATCGCGTTCGACATCTCTGTTGTCGAAATCTTCCTCCCACTTATCACTGGTGGAAGTTTTTTGCTGAGAGATCGCACATTGCTTAACGACCCAAAAGGGTTCTTTCAAGATATAGAGACCTTTAAAGTCAGTGTGGTACAACTTGGCCCCTCCAGCTGGTCTGTTATGCTTGATGCCGATTGTAAAATTCCTCAGTTCAGAGTTGCCGTTACGACCGGGGAGGCCATAGCACCCGTACTGGCAGCACGTCTGGCAGAAATTGCCAGCGATGCCTGGAATCTCTACGGACCAACTGAAACAACGGTGTGGGTGACTGGCCATCGGTTAGGCACCGCTTCTCAGCATTCCCAGAGGGCCGCCTCTGAAATCTCAGCACCAATTGGCAAATCTTTTCCACGCTGCTTGTCCCTTGTTGTGAACGAGGCAAATGAACCTGTTCTGGATGGAGAAGCAGGAGAACTACTGATCGGAGGTATGGGACTTGCCAGAGGATATCGGGATGACTCTGATCTGACCCGGGAAAAGTTCGTATACTTGAATCAGGAAAAAACGCGGTACTATCGTACCGGTGATCTGGTGTCGGAGGATGAAGATGGTGTCATTCAATACCATGGGCGTATCGACGATCAGCTAAATATTCGTGGTATTCGCATTGAACCAAGAGAGGTTGAGAAATCAATTCTGACAATTCCCGGTATTGCACAGGCAGCGGCCACATGGTTCGTGACCCCGATAGGGTCCAAAGGCCTTTGTTCAGCAATTGTCTGGTTACCGGGACGGTCAATTCCATTTGAAAACCTTCAACAAACCCTTCGGCAAAAACTCCCCACTGCGATGGTTCCCTCACGATTAATAGCAATGAAAGAACTACCCTTGACGGCAAACGGGAAGGTGGACCGCAATCTGATCCGGACCGCTGTAACCAAGACAGTCGACGGCAAAGCCCAACCAGGCTATGCCCAATCTTTGGAGCTGACCGACACGGAAGCGCGATTGACCATGATTTGGAACAAGGCGCTTGGAGTCAGCAACGTCACGCTCGATACGCATTTTTTTACCGAGGGGGGCGACTCACTTTCTGCCATCGCAATGATGCTGGATGTTGAAAAGGCCATGGGAGCAAAATTTAACCCCGAAATTCTTTGGAAGGCACCCAGGCTCTGCGATTTTGCCAGGTTGATTGAACGCGCACGGTTTCAACCGGTTGATATATTGAATATGCGTACTGTTTTTCCTGTTGTGGAAACCGGCAATGGCGCACCGTTGTTTTTCAGCAATATAGATCTCAAACTTCGCCAGAAGGGACTATGGCAGGCCGATTGCCCGCTATATGCTATTGTTCAATGGGCACATGGACGTGGGTTTGTTAAAGCAAAAACCATTCAAGAGCTTGCCGCTGCGCAAATCACAGAAATTCGGACAATACAGAAAACCGGGCCGTATCGCATAGGAGGGTATTCTTTAGGTGGTTTGATCGCCTTGGAAATCGCCCAACAGCTTCGCGATCAGGGAGATAGCGTTGACCTGCTTTTTCTACTTGATCCAATGGCGCCTGTCCGGTTTCGCAAAGTAGCGAACGGAAAATCGGTAATATCGCCTGGTTTTATTCGCCCACCATTGCTCGTCCGTATTCGTCAGCAATTGGAAAAAATACTTGTTGAACCGGGAATTGAATTACCCCGAACCATGCGAAAAGTGACGCAAGAACTTCGTCGGCTTCAGTTATGGCAGAGCCTAACTTACCATTGCCTCGATCTATATGGGCGACATCCATCCTTACTTACCCGCATGCTCGTACCAAAAAACAGATGGCCTGCGTTCTGGTTTATGGCCCGCAAACTGGCGCAGGCCTACGTAGCTGAACCATACGATGGACACTGTCTCGCTGTTTTTCATGCGCGCGATGAACGATACGATATTTGGCAGTCGTTACTGCCTGAGAATGCTGAATTGTCGTTTGTAGATTCTTCGCATCTAGGACTATTTTCGGAAACGGCCATCGACAAATGGGGTGGCATTTTTTCGGCGACGGTTAATAGCTCTGCTCAGTCTCGGCCACCATCAACAAATCATGAGGCGCAGACACACCCGCCATATCTTTAGCCTCCTCAGGCCACGCAGTCTGCGCGGCGACTGTTTTGGAAGCCGGTGCAAATAGTTGATGTAAAAGCATTGCGAATTCCGGTTTGGGTCGTTTTCAGACATCAGTATTCGTTGAATAAAAGGTCCGCTATATGTTCAGAAGCAGCTTCCAACGAAGATGACCCAATGCAACAAAGTGGCGGAGGGTCAGCTCGATCCCGCCGCATTCTTCCGCCGCAAATATATCAATAGGTTACAGCTTTTTAGCCTCCTTGCTGGGTCAAATTCTATACCAGTTGTTTGTACGCTCAATGCCAGCGGTAAACCTTTGCTATTTCGTTAATGCAAATACTCAGGCTGATTTATTATTGAACCAGACATCGTAGCGATTATCGAATTCACGAAAGCGGCCTTTGACGGCTTCCAAATCCCATGGGCGTTCTTGAAGTGTTTCGTGCTCCCAATGGCTGCGATCATCGTCCGGCGCCAGAAAATCACCCGCATAAACATGAAATGCCGCAGTCTTTTTGGCAATAGGATTGAGGACCGAGTGAATGATGTCATGTCCGAGGGTCGCCACATCTCCAGAGCCAAGCGATTGCCCACCAGCGACCTCGATCGAGCCATCTATCCTTCGCCAAAACGCGTTGTCTTCCCGGCCTGAGTAGAGCCCAACAATGGAATACATATTGTGGTTATGTGGCACGAGACTCATATGAGGCGCCCAGATGAAATTCATGATTGTCAGGTCATTAGACCGATACAGCGGCGTGATACCCGCATCCCCGGATTCTCCCAACTCGCGAAGCACAGCAGCAGGGTTGGAAACGGCCCGTGTCACGACCTCGCGGATTGCCCTCTGACCATCTTTGATTGCCGATTTACAGTCTTCAATGAATTCTTCTTTGCTGAACATCCCCGCGACTCCCTATCTTTAGGTCTGTATCCAGCCATTATGCATGATGGTGAATTCCTGGATAGTCCAATATCTGGACTCCCTTTTTGTGTAGATACATGCATAATCGGCCCATGGATAGTTATGGACAATACTGCCCCGTTGCGAAGGCGCACGAAATTCTGGGCGATCGGTGGACGATGTTGGTCGTCCGTGAACTTGTCTCTGGACGAGAAACATTCAATGACATCGCAAGAGGATTACCCGGCATACCGAGATCGCTTCTCACAGACCGTTTACGTCGGCTCGAAAAAAGGGGAGTTCTTTCAAGAACCGGTGAAGCGCGGCGCAATCGCTATAAGCTCACGGAAGCAGGAAAAGGATTGAAATCTGTCATCGAGGCGTTGGGTTCCTGGGGTGCCCACTGGGCTTTCGATCTACCGGAAGAGGGCGATCTTGATCCAGGGCTGCTGTTATGGCGGATGCAACATCGGCTCAATACTGCTGCACTGCCGTCGCGAAAGGTGGTCGTCCAGTTCGATTTTAGACTTGGCGTCAAAAGCTGGTTTTGGTTTATCATTGAAGACGATCAGGCTTCAGTATGTGTGACAGATCCGGGGTTTGATATAGACCTTGCAGTGTCTGCAGATTTATCGTCCTTCTATCAGGTTTGGCTGGGACGAAAATCGCTGGTATCCGCCCGACGTTCTAGGGATATCCTGATTGAAGGGGCCCCCTTGCTTGAACGACAATTCAGCACATGGTTCCTTTGGAGTCCCATGGCTCCATTTGTCAAACAATCTTTACCAAAATCAGTTTGAGCGAGGGCATGTTTTTCTGAGTCTGCTTTGGGTCATTTTCAGACATCTGTATTCGTTGAACAAACGGTCCGCTATATGTTCAGATGCTACTTCCAACGAAGATGGCCCTTTGCAATAAAGTGGCGGGGGAGTCAGGGAGAAACCGCCGCAAATTTCCGCCGCTTTTATATCAAAGGGTTACAGCTAGGGTGCCTCCGTGCTGGATCAAATCACCCGGCTAGACGGTATGCTGGATGATATGAGGCGAGAAACGATGGCGCTGATAAGAGATCTCTTGCATTGGCGGAGGTTAGATCACCATCAATTTTCTCGCCACAAAGTTAATGTGACAGCATCCGGTGGACGTCCTTCAGAGTTATCATATCCTTTCTGAGTACCGCCGCGACAATGTCATTGTCGCCGCTGTCGTTGATGGCCAATGGATCCGTGGGGTTGAGGCGATGGTCGATGACCAGGCGGGCGAGGAGCAACCGGCGCGCATCGCGGCCCATGGCACCGAGCTGTGCGCCTTCCGTTGCCATCAGTGAGGCAGTGGCGATGTTATAGAGCGCGTTGGAAGCCTGACGGGCAAGCGGCTGGTTCCCGCTCATGGCTACTTGCTCCGCGAAATCGAAAGCGTGTGTGATTGTTGCCTGAAGCTCCCCCTTGAATTGACCGGGCAGTCCGTCGATATCCTCGACCATACCGCTGAGGTCCTCTCGCAGCGCTTCATGGGCGCCTGCCTTGACGATTGCCCGGGTAGTCACGTCAAGTGAGTTGATGTTCGAGGTGCCGTCCCACAGCAGGCCAGTCATGGCGTCGCGGATCAGACGGGGATTTATCCAGTCCTCAATGAAGCCGTTGCCACCGCGGATTTCCATTGCCCCCTGAGCGACAGCGGCATTGTCACGGCAGATGCGGAACTTGACCAGCGGCGTCATGATACGCAGTATCCGTTGCGCCATTTCGTCTCCGTCTTCGGCCTGATCGAGCATGCGGAGAGAATAAAGACAGCCAGAGATCGCCTGCTCGGTCGGCACAATGATTTTCATCAATTGACGGCGTAGTAGTGGCTTGCGAATTAGCGTTTCGCCAAAAGCTTCACGGTTATGGGCAACCATGATCGATTCATTGACGCAACGGCGCATCATTCCTGCTCCACGCACACCGTGGGAAAGCCGGGATATGTTGACCATATCCAGTATTTGCTTCAGGCCCGGATTGTCACCTTCGCCAACTTCGCCCAATGGATAGGCGACGGCGCCATCGAAGATGATCTCGCCCGAAGCCATAGACTTGGTGCCCATCTTCGGCTTCAACCGGACAATGCGGTACTTGTTGCGTGTGCCATCGTCGAGGTGACGCGGCACGGTAAAGAGGCCGAGGCCGCGGGTGCCCTTCGATCCATCTACAGGACGGGCCAGCAACACGACGACGTCGCCATCTGCACAGGAGCAGAACCACTTCTCGCCGTAAAGCCGCCATTCGCCGTCGTCCCCATGACGCGCTTCCAGCTCGATATTGCCAACATCGGAGCCGCCGGTTTTCTCGGTCATGAACTGGGCGCCCTTGAGGATTTTCGTCATGTCCTGACTGTGCATGCCGTCGAGAAAGCGCTTTTTGACATCGTCGTTGCCATAACGCTCGATCAGCAGAGCCGAGGAGTCGGTTGCTGAGACTGGGCATATCAGGCCGAATTCCGACTGCACGAAGAGATACTGAAAGACATATTTGGCTATCAGAGGCATTTTTTCCTTCCAGCCGAAGACACCGGATTTGTGGGACATGCAGTGGAGGCCGAAATCGCGAAATGCGATCTTTTCCATTTCACGATAGGCTGGATGGAATTCGATCCATTCTAAATTGCGACCATAATTATCGCGTTGATGAAGGACAGGCTCATGACGGTTGGCAACGCGGGAGAGGTCATCGAGCACGCCTCCGGCGACCTCTCCTAATTTGCGCAGGTGCGGTGTCAGATGTTCGCGCAGATCATCGGGCATATAGAGCCGCAGCAGATCATCCAGATAGGGATCGAGATCGTAAAAATTCTCGCCCTTACATTCCGGCGCGATCCAATCCTCGAGCTCACGCTTCGGTTCACTTTCAATATGTGCCACACTCATCTCATTCTCCATATATCCGTTATTATTGTTGTTAGTGCGATGCCCGCCATGCATTGCGCAAAGGTTACCTAAAAGTACTGAAGGCCTGTTTTCCCAAGGGCTGCATGTCAATTAAGTAGCGGATTGCATAGTTGCAGCGCAAACGAATATTCGGTATATGTTTGATTGAGTATCACTCACTTGAAAAGAGTTATAATGAATGATTATCCCACAATTTCTGGGCTTCGTGCACTCGAGGTAGCAGCACGTCATTTGAGTTTTCTTAATGCTGCAAAAGAACTAAATGTGACCCCGGGCGCAATCAGTCGGCAAATTCAAGCGTTGGAAGAATATCTTGGTGCGCCACTATTTATTCGCCAACATAAACGGGTCGACCTCACCCCATTGGGCCGCGACTATGTGGCCGAGATACGAGGACCCCTTAACCGGATCGGCGCCGCGACCAAGCGTATTCGCGGCGACTCTGGCACTGGTGGTACTATTTCAATATGCGTTTACCCGACTTTCGCCATCCGCTGGCTGGTCCCTCGCTGGGGCCGGTTCTACAACCGTCATCCGGAGATAGACGTTCGCCTGACCACTTCTTTGAACCCGGTAGATTTCACGCGGGACGACTATGATCTAGCCGTCAGCGTCGGTGAGAGTGATGCCAATTGGGGTCGGCTTCGGGCCCACAAACTGCTCGATATAGAGGTTTTCCCTGTATGTAGTCCAGAACTGGCTCAAAAAATCAAAACACCAGAAGACCTTGCCCAGCAAACATTGATCCATGACGCACCGCGACCAGATGACTGGCGTCTGTGGTTGCGGAAAGCCGGCGTTTCCGCACCTGATCCGGAAAAAGGCCTGCGTTTCGAAAGCCTGAACCTTGCCTTTCAGGCCGCGATCGAGGGTATCGGCGTTGCTATGGGGATCAGTGGCATGGTCGAAGACGATCTGGAGCAAGGCCGATTGGTTCGTCTATTCGATATCTCGCGGAGATCGAATAGACCCTTCCACTTGATCTATCCCCAAACCCGCGCTGGCGATCCCAAACTGATTGCTTTCAGGGATTGGTTATTGGAAGAAGCAGGAGAGATTAAAGGCATCGAATTTCCAAATACCTAACAAGTCTTTTCGGGAAATTAAGCGATAATCATCTTCGATATAAATAACTACAGGTTAGAGATAATAGTCGCCTATCCTGAGGTAAAAGTGGCGGAGGGTCGGGCAGGGACAGCCGTATTGTCAAGGATCTACCGGCTGACCTGCACAAACCGTCGTGGCGTTTTAAGGAACTCACGAAGGACAGACCATGTCGGAATTTCCCTCCCACTTTACCGCAGAATACCAGCGATATGTTTATTGATTCAGCTTCTGGAGGTGCAGAATCCAAGCTTGATTTTTAAGAGCGCGTATTGATATGACACACATTCATGATCCTCAGGATCAATTCGTCACGTCGGGCTGCGAGGTCGGGCATTGATGTATTTTTCGTCACTCGCGCCATTCCTTCCTTTAAAACAGCGACTGTATTTGTGTCGAGATCTGGTTTACCAAGATCGTTCCACCAGCTTTGAAACGGGTCTCCCAGATGTTTGCAAAACCCCTCAATTCCATCCTCGCCGCCGCCGAGGTGAAATAGGGTATTGGGGCCCATTGCTGCCCACCGTAAACCTGGTCCAAATGTAACGGCTTTATCGATGTCTTCGACACTTGCCACTCCTTTAACGGCAAGGTGAATGACTTCCCGCCATATAGCAGCCTGCAGCCGATTGGCGATATGTCCGGGAATTTCTTTGTTGAGCTGAACAATAACTTTGCCGATGCTTTCAAAAAAAGCCTTTGTTCTGGGCAGGACGTCGGGCGCCGTTTTCTCATTGATCATAACTTCAACCAGCGGGATAAGGTGGGGTGGATTGAAAGGATGGGTCAAGATTAGGCGAGCCGGATCAGAAAATCCCTTTTGCAAGTCTGATAGCTTGAGGCCTGACGTTGACGTCCCAAGAATGGCCGCCGGCGCAATCACCGGCTCTATCTGACTATAAAGACGATGTTTGATCTCAAGCCGTTCAGGAACGCTTTCCTGGATGAAGTCAGCGCCAGTCACTGCCTCTATGGGATCAGTAGTAAAGCTCAATCGGTCCGTTATGCTCGCTGATTTCCAACCCAATTTTCGTAGGGCTTCCTGCGAAGTTTCTATGAAATTTAGTGTTTTTCTCTCGACGTCTTCTGCTGGATCGAAGACGATTACTGACCGGCCTGTCGCTAAAAAAAGGGCTGCCCAGCTCATACCGATTGTACCAGCACCTAATATGGCGATTTGCTCAAACTTCTGCATTTTTTAATCCTGTTGAAAGCTGCCATAAACTAAATTGCGCAAATCTATTCTGTGTTGATTACGATGCTCGGGTGCATGGGTCATGAAGACGGCTATCAAGTCATTCTCGGGATCGACCCAGAAATTTGTCCCGGACACTCCAGGCCAAAAATATTCGCCCGGAAATCCTTTGGGGTTGCTACAGTATCTGGCTCTTACAGCTAGGCCTAATCCAAACCCGAGCCCGGCCTCTGGTAACGGTGCTGTTATTCCAAGGGAGCTGGTATAAGGCCCAAAGTCGACGTCTTCAGGAAGATGATTTTGCAACATGAGTTTGATCGTTTCGGCCTTCAAGATATGTCGTTTCCCAAAGGCACCACCTCGGCGGAGCATCTGCGCAAATTTCATATAGTCTGCCGCTGTTGACCAGAGACCACCACCGCCGGAGCACCATGTTTGCTCAACGGTTAATGGTGGCGTCAAGGAGTCTGGCGTTATTGGCCCAGGGGGCTCGGCTATGTTCTTCTGGTCCGGATAAAAGCTTGTAGACGCCATGCCCAATGGACCGGTTATCCGTTCTTCAATCACTGTGCTTAACGGCTGATCCGCAACTACTTCAACAACCCGGCCCAGCAAATCTGTTGACATACCATACTCAAAGACGGTTCCTGGAGAATGTAACAACGGCAGCCGTGCCAGGCGTTTCGCCATTTCCTGATTATCACCGGTAAAATCATAGACCATCGCTTTTCGATAGAGCGCATGAATCGGATCATCACCGAATTGACCGTAAGTTATACCCGATGTATGACGCAGGAGATCCAGTACGGTGGGGCTGCGTAAAGTGGACATGTCCGTCCCAGCTTCATTCAAAACATTAATGTTCCGCATCTCCGGAATAAATTCTGACACGGGGCTATCTAGCGCCAGCACCTCTTCTTCCCAAAGGCTCATTGCCACTACCGATGTTATCGGTTTTGTCATGGAAGCAATCCAGAACACGGTATCATCGGTGACCGGTTGCCTTCTCAACTTGTCTTTTTTGCCAAAACAACGATGAAAGACCTGTTGGTCGCCCTGATAAATGGTCATAACGCCACCAAACAGCCGATTTGTGGTCAACTCATTTTCAAGCCAGGGATCGATTTTTTTACCTAAACCCGCAGGTGATAGTTTCGTTTTAGATGTTGTAATCATCATTTCGTCATGTCCGGAAGAAATGTAACGAGCTCGGGCAAGGCGAAAAACACGAATACCATTGCCAGGAATGCGCCAACGAAAGGGATCGTTCCAATTGAGATTTGGCCCAGCGTGACCTTATCCTCAGCCACGCCAGCAAGAACATAAATAATCATACCGACAGGTGGGGTAATCAGTCCTATTTCAACCAACATCACCAGAATGATTCCAAACCACAAAGGATCCCAACCTGCAGCCATAATAACGGGCAAGATTACGGGCAGGGTCATCAGAACCATACTAATCGGTTCCACGAACATCCCGAGGATGAGATAAAGAATGACAATGGCAATGAACAAGCCCAGGTCTGGCAATCCGAGTGATTGGACGAATAAGACAAGCTGTTGCGGCATCGACAGATAGTCAACACCAAAACTCATAATAGCCGCGCCGACAGCAATCATTAAAAGCAAGGAGGTCGCCAATGCAGCGTCTTCTACCGCAGCCAAAAATTCCTTCAGACTTAATGTACCACGGAGAAGGCTGATCAACAGGGCACCGAATACACCGACGGCCCCGGCTTCCGTCGGCGTTGCAATACCGAGATAGAGTGAGCCCAATACCATGGCCATCAACGCCAAAAAGGGAGCAACTCCCTTTAAGGAATAAAGTTTATCAATCCATGAGAAAGCCTTTCCTTCTGGCGCTGCTTTCGGGTCGATAGTTACCCATATGACAACGACCACTACAAAGGCGACAATCATCAGCAATCCAGGCACTATACCTGCAAGGAATAAGTCCGTCACAGGCACACCTGCGAGTGGGCCATAAATTATCATGGCAATGCTTGGTGGGATCAGGATACCCAATGTTCCGCCTGCTGCCAGAACGCCGAAAGCAAGTTCCGGACGATACCCTTCTTTCATCATTTCCGGCCCGGCCACACGGCCCATGGTCGCCGCTGTCGCCAGACTGGAGCCAGAGACTGCTGCAAATATACCCGATGCGGCGATAGAGGCATGGGCCAAGCCGCCGGGAAGCCTCCCCAATCCTTTTCGCGCCGCGGCAAACATTTCGCCAGACGCATTGCTTCGAACGAGAATAGCGCCCATCAAAACAAACATCGGTATCGCTGTTAGCTCAAACGTACCAACCGCACCCCAAGCCCGCTCGCCAATATAGGTAAGGCTTATGGGTGGTAGCCAAAACCACATGGCGATAATACCTATTAAAAAAAGCGTGAAAACGACCGGTAGTCCGGCTAATAACAAAAAGAATAAAGCGCCGACAAGAACAGCCGCTTTCAATGTAAGGTCGGAAAAATCAGTCAGAAAGAAAAATGATATAAGCGGGATAACGAGCGCCATCAGGATCATTAGCGCCTTCGGACCTGACACAAGAAAACAGGACGCCACGACAAGACCGGCGATGATATACATTCCGGAAATGGGCCCCAGCACTCCCGGCATTTGCCCGAAACCATCAACAACGGAAAATAAGACTGCGGCCAATACAGGGAATATTGCTAATGCGCTCGATCGGTTGTTTTGGCCACTCCCTATCTTTAGTTCAGATATCAGAACAAGGATTAGGAAAAGCATTCCGATACAAATGGTTGATTGTGGCATCCAAAGAGGTGTGTTCAGCAAACTCCAGCTGCGCGACGCGGCTTGAAAACTCTCAAAAAGGAATAGCGTTGTCTTCCACAGAACAATAATGCAGACGAACACCGCCAGCCAATTGGTGGCTTGCATCACGGGCTTTCTTAAGGCCGGATGCAGACGGGTAGGGATCAGATCGACGCTGACATGAGCTTTTTTTGACGCCACATAAGCCGCACCTAGAAACGTAATTGCCACAATCAGGTACGTAGATACCTCTGTCACCCAAATGGTTGAATGATTAAAGAAGGTGCGCCCGAACACCTCAATGTTCACGCTAGCCAACATCGCGACGACCGCGAGAATACCTAAATAGCGTGATATCTGAGCTAAAATAGTGCCGGGTTGAGACAGCATTTCCGCTGTCTCAACGCTAATTTTTTCCGCCTTTTCCACGCTACTTTACCGCATCACGTGCGGTCTTTTCCACGGCATCTGCGTCCAGTCCGGCACGGGCCATATCTTCCCGCCACGCGGCCAGAACCGGTTCCTGAATTTTTTCGGCGTAGACGCGGGTCATTTCCTCGTCTGATACGTCATGAAAATCAACGCCTGCCGCTTTCCAGAGCCCCGGCATTTCAGCCGCACGCTCTTTCCAGCGAACAGCAAATTCCTGTTCAAGTTTGTCAAACTCGGCGATAACCATCGCCTGAAGATCTTCTGGCAATGCCGCCCATGCGTCATTATTGACCAGCACTGGCGTTGGTAGAACACTGCCGAGTTTCCAACTGGAAGCATTGGAAATGACGGATTGGAAGCCCGCACCATAGGCCCAGCAACTATCCGTTATCACACCTTCAATCACACCGCGCTCAAGGGCTGGCAATACTTCTCCGGCGCTCAATGACACTGTCGTTGCGCCGAGTTCTGAACCGATTAAGCCTGTGCCACGATTGTTCACCCGCAGTTTTCTGCCAGACCATTCCTCAACCGTCGTAATCGGGACGGTTGAAAACAGTGTCTGTGGGCAAAAAGCCGTTTCCATCAATTCTGTGGAATTATATGTTGAATTGTAAAGGGCCCGCACTTGATCACCATATGCCGAGGTCGAAAGAGCCTGCAAATCCTCATAACTCTCAGAAATACCCGGCAACGACGGCACTGTGAACAATGGTTGCGATCCCGTATAATAACCTGTCAGCGGCAGGGACATTTCAACCAGTCCGTCTCGAACACCTTCCAGTAAATGATTACCTTTAAGCAGTGACGAATTCGCCGTGATTATTAATCGGCCATCGGTCGCTTTTGCAATTCTGTCAGGAATAGCCAAAGCTACTTCTTCATAAACTGTCCCTCTGACAGCGAGATACGCGAGCTTCCATTCTGTTTTTTCGGCCGCAATCGATGCCGTCGCCGATCCGGCAAGGGCCGATAGGGCACATGCAATCAACAAATTGATCTTTAGTATTTTTTTCATGACTTGGGTCCTCCGAAAGAAGTTTCTTGGCTGGGTCCATCATAAAATCTTCTTTGCCGGTGGCTTGTTACCTGTGCTATGGGTTTTTGTGACACAGTCTACTCATTTGGCCTGCAGGGATCGCACCAACTCGCATGAAACAAGATATTTTTTCTGCCCTGGCACGGGATGCCCTTCCCCTCATCGTCAATACCAAAGGTATTCCGACGAAAAGGCGGGAAGATCAATGGCGGGAGATTTTTGGAGGTCTGTGGGGGCCGGTTGACCTTCACAATATAGGCGATAGCTTCATGTCCGGCAGCCTGTTCAGTAAAAAAGTTGGCCAGCTTACCTTCAGTCGTATTGAGTTTCGAAACCAGGCGTTTGAGCGGACAAGAAGTGATTTGCGCCGCGTGGACGAGCCCTTTTATTCGCTGGCTTTTCCAGATTCCGGGCAGGCCATTTGCCAAATTGGGGGCAAAACAGCATTGTTAGTTCCACAGCGTGCCTTCCTCCTAAATAATGATATGGAAGCCAAACTACGTGTTGAGGATTATTACACGACATTTAATGTAAAAATTCCTACTCGTGCTTTGGAAGATAGGCTCGGTCGACGCACCGATATTTTTGAGACGACAATCGAAAGCCCGGATGCCATATACCATATGATGCAGAGGCTAATTGGCGATTTGCTGGAGCATGCGGAAGCTTTGGATGACCAGCAAGCAAATTTCATGACCAATCAAATGCTTGATACCGTGTCTTTCTTTTTATGCTCTGGCGGCGGTATATCTGACGACAATCTTGCCCAGAAGGCACACCGTGCTCGCGTGCTCGGCCATCTTGATGAGTATTACTGGGATGAAACATTGACCCCTTCAACGATCGCAGCCGCCTGTCATATTTCCCGAAGCTACCTGTATAAAATATTTTCTGACGGCGAACCAATAATGGAAAGGCTGCGCCGCAGAAGGCTGGATATTGCACGGCGGTTTATCACGATCAATTCTGCGGGCCTGACAATGACACAGATTGCTATGAATTGCGGTTTCAAATCCTCAAGCGAATTCTCAAGACTGTTCAGACTCGAATTTGGCTCGTCACCAAGCAGGTATCACTTGGCATTGTCAGACGAAAACCGTTTGAATTGAGCTAAGAACGGATTACGTTTCCTAGAGAAAATTCAGGAAACAGAGCATTGCATAATGGCACCAATCAATTCTCTATCCTTTTACAACGTGTTCTGTCGTTTCTCTCTTGCGGATATCTGTCTTCGCCGAAGATAAGGTCCGCTATTTGCTCAGAAGCGATCTCAAACGAAGATAGCTCAAGCAACATGGTGGCGGAGGGTCTGGGAGAAACCGCCGCAAATTTCGATCGTGTGAGGTTGATGATTGCTAAGGTCCACTCGTATCATCGTAGACATCAGCACAAACAAAATATGCATCATGAAAGGGAGCATCAGTAGATATTCAGGAATCATCTAACCAACAGCACCATTGGGTAATGTAGAAGCTATCTGGATTGCGGAGCGGGAAGAAAGTTGTAATATTTTTGATCGCTTCGTGCTTTATAAATTGTGAATGCCGGATAAAACATGTGAGGACATACCGCCATCTGCCGGAATGTTCGTGCCGCGGATCCATGCTGAATTAGCTGACAAAAGAAAAGCAACAACTGGCGCGATATCTTCGGATTTACCGGGCCTGTCCATAACTCTCATATCTTCTTCAGCACGTTCACCCAACGTTTCCAGAAAATCCGGAAGAATGGGCGTTTCAACTGGTCCCGGGCTCACCGTATTCATGCGGATACCTCGATCGCGCCAAGTCCAACGATTTTGCATGGTCCAGACAACCAAAGCCTCTTTTGACAGAAAATAGGAACGACCGCCGGGAGCGTTCAAATCATTGGCCTCGCAATAAGCTGCAATATCATCGTCAAATGTCAGGGCGAGGACGGATTTAACCTGTTCGGTTGCTTCCGGCCAACCAAAACCGGCAAGTGATGCAAGATTAACGATGGATGCGCCATCGGCCATCTTAGAAACAATACCGTTTGTAAAATACTGCAATCCAACGAGATTAACCTTTAACACATCTATTGCCGCCAGTGTTGGTGGCAAACCAGCTATGTTCGCTACGCCATCGATATTCGAGGGGAGACGTTCTACAAGCTCGTTAATTGATTTCGGGTTAGAAAGATCGGCTCTAAAATACTGATCGCATTCTTCCACCGGATTGCGGTCAACGCCGATAACTGTTGCACCGTTCGATTTTAGTAGTCGGACGGTTTCAGCGCCGATACCAGATGCTGCCCCTGTGACAATGATAGTCTGACCTTCATTCAATGTCTCTTCCTTCCATTATTGTTCATTAGGCGCGGATACGCCGCCTAAATATGCAGCCCGAACAGCGGGATCATTTAACATCACTTCTGCAGAATTTTCTCCGACGATTTTACCATTTTCGATCAGGTATCCCCGATCAGCAATCGCCAGACTTTGCCTCGCATTTTGCTCAACTAAAAGAACGCCCGTACCAGTTTCGCGAATATGCACCAGATTTTGAAACAACTCCTTACACAACAACGGCGACAACCCCAACGAGGGTTCGTCAAGCATCAGGATATCCGGATTGGCCATCATGGCCCGACCAATTGCCACCATCTGCTGCTCACCACCTGACATGGTTCTTACCGTCTGGTTTTTTCGCTCGGCTAGCTTGGGAAACAGTTCGAGGACCCATTTAAGGTTTTGTTTCTTGGCGCGTTGGCCACGTTTTGAATAAGCGCCTAGCTGCAGATTTTCCCAAACAGTAAGGTCTCCAAAAATACCACGTCCTTCAGGAACAAAAGCGACACCAGCCTCAACTATCTGATCCGAGGACTTATCAAGAAGATTAGTGTCAGCTAGCTCGATACGCCCCTTGGCCTGTCCTTCACATACGCCAGCGACAGAGCGAAGAAGGGAGCTTTTTCCTGCGCCATTTGCGCCGAGGATAACGACTATTTCTGCGGGCGCCACTTTTAGATTGACGTCACTCAATGCCCTGTGCAGACCATAGGAAGCAGAAAGATTTGCGATATTAAGCACTAATCGTCTCCCAGGTATGCACGTATGACTTCTGGATCCGATAAGACAGTACCCGGAGTGCCTTCCGCAATTTTTTTGCCGGAACTTACAACAACGCAGCGGTCACAGAGCGACCTAATAGCATCCATTACATGTTCGACCAGAATAATAGTGCGCCCTTCCTGGCGCAGATCCGAGACCAATTTGATGCCGATCTGCAACTCACTGGGGTTTAATCCCGCTAGCCATTCATCAAGCAACAGGATTTCAGGGTCAGAGGCCAAGGCACGTGCGAGTTCCAACCTTTTTTGATCAATATAAGTCAGCGATCCGACATCAAGATCCTTTTTCGTATCCAATCCGACGCGTTCCAATAGCGCGAGTGCGCCCTGTTCCGCCTCAGCACCCCATCTTGGCTTATGGGCGAAAGCGGCACCAGCAATGATATTTTCGATTACAGACAGATTAGCCAAAACGCGAACAAGCTGGAAGGTGCGCGCGACACCAAAACGAGCAATCCTGTGAGGCGGGAGCAATGTCAAATCCTGGCCGCCAAGAACAATTCTTCCGTTCGTGGGTTTCAACGCGCCGGAAATAAGGTTCAAGATGGTAGATTTTCCCGAGCCGTTCGGGCCTATAATGCCCATTACTTCATGCTCATCCACATCGAACGACATCGCATCGACAGCGACCAGTCCCCCGAACTTTTTCGACAAATCAGCAATCTGCAAGATTGGATCGGATCGTGTCATTGTCGCACCGCCTTCACCAGTTTTTCCAGCAATCCGGCAAAGCCGGTAGGAGTGAAGTAGACGATCAACAGGAATGTCAACCCAAGGAAAAGGGTCGTATAATTGGGAAAGGATATGGTGATACCTTCCCAAATCAGCGTAAAAGGAATAACACCAATTAATGGACCCCAAAGTCGATGTATGCCACCCAATAAGGCCATGATGACGACCAGAAAACTCAATTCCGGTGAAAAAACCACATTCGGTTCGATATAGGAATATCGAGGAGCAACAATTGCGCCGACCAGGGCGGCAAAATATCCTGTTACCATGAAAAGTATCACCTTGGACCAAGCGGTATTAATTCCGACATGCTTGGCGACTTGCTCATCGCTGCCAATGATCCGCAGGGCAAACCCGAGGCGAGAGCGGCTAATCCACCAACCGAGAGCAAATACTACAGCCGCAACTGTCAGCAACATCCAGTAGATATCTGCATCCGTAAAATCGGTCAGGACATATAGTCCGCGTGAGCCAAGAAAATTATTCTGAACCCAGGACACCAGATTGCGGATCATCTCCGCTAGACCAAGGGTGAAGATCACGAAATAGACACCGGATAAACGTAGCGTCGCAAGCCCAACAAGCAGGGCAAGGACGGTTGCAACCAGCGGGGCAACAGCTGCCATTGTCCAAAACGATATCTGATAGTCGCTCATACCGGCTCCGACCAAATATCCGCCAACACCAAAAAAAGCCCCCGTGGCAAGTGAGATATAATGTGTCGGGCCTGAAAAAAGCGCCCAGCTTGTCGCCAACGCAATATACATCATTGCCGTCACGGCAATGGAAAGCCAATATCCATCCGCAAACAAGGGTATCACTGCAGCCGCCATAAGAAGGATCAGCGCCAATAGAAGGGGTGTGAAATTATATGCCTTCATGTGGTTCGTCTGCCAAACATGCCTTGCGGTCGTAATAATAAAACCAGCAGAAAAATTACATAGGCAGCGACGAGCGTAAGACCTGGATCAATGAGGGTTGCAACCGCTGTTTCCACAAGCCCCAAAATCAAGGCCGCAATAATGGCGCCGCGAATATCCCCGATACCGCCCATAATAATGATGATCAATGCCTTCATGGTGAAAACAACACCAATGGAGGCGTCAAGCGTAATAAAAGTTGAAATCAAAGTCCCGCCAGCGGCCGTCACTGCGCCGCCCAGGGCAAAGGCCAATGCGGATATTTTCGCGACGTTTATTCCGACAAGTCCGGCCGCTTCGGCGTTCACGGATACCGCACGGACGGCGGTTCCCGCATAAGTCAAGTTCAACCAGCAATATAAAGCGCCGGCGATACATACCGCAGCGATGAAAGCCATAAGACGATTGACCGCCACCGTGGTTCCCAGAATAGACAGCGGGTCTGCTAGAAAGGAATAAGTGAAATATTCCCCATGAACAGAAACCATAATGCCTACAAGCGCGAAACTCAGGCCAAATGTAGCGAGTATGGAATCCACGTCCAACGCACCTTGATTTTTAGATCGGCGCACCAATGGCGCCATCAAAAAACGGTAAATCAACCAGTTTCCCGCAAACGCAACCGGCGCCACCAGAAGGAGGGTGAAGAAGGGGTCTATTCCGGCAAATACAAATAGCCAGAAGGCCGCCAAGCCGCCAAGAACCAGCATCTCACCATTGGCGAGGTTCATAATGCGCGCAACACCATATTGCAGGTTTAGCCCCATGGCGATTAGTGCATATGTACCGCCGAGCAGCAGGCCGGATATGATGATATCCATTAGGGCGCCTTTTTGGTTTTTAGGAAGTGGTGGCCAGTCTGCAGAGTTTGCACACTGACCTTTGGATTTACCAGCCAGATTTTTCAACAACAGGCACGGAATCTCCCATGCCGGTATCTGCTACGGCCCGGAAAACACCATCGCGCCATTGTCCCACTGACCAGTAGCGATCTGAGTTATTGTTTTCATCGAAACTGATAGTACCAATTACCGTATCAAAACTGTTGTTCTTGATATAGTCAACTGTCGCGGATCGATCGACTGTTCCGACGGCTTCGATAGCCTGTTCAAGAATCTGAAGGCTGGCATAATAGGTCGCCGAGGCCCAGTAATCAGGAACTTTACCGGTAAGCTCCTTATGTTCTTTTCGATAATTTTGCATCGCAGGCGTATCTGGATTAACACCGCCGGCACCAAGGTTTCCTTCAATTTTATTTCCAAATTTACCAGAATACGCCGGGAATGCGGTTGCAACGGCCGTATAGAAAACTTTGACATCCAGATCTTCGATTATCGCCTGTTCTGTCAGGGCAAAAGTATCCGGCGGATAGGACCACGCCACAAAAGCATCCGGTTTCGCTGCTTTTGCACCTTTAATAACGGGTGAAATATCAGGCGTTCCCAGCGGATATGATTTGTCATAGACGATCTCAAATCCAGCCTCTGCAAGGATTGGGCGCGCTGTATCAGCAAGCTCGATACCAAACGCATCGGCAACGTTAACCATGGCGATTTTATTTCCGATTGTCCCGCTGTCTCGCATTGTGATTAATGTATCGCGGACGCCCTCAACAAATCCCGTTGTATTTCCCAGAGTGAAAAACATATTCGGAAAACGCTTTGACAATTCTTCAATCTTGTTGGTAATCGCGCTCACGGCGATGAGCGGAAATCCGTATTTTGCATAAATTGGCGCTGCGGCAACATTGAACCCGGTGCCATAGGGCGACAACATGAAATCAACCTCGTCCTGGGTCGCAAGGCGTTGAACCGCCTTGATATGTTCACCTGGATTTGTTTTGTCATCATATTCCACTATTTCAATCAGTTTTTTACCGCCATCTACATTGAGACCACCGCGGGCATTGACCTGCTTCACCCACATCTCGATGTTAGGGGTATGGGTCACCGCTTCACCGCCTGCCAGAGGGCCGGTTTTGTGGGCAACCACGCCAAATTTGATTGTATCTCCAGCAATGGCCGAAGCCGCTAGAAAACTAACAATCCCGAGCGCGGTCGCTCCTTCCATTAGTCGTTTCATAAATGTTCGGCGTCCCATATTATTTCCTCCCTGAAAAACCGTTTGTATGCAAATGCATAGGAATTCGCTTTTCAACTCAATCCAGATTTAAGAGTAATAGGAGACGGGAGGTTCATATATAGACATTTTGCAGAAAAAATTGCATTTTTGCCGAGTACGGATCGATAATACTTCAAAGAAGACCTGAGATCCTGTAGATCGGCGAATTCAGGCTTAAGCGGATCAAAGACTGGTATTGTTCGTCATCCTAAGGCCAGGCGGCAAAGGATTCATCGCCGGTCTGGTCAGGTTTTCCCTTTTCCTTGCGGTATTTTGACGGTGTTACGCCGACATGTCGCTGAAAGAAGCGGTTAAAATAGGCAGGATCGTTAAATCCCAGACTAAATGCGACCTCGGCGACCTGTTGACTCGAAGAAACCAGCAGTGTCTTTGCTTCGGCAATGAGTTTTTTGTGAATAAGCGCCAACGGGGTTTCACCGGATGCGCGCCGTAAAATCGCGGTTAGACGATCTCTGGATATCCCCATTTGCCTGGCATATTCTGCAACACTCCAATGGTCACGCATGTGAACACCCAACAGAGAAAGAAACTCATGCACCAGATTTCGGGGCAGGGGGAGTGGTTTAATGATCTCGGCACCGGAGAGCCGCCAAAGTTCCACTAACACTATTGATACAGAGCTTTGCAATACCAGCTCCATTCCCGGCCCATTCGCCCGAAGCTCCCGCTCCATAAGATGGGCCTGTTGCAGCACCGTTAGGAATGGTTCTCGTGCGACATTATAAAAATGGTGCCAATGACCAATGATCTGGCGCATTTGATTGCCTAGGATATCTTCAGGAATAACCCGGCCCAGAGTGGCATCCGGTATATTGATAATCAGAGCCGTTGAACCGGCGTCAAGATTAACACTGCGTTGCATGCCATTGGGAAGCCAACATGCGGCAGGGCCGGTAATCTGATGTTCTCCGTCTTCTCCAATCAGGGTTCCCGATCCTTTTTGCAAAAGAAACAAATGAAAACGGCGCCCCCTCAAGACAAATTCTGTTTGGGTAAGCTCACTGTTGACGCGCCCAATTTCAAAACCCTCCAGCGGCGCAAGATTGGTAAATCCCTTATATTGATTTTTAATTTCTAACATGCTCCATCTTTCAATCAATTTACGACGATCTAAGCCTGTATCTTTCCCGAAACATACGCGAAAGAAAAGGCGCAGCAGATCATTTTCCGGCAAAAATGCAATTTTGACCCTAAAATGTCTATTCATGTTTCACCGCGAGCGTTTATCCTTTGTCTCATAAAACCGGTGGGAGGAATCGAAAGAGACCGCAATTGAAACACCGAGCCGACAAACCACGCGAAAACCGAATGGGGAGCAAGAAATTAAATGGAAAAGTGTGCGCTACTAATAGGTGCTGAAAGCAGAATGTCGACGAGCGGTAAAACTTTCGAACGGATGAACCCGATCTCGGGAGAACCAGCGACATTGGCAGCGGCAGCAAGTGTGGAAGACGCTCAGCAGGCTGTCCTCTCTGCAGCCAAGGCTTTCCCGGACTGGTCCGCAACTTCACCAGGCGAGCGCCGCAAAATACTAATGGAAGCGAGTAAGGCGCTGCTCGCACATGCCGACGATTTTGTTAGTGCCATGGCAGATGAAATTGGCGCGACAGAAATCTGGGCACGATTTAATGTTGGCCTAGCGTCAGATATGCTCCTCGAAGCTGCCGCAATCACAACCCATATTACAGGTGAAATAATTCCCTCAAACAGACCGGGGAGCACAGCAATGGCCGTGCGGCAACCTGCCGGTGTCGTATTTTCTCTGGCCCCTTGGAACGCACCCGTCATTCTGGGTGTGCGTTCTTTGGCTTTACCGTTAGCTTGCGGAAATACGGTTGTGATGAAATCCTCGGAACTCTGTCCGCGCACCCACAGACTTATTGTTGACTCACTGCTCGAAGGTGGTATTCCGCAAGGAGCACTCAACCTTCTCTCTAATGCCCCGGATGATGCTGCCGAAATCGTTGAAGCGGTCATTGCGAATCCCGCCGTACGTCGCGTAAATTTCACAGGCTCAACCCGTGTCGGCCGTATAATTGCGGAACTTGCCGGTCGGCATTTGACACCGGTTCTTCTTGAGCTTGGCGGGAAAGCACCGATGGTTGTACTTGAAGATGCCGATATTGCCGCCGCTGTTGCAGGTGGTGCTTTTGGTGCCTTCATGAACCAGGGACAAATTTGTATGTCGACGGAACGCATTGTCGTTCATGAAGCGATCGCTGATGAATTCGTTTCCGCTTTTACAAAAAAAGTTAAGACAATGAAGGCCGGAGATCCTAGAAAAGGGAAAACACCTCTTGGATCAGTCGTCGATCAAACAGCAGCGGAGCGGATATCAGGCCTTATCGCAGATGCTGTTGACAAAGGCGCCAATCTTGTTGCTGGCGGCAGCTCACAGGGGACAATTGTTGAGGCCACTGTGCTCGATAAAGTTACATCTGCCATGCGCATATATAAGGAGGAGAGTTTCGGCCCCGTTGTCAGTATCATCCGGGCTGGAAGCGATGATGAGGCAGTGCGTATCGCCAATGATACGGAATATGGCTTGTCAGCCGCAATTTACGGCAGGGACTTCAATCATGCATTGGCCATAGCCAAACGGATAGAGTCGGGCATATGTCACATTAACGGGCCCACGGTTCATGATGAAGCTCAAATGCCGTTCGGTGGGGTGAAAGCATCAGGATATGGAAGGTTCGGCGGACAAGCCGGAATCAGTGAATTTACTGAATTGAGATGGATCACATTTCAGGATGGTGACCTGCATTACCCGATTTAGCGCTTAAAATATTGATGTAACCGGATTTTCGCTCAAGGTTTCGGGTGTTGCAGGTCATCGCGAACACGGCGTTATGAGCTTGCTATTCCGGCGACCTTCGTCAACACGCAATCCATTACTGGTCAGTTTTTTTAGCTAAAGCCATCTTTGAATTTAGGAACAACAGGTTAGAAAATATTATTGTCTACCCTGAGGTAAAAATGGCGGAGGGTCGGGGAGAAACCGCCGCGTTTTTACGCCGCAAATATATCAAAGGGTTATAACTAGGTAGCCTCCTTGCAATGCTGAATCCTGTACCAATTTGCTGTACCAGTCCAGTGGATTT
>Ga0315338_1001143_pt1 | contig 38208 bp, 24 predicted proteins | sample ASW8metaG_FD_204518 | JGI IMG/M metagenome (GOLD analysis project Ga0315338, IMG submission 204518) | Ammonia-oxidizing marine archaeal communities from Monterey Bay, California, United States - ASW #8 | ecosystem: Environmental > Aquatic > Marine > Coastal | place: USA: California | collected... | reverse complement strand
ATCGCCTTTCGCGGGCGCACCCACGAACTGATCCATTAACCCTGTAAATCTCCAAAAACCAGTAGCCACTTTAATTTCCTCCTAGTACCAAGTAAATAGCGAACTCTCCGTTAGAATCACTTTTTTCCTCGTCGTTCATCTTTGGCTCGCCGAAGGGCTGCCCTCTTTCGTTTTAATCTCTTTTCTACGGAAGGTTTTTTATAAGTATTATATTTCTTGGACTCGCGCAACATCTGATGGACGCCGCTTTTCTTACACGCCCTGGAGAACCTTCTTATGAGCGATGCCGATGTTTCTCCCTTTCTGAGTTCGACAGAAGCATGGCACGCCCTTTCTTTGCTCACTTTTTGTCCCCAGAAAGGCGCTTCCATATAGCGCCAGCGTTTCCCGCGAGTGAAGAAATATCAACCCCAGAGTCATTCGGGTTCACTCCGCTAAGGGCACCTGCGGTGCCTGGACTCGTGGGCGAAGAAGCGGGAAGAGGTGTTGTTCCTTCAAAAACGTCTACGTCCCCACCAATAGATTTAAGTAACCGCTTTTTAGCCTCTGCAAGGTGTTTATTGGAGGAAGCACTAGGAAAAACATTTTTCTTGGGCGGGGGGGAGGGGTCATCAGCCTCGACGACAGGGGAAACCCCCTCTGAGCCAGTTCCCTTCATAATTTCTTTGATAAGAACCGAAATAACGCCCTCCTCTAAAAGAGCCTCCTGAATACATTCTTTTATAAGAGGCTTAAGGAGTTTTTTTAATTCGGACCTTTTCATCAGGTACCTTTCACATCCCAAACAATATCGTTGATAAGCCGATTAATCTTATCAGCCTTTGTGATAATATTAGAATTTAAATTTTTGGCTTCTTTCACCATAAAAGCCCCAGCGGTGGATGGTTCTGAAACGAAGTCAAAACAAATTAATTGAAAATCATCCTCAACAACAATGCCGCCGTCATTCTCTTCTCTAACAGAACCCAGACCGCGTGAAGAAATACCAAGCTTAACGCCAGACTCAACAAGTGACCTCAAAATTTGACCGGAAGGAGTATCCAATATTTTCACCTTTCCTAACACATCTTTTCCATCCCACCAGATCTCGGTAACCAAGTGGGACGCATTCTTTAAATTTATAACCGAGTCTTCTGGGTGATCTAATTCTCCTAGTGCTCGGGATTCGCGGACGAGCTTTTTATAATTGTTCACTTCGCGCTCTAAAATGGACTGCGGATACACTCTGCCATTTCCATTTTGTGCTTCGGCTCTTTGCATAACGCCCGACAGATACATAGCACCATTTTGAACCTCGCGCTTTTCTTCTTCTGTGAGCAAATCTTGGCAAATGCCTCCTTCGCACAGTACATAATATTCTCTTAAAAGTTTTTTAGACATCAAAACCACCCTCTTAAAGCGGGCACCACCCGCGTGATTATGCTGCCTTTGCAGCAACGACGAACAGGCTGGAGCCCCCACTTCATCGTCATTATACCTGATTTAACTAAAGGTTCCATATTTTCCTTACCTCTTTAACTATTGTGAATGTTTAGCCCGGTATCGCCAATAAGCATGTTTAAAGCGTAGGAGGTGCCTGAACTAAGCCACCCTAATAATAGAGCATTTGCTAAACTATAATCAAAATTAAATAGTTCTGTTGCGTTGTTTATACTAAACAAAAAGACACCAACCCAGAACCCCATACACATCGGGCACGAAAAAAAGTAATGGGATGGTCGTATTCGATTAAATATTTTGGCATAACACAAAGCTTGTGTCAACCCATAAGAACAAAGTACAAAGTACAAGAGGTCTAACATCGGTGTCCTCCTTTCTTAGTTTATGTTTTATTTTCAGCGACACCGTAGACGTAACGACCAGGGTAGCCGGCGGGCGGAATGCTGCCCTTCCTGGGTTCTTCCGGCACCTGCCCAAGAGGGGTGGTCTCCGAAGCGGGAGGATCTACGAGTTGTTCATCGTTATAATCTTCATACGCGGACTCCCATTCATAATAGGGGAGTTCATTTTCCATAAACCGCCCGATAGTAAGAAGGGCGATCTCTACTGGGTCTCTACCATCTTCTAATATTGGAAAAGTTCCTTCTAAAGAAGCGTAAACGTTTCCTCCCTGAATACTGTCAGGATAGATGATCCCCTTGTCTCTTAAATAATCGAAGAGGCGACTCTGAGCTTCGTAAACACTGTCAGACATCGAATCCTTAGATAAGGCTAAAATTTTATTAGAAGCAGGAATGATCACTATATCAATTTCAGAATGATCTCTTATAAGCAGCTCCCCTGCAAGGGTGCGGCGCACGTTAAGCTCCAAAGAGACTTGAGGCTTTTTTGGGGCTGACAACGTAGAAGGGGGACGCAGCGCGGGGTTCCCGACGATAACCTCGATAGTCATGATTCCAGCGCCTCTTTAGCCAACGCTTGTATTTTTAATATATGGCGTAGGGCATCTTCATCTAGTTGTTTTTCTTTCAAGCTATTGAGGCGTTCTAAAACCACTGTTAAACCATCTGCCATTTCTTTATCGTTAGCAAAATCTGACGTGGTGGATGCCCCGGTAAGAGCCGTGCGTAAGCGCGTGACCTCTTCATTTACATATGCCTTTAAAGAAAGTGAGTTGTCCGAAAAAGAAATAATATATCTCGAAAGAAGCTCCTTTTGTTCTGGAAGGAGTTCCTTACCATATTTTTCATTAAACTTGGTGACAAAAGAATTATAAACTAAATTATCAACATGTTCCATGTTCTGTTCGCCCTGAGCGGGGGTTTCAGACATTAACTGTGTTACCTTTTCTTGTAACAACGCACGCTCTTGAGGAGTGGTGGTGGGACTAAACATTTGAGCGATGGTCGCGAGGCTCTTATAGTGAGGGACAAAGTTAGAATATACTGATGATCCTAAAGCCTTGTTTATTTTGTTGATGAGTGCAGTTTGCTCACTAAAGACCTTTTGCTGGTTAAGGCGACGATGGTCGTCACAGACATTAAAAATTAACCCTCGGGCATGGTGTTCGCTAGTGGCGTTGCTTTCATAAAGGGCTTTATACAGGCTCAGTTCTTTGTAAAGAAACGTACTTTTATAAAAGCACTCTTTCAATAACGAGATTGCTGCCACTTTCCTATTCGGATCTTGTTCCACAATTGCCTTGGTCGCTTCCATGACTAGGGCTTCGAAAAGAAAAGCGGTATTTCTTTTCTTATTATGACGAAACTTTGTCTTTTTGGTCATTCTTTTTCCTCTCTAAATTTGAAATTAATTGTTCGACTTCTCGGCTAACCTCAAAAATCCTCTTTTCGTTTTTATCTTCACGGTTTTTATAAATAGATTCCTGAGATTCTGAAATCCCTTTACCGAGTGAAGTTAAATCCCCCAGTCCCTTGAACAAGTTTCGGGGAGTAGAGCTAGCTAGTTCACCCGCATACTGTCCTTTGATGTGGCGCCTCCGAGCGCCCATGTCTCTCTTGTCCGATGCAACCGGAGTGTACATTTTCCCCTTCGCGCCAGGAGTCGTATAGGGTTCGCGCTTGGCAGGAGCGGCGAGCAATGTCTCATCTTCATCACCTTCGGGCTCTTCCTCTGGTTCGGTGTCGAACAAATCTTCTAGTTCCTCGTCGCCCTCGCCTGCCTCGTCGCCCATGGCTCCTCCAAAGTCGTCGGCTGCTCCACCACCGATGCCACCGGACGCTCCCTCGGCAATATCGTCTTCAATCTTTGCAAGGGTGGAAGTAAACTTGCGGTCATAAAACATCTCACGCTCATTCCTTAGAATTTCCTCATCAGAAAGCGAGAATATGTTCTGAGCGACCCAGCGGCGACTAAAGTAGCCCTCAGTAGCGTTAGCCGCAACGTCAAACTTCGTCCGAAGGCTCTCCAAGTGCTGCATTTCCGCAATCTGAGATGGGTTGTTGAGCTTTAAATGGAAGGTGAGTAAGTCTTCTCCGCGAAAGCCAAGGGTATATAGGTGAACAATTCCTACCTTTTCGAGTTCAGATACAACGGAACGCTGAAGGCGTTGAATAGTGCGAGCAAAACGAATATCTTTTTGTGCTAAGGTCGTCTTATCTTCATCCGCGCCTTCACCGCGAGATAAATAAGATTGTGGCACCTTCAACGCAGAAAAAAGCTTGTCCCGTAAATACTTTACATCATCAATACTGCCTTGGTTGTTCCCTCCAGCTAGAGTCTCGATGCGCGTGGAACTCCCAGCCCCACGAACGGGAAGATAATAGTCTTCGTCAACTGACATAGGGTTATAGCGGAGATCTACTCTACCCGTATCTGGATCGACAACCTGATTCCTTTTCATTTGAGTCATTGCTTTCTGCATATATTGCTCCACATCATCAGGAGCAATATTTCCCACATCAATATAAAAGACTCGGCGTTCGGGGGCGCGGACGATCCTATAGCTCATCATAGCATCCTCAAGAAGGGTGAGCTGCCTCCAGATCCGCCGGGAGGGTTCCAAAACAGAAGAGCCATATGGAGCGTATTTATCATGACCCAGTATTCGAAAATGAGCAACCTGCCAATTTTCAAAAGTTAAGCCAGCGGCATTCCACTGGTATTGGACGTAATTGGGGTTAGTGGGGTCTTCGCCTTCTAAGCGCTCAATTTCGGGGCTCGGCAAGCCTATGGCATTTCGAACGCCGGCTGTTTCATCTATATCCAAATACAAAAAGAAGTCGCCATACTTACACATGGTGCGACTCCAGCCGAATAAATTAAAATCAATATTGAGAACCTGATGATAGAGTGTCATTAGCACAGACTTGATCTCTTCATTGGGGCAGTCAATGGTAATCAAAGGCTGAAGCTGGTTTGATGTAGTCATTTCATCCGCATAGATGTCCAGGGCAGAAGCAATCTCGGGCGTAAACTCCATTTGCTGAAAATCGGAATATCTTTCCGCTCTGATCTGGTTGATCATGTAGCCGCTGTTCAGTGAATCAAAAGGGTTATAAGTTGTCTTCTTAAATTGCTGACCACTGGGGGTGGTAAATCGGCTCCCATAGTTAGAGTAAAACCTCTTCTTCCCTCGAACTATGTCCTGCCGACGATAGTTGACAATTGGACCAGAAAAAAGGCGTGTGAGCCTCTTAAAAAGAGCTGAAGCGGGGTTCTTTGGGTTATCAGTGTTATTAGCCATATTTCTCGTCTATCCTTTATAAAGCCAAAGGAGTTCTCTCATCTTTTGAATCTCATCGGCATACTCTGTACGAGGGGAGGACTTATATCCTACCATACCTTTAATAGAAGTGTTAAGACTTCTTCGACTTGTTGACATAGCATTTACCAATGCTTTGCTATACTCTGCATCTTGGTGGTTATTAGTGAGTACAGTATCCCTCACCCAACAAGCAATTGATGCAGCTAAAACTAGGTCATCGTTATATCCTTTCATTGCCTCTGGTTTTCCGTTGTTCCACACAAACGTTTTAACCTCATTAAAGAATCTATGGGACTTAATATTAATTAGTCCATTTCTGATGAATTCCTCCAGCTTAGCAATAATAAGGGGTCTTGTTTTCATCGAGGTCGTAAAGCCTGGGATGCTGTTGCCAGAATAGGAGGCGTTCAGCGGAGACAAATATTCGTGTGTGCCCTTGGCAGAAAAATAAATATTGGGATATTCCATCTCTTGGAGCTTGCTTAATACAGCATAGCCTATATTGTTGTTCTCCACGACTACCATGCACTCTCCGTATTGCTTTCCCACATTAAAAAGAACCCCGGCGAACATATCAGGCTCCACGCGCCCCTGATATTCTGCTACCTGGGTCATGGTGAGCGTATCAAAAACGTGAAAAGCTGAAAAGTCTTTACCATCGCCGCGAGCAACATCCGCTACCAACAAATAGGCTCGATCTGGGCTCGCTTCCTCCCAAATATGAAGATTTCGATCAAAACCTGTGCGATATTTTGGTTCGCACAACACACCCTCCATCCCTTCGATATGTTCAGGGTGAATAACAGTCTCGCCCGACATATTAAAATTACACTCCAGTTCTTGAGCGATTTGGCGGCGAGACATATTTTTGGTTTCTCGGCTAAACCAGACTTCATCGCGATCGGGGTGTGCGTCCCAGGAAAGCTTAAAGGATTGAAAGTCGTTAGTTCCTTCTTCTGCCCCAACATAAGTTTGATGAAACCAGTTGCCAACCCCATTGGGGGTGCTCAACGCTATACAGCGACCACCAGTGCTCAGAGTAGGATATAAGCCGGTCCACAGTTCTTCCAGTCCCTGAATGTGGGCTGCCTCGTCAAGAACCAGAAGAGACAATGCTTCAGATCGACCGGCATCAAAACTTGTAGAGGAGGCTTTAATCTGAGATCCGTTAGACAACTCAAAAGATGTTCTATTGTCTATTGAGATGGTAGCAATCTGCATCCATGAAGGGGTGCTCTTCACTAGGCTCTTAACTTTTTTAACTAAGTTGGCGGCAGTTTGAAACTTCGTCGCCATGACAATGATATTTTTGTCTCTATGGAAGAGCATCATCCACGCCACATAGCCAGCAACTACAGTAGAAATCCCTAACTGACGTGCCTTGAGTATGACGCTAAAACGATTCTCGTTAAAGCTCCCTAAAAGCTCGCTCTGGTAGTCGTAAGTATTAAAGGGGATCGTCCCGTGCATAGGGTGGGAAATCTTAACATACTTGTTGAGGAAATAAGTGGGGTCTTTACCTGCTTTTAAAACTTCCTTCAGGATATCTTGCTTGGTCAGTTGAGGCATTATTCATGCTTCTCTACTCTTCGGCGGGACGAGAAAGAAATCCTGCACGCGAGCGTAAAATATCGTACATGACCTCCTGCACCACATCTTGAGGGAGCTTCATGATAACTGCCACGGCGGCGTCGTAGTAATCGCCACCGTATGTAGCTACAACCTTCTCAAATATGGAAAATGTCTCGTCGTGAAATGTCTCATCGGAAGGGTCTTCGTTTACTGTGCGAGTGGCGTGCCGGGTCACTTCTTCCTTGATTATCTCTTTCAATCGGCGGCGTGTGATCTTCATTGGTCTTTTTTCCCTAAGTCTAAAAATCTTTTAACGGCATCACGAGTTTCATAAGGACGCGCTTTCATTGAGCCTTCCCCTTTGAGATTGCCAATTTTATAGGAGCAGGATGCTTGTACCCACGAGCGCAACCGACTAATGCTCTGGACTTCTACGTCGGGAGCACCATCCTTTGCCAATTGCAATTCTTCTCCCATCAGCCCCTTATATTCCTTCTTTATATAAGAGGCAATGTCCGCGATGTTTTGAGCAATTGAATCCTCAAAATCTTTATGATGGACTTCCTTTAAGTGGATCTCGCTATGATACTTGATCCTCAATAGGTCGCCCGAGAATTGAACGCCAAAACCATCCATAAATCCACGTTGAGTAATGGGAAGGTCAACCTCCCTCCTCAAGCCGATCTCCACAAGCTCGCCATTCTCATCTCTAGCCCCATGTTTAGTATTTGCCACGGCTTGCGAAATCGCGTTTACTATCTCAATTACTGTTGCCATCTTTTTATTCCTCTTGTAGCGCCGGTCTCCAGCCTGATTCCCATCTCTCTTCGCGATCTTCTATATGTTGAATGTAACACTCGAAACAACACTTAAATTTTTTCATATAAACATCGTCTTGACTTGAAAACGAATAGGTGCTACACACAGGACAAGTTCTCGCATCTTTCTCTGGAGTAAATAGTCTTTTAGTGACTAAAACCCCATCAAGGTTGGTCTTTTCGACGCAAGCCTTCTTATATCGAGCGGAGAGGGTTTTGGATTGCTTCAGATATTCTTCTTCCTGAGCGTCTGTCCAGCCATCTTTAGGGTTAATAATTGCTTCTTTCCCATATTCTTTTGAGATCGCTCTCTCAAGCTTCGCCACATAATTTAAATCTTTTTTCTTACTCACTCTGGTTCACCGCATATGTTATAGCGACAGCCGACGCAGCACCAATTAAGAAACCGCCGAGGATGGCGACTGGTATCACCCAGCCGGGGCGACGGGATAGTGCGGTGTCTTCTAGTCGAGTAATATAATTGTCCCGGTTCTCTAACCTGGCGTTTAAGGCAGAAATTTGAGATTCCGCTTGCTCCTGTACCATATCAAGTTCCAGCTCCAAGGTGCGGCGCACAAGCTCGGAGTCGTTCTCTAAGAGTCGAAGTTCCAAGGCGTGGTCAAACCTTATTTTGTTCAAAGAGTCTGAGGTCATTAAGATCCCGGCAAACGGTGCGCGGGTGCCCTCCTCAATGTAGGTAAGCCTCAGATCTAACTCGATATCATCAGCCCCGCCTTCAGGAGTTTCCTGGGCGAGCGCACTACCAAGAGGGGCGAGCCCCAACATAACAATAAATATAATTTTTAAGTAAGTCATAAGTCACTCTACAAAATCTAGCCCATATAGACGCGCCATTCTCCTGGCAAAATCTTCTGGATCTTCTCTTGATTTTTTTGCTTCCTCTAACAACTCTTTTCGGGTTTCTTCCCTGATCGAGTCTTCGTTCACACGATTAGTCTCGGCAACCTCTTTCATAAGCCGTGTATACCTTTGCGCGATCTCGCGATCTCTCTCGGAAGCACTAGTTAAAATTTCCTCTTCCTCTTTAGCAAAGTCGCTTTTCGCCTCTAATACTTGCTCAGCTTGCCGGTTACCTCTCCCAAAGAAATAACCCAATGCGGCAGCAACGAGCCCCACAGCTGCCCACCAGTTCTTTTTAAACCACACAAAGACTTTGTACATTAGTGGGTGCCATGTCTCCAAGCACTCGCAAAGTCAATAACCGTCTGAGAGCCTATGTAAACAAGAGAAATGGTTACCCAGTCTTCAGAGGTAATGCTCCCCAGCCCAAACAAGCTGACCGTTGCGGTTAACCACACCATGAGCTTGCGCGACCAAAGCTTTTCTAAAAGCTTATCCAGCGCCCCTCGCGGGTCACTGGACCAAAAATCTTTTCCTTCTTCCACATTATTATCACTCACCATTTTTTCCTCCACTTATCTAACTAAATAGTTGCCAAGCCTATTGTTGCACATACGCATATTTAGCTTTTTTGTCAATAACTATCTGAGTATCCACAGAATCTTTGAGTGAGTCAAGATGAGAAATTAACAACACTGTCTTATAATAAGATTTGACAAGATCCAAAATCCTGATAAATCCCTCCATGTTCTCCTCATCAAGAGCAGAGCCCGGTTCATCAAGGATAAAAATGTTTCCCTTGGGCATCGAAGAGATGTTTAACAACGCCATTCTAATTCCCATAGAGGCTATGGTCTTCTCCGCTCCTGAGCCCATCTCCAGGGGGCGTGCTTCATACTTTGGGTGTTTAATGAGGATGTTGAGGCTTTTATCATCGCACTCCATCAAGACTTCAAAGTCCACCACGTTCGCCAAGACCTTTGCTATCTCCTCATTAATGACGGGGAGGCTTTTCTTTACAATGTCTAAAGCAATCCCGTTGCTATGAACGCACCTCATAAAAAGGTCATAGGCTGAATATTCGAAGCGAAGTTTTTCTAAGTCCGCTCGCTGTTCCTCTATGTTCTGAATGTTCTGTTCGATCCCGCCAATAGAACGGTTAAGACCCATGACGACTTCGCGGCACGCGGTGAGCTTTTGCTGAAAGCTTTCGGTGTCCGCCAGCAGCCCATCTTTTTCACCAAGAAGCTTTTCTAGATTCTCAATTGATTCTCTATTGTCTTCGTATTCTTGAATTCTATTTTGAGATTCCACGACCTCGACCTCCTTTAGAAGAAGCCCTCGGCGGTTACTCTCCACCTTCGCACGCGACTCGCTCTTAGACCCCTTGATATCAGCCAGCTTGGTTAAAACCTGCTGATACTTCTCCAGATATGAGCCCACCTGAACCGGGTTGAGGCTTTCTATTTCTCTTGATGTCTCTTTCTTCTCCGAGAGGATTCCTTCAAGAGCGGTGCTTACTGTTTTAAACTCTTCCTTAGACGCATATGCGTCCTTGATGAATTTGCAGTGGGAATACTCAGGTCCACAGGGCACCTCATCCAAGAGGGCTAGTTTCTTTTTATGGTGGTCCGACTTATTTTCATGCAGCGCAATTTCCCCATGAATGCGATTTAACTCATCCTTCTTTGTCTTTATTATATTTTGTTTCTCTTTGAGGTTCTCGGCGTCAAAACCATCAACAAACTTCTCAAACTTCTGAATCTGGGATTCGTAGGTGAGGATTTTCTTTTCACCCGAACGGATCTGCCTTCGGATTTTAGTCGCAGCCTCTTTAAACTCGGCAAGGCTTTGCTTCTCCCTTGCGTAGTCTATTCTCTCCACAGGAATAGAGTCTATTTTAGCCTGAATTACCTCTAGTTGCACTTGCGCCCCAACAATGGCTTTCTGTACGAAAATGCAGGCATCTTTTTGTTCTTCTAGCGCCTTGTTCTTGCGCTTCAGCTTCTTGGTTTGCGCCTCCTGCTCTGTATGGAACTCTCTGCCTTCAAACTTCTTGATCAGAGCTTTGTGGTCGGCACTATCTTCTTTCGCGAGCTTGAACTTCTTATCAAAAACCTCTAAATCCAGAAACTTGGCTAAAATCTCTTTCCTCTTGGTGGACCCTTCGCCAATAAAAGATAAAGAATCTAATTGCGACGACATAGACGTTAAGAGGAAGTCGTCCAGAGTTCCCAAAAACTTTCTAATATTTTTATCAGTATCGCTGCGAGTCACCCCATTTAAAGAGGAGGTCTCTTCGGTAACCGGGTCGTAGACATTAAATTCCAAACTGGTCTTTGCCTCGGTGGTTTCTTCCCCTTTCAGCTTTTTAAGGTATTTCTCAGAGCGCCTATTGATTACTAAATCTTTGCCATCAATCTCGATTACAACTTCAGCCTCACAGTGATCTTTATTTTGATTAATAACGTTCAAAGTCTTGCGGTTATTTTTAGATGTTGAATTGAACAACCCCCACAGCAGACTATCAATAATGCTAGATTTGCCCGAAAAGTTCTTACCAAAAATCCCCACAACACCCGACAATTCCGAAAAATCAATACTGTTGCCGGTTCCATAATTAAAAAGGTTGTCCCACTTAACAGACTTCAAGCCCCACTTAATATTTCTCTTGACAAGTTCTTCATCTTCTACGAGAGTTGAATAATGCTTGTTCAACTCCAGCACCTTATTTACAGTTTCTTCGTCGGGCTCATAATCTTTAACATACTCTCGGATTAAGCGAGCCTGGACGTTTAAGTCACGAAGATCTTCTTTATTAAATTCCCCTCCTACACCAACAGCAGTTCGACTTCCGCAGGCGCGATTAAGGAAAGTAATAGACTCTGGGCGGAAGCGGCGCTTAGCAACATCGACAGCTTTTTTAAGGCTATCAATTGTGAGATTATTGTTGGTAACAATGCGAATTCTAGATCCAGACTGAACACTGGTGCCTTTGGGAATTCTTCCTTTGGGTGTCAGCTCAATAGTCACAAAAGGTTTTGGGTTCTCTAGCGATATATGCTCACATTTGAAGTCATCCTTCCCCTGAATGTCCCACAATAAGAACCCCTTGTCATTTGTTTCCCCGTGGTTCTGTTGGATCGTAGAGCCGGGGTATCTCACGCGACCTTCCAGATCCAGAGCCTGGTTGGTTTTGTGTATATCTCCAAGAAAGGCGAAATCATGACCCTCAAAAATATCGATGTCATGGTCACCGTGCTCCATAACGTAGCCGGTGTCAGTAACGACCCCGCGCACGGCACCGTGATATAGGGCAATATTGATGCGTGAGGGATCAGAGGGCTTCTTCCAGCCATCTTCATCAAAAACAGAAAGAACGTTTAAGGCATACTTGTCATCAATAAGTGTTTCCCCCGACTCTTTTAACAAATAAAGAGCAGGAAGGTCCAGGGCTTCGATAATTGGCGTAAGAGCATCCTGACGGCTGCGATTCTTTAAATTGCCATCATGGTTTCCCAATATAATATAAGTTGGCGCTATTGTGGACAGCTCTCGAAAAAAGTTTGAGGTCATTTCCACAAACTCTGGCGAAATCTGAGTCTTTGTATGGGCAATGTCGCCACAGTGAATAATGTAATCCACCTTTTCTTCGCGCAACTTCTCATACATCTGCTCGAATACCTTGCAGTACTCGAAATGATATTTAAGATTTCTAATATGTGTATCAGCAATATGAGCAAACTTTGCCATAAATGATTATCTCCTTAAATGGAAGCGATAGCGGCACTAAGATTCTGCGAAACCTGAAATGGTGTCGCGCTCATCTTCCGTGATCGAAATTCTTCCTTCGTCATCTCCCCTACATCTGCATGTGGAGAGATGTCAACTTTATAAATCTTGACACCATACTTGGCAAGCTTGTTAATAAGATAACTCGCTTTCCTTTCGGCGTCCGCATCAAGAGCCAAATACACTGATGACCCGCTATTAACAAGCTGAGAAAACAGTCTAGAGTCTTCTTGAAGCGTGGTCCCGAGGATCGGGATTGCATTGCCGGCTTTAATGGCATCAAATACGCCTTCAACCACCACAATGTCGTCCGTCCAGTCAACGTACAGTTCATTGAAAACGATATTCTTGCTCACGGAAGGGTTCATATACTTCTGAAAATGTCCATTATAGCTGCGACCAACAAAATAATTAACGCCCCCTGTTTCATTAAAGGAGGGGATGATTACTCGACCGGCATATGGTCCGTGAGCACAATGACCAATTTTCCACTTGAGTATCTCCTTAGAGCCAATATTACGACGGGAGAGGAACCCTAAAGCAGCCTTTTCCGTAAGAGACCCAGTGGGATTCACCAAAGAAATAAATTCATCTGGTAGGTTGATCTCTTGGTTCCTCTCGCTAAGCCTCGATGATCTCTCTAGGGTTGACTCAAGCTGATATAAGATCTCGTCAAAGCTTACGAGATCACGATCTTCTTGAGCAAACTTCTCCCACGCTTTTAAGTCGGGATATCGCCCGCTTGATCGCACAAGTCTTTTTATGGAGTTTCCACGATAGTCGCAAATCCAACACTTAAACTTGTCCTTCTCTAAGTTAACAGAGAGCTTCTTTTTATGATGATCGCACTCAGGGCATTGGAACAAATATTCGTTACCGGATCGATAAAACGATCCGAGAAACCCCCTAAGTATCTTTAATTTCTGTTCCTGCACTTATTATCTGCAAAAGTCCAGCACGGGCAATGACCCAACTATCCGCTCTATCATAAACCCCAGCAACGGGATTTCCATGCTTAGTATATGATACACCAAAAGAGGGCTCGTTGTCAAGTAAAAAGTTTAATACTTTTTCTTTCGAGTTCTCTCCACGAAGTATTTTTATACCACAAGCTTTTCGAGCGGTTGATGCTCCAAGGAACTCAGGTGTAATAGAAAACACCTGAACACACGACCATGATACTATACCATTAAACTTAGCTAATGTTAAGAGAGTTTTTGCAGAAGAAAACCCCGGTCGGAATCGGCTTAACGACTGCTCTATATAGATCTTTTTTATATCGTGACGAGCAGCAATCTCGCGTAATTTATTATTAATGTAGTCTGCTTTTACATACAGGTCTGGGAAGTGTTTTTTGTTCCTTGTGTCCCAGGCTTCACACGAAACTGTGTTTCCCTCCTCATCCATTACCGTTGCTCCGGTTATGGAAGTGGAGATATCTAATCCTAAAATCATCAAATATCCATTCTTATTTTAAACGTAAAATCCCGCTCTTCTGTTTTCTTAACGGGGTTCGCCACCTTTGCTATCGCTATTAAATTGTTGGCATCGTCATAGATCCCTATCTTTGTTATGTAAGTTTCTTTAGCAAAGCTACCTGTCGGATCAGGGTAGGGGCTGTGAACTATGTTTTTAATTGGGGTCTCGGAGTTTTCTACATACTCTGAGCCGGCGCTAACAATTGACGCACCGGCAAAATTATAATCCAAATAAGTTGGATTGTTAGAGTGATTTAGCTCGCCTTTTGGAGCATGTGCCAGCATTGTGATTGAGGGAATATAATTAGTGCCATTAAACTCCAAAGACCAGCTCGAAGACAAGGGGACTGTGGGACCGGGGGCACATTCAAGATAATATCCCCAGTAGTTCCACTGGGGGGTTACCGGAGCGGCGCAAGTAACGTATTCTTCCGTGTGGGTCAGGGTGATCGACCAACTTCCAGTAAGGGAAATGATACCTTCGTTATAAAGTACAACACCGGCAACATCGCCTGCGTGCGCTCCAGCAGGGAGTATTTGTCGCAACTCACCGTTCCGCGCTGTGTCTTGCAGTTGTCCCACTAAAGAACCTGTCACATAAAAACGCAAATCAACAGTGCCCTTCTCAATTGAGCTGCCGTAAAAGATAGAAGGAATGCTAACCAAATTAATTTCCTGCTCTGCCTTGTCTCCCAAAGAAGAAGAAAATGCATAATGGTCGCTCAAGCTTTTATAATAATTGAAAGTATTTTTTAAAGCAAAAATATGACGGCGATTAGCTAGTCCTGAAAATGCTGCCTGGTAGTCAACCGAAATAGAAGCAGACATCGGGTAACTCCCGGTAAGCATCGTACCAAAAGGAATCGTATTAAACTCTTCAGTTGAGATAGTTTTAAACGCCGCAAGAGAGCCCTGTTTTGTGACAAAGGGATAGATTAGATCGCCAGCGGGATCACGATCAACGTTCATCTCATATAAAGAAATGAAGCCAGGGTCAACCATATCCACCTTAATAGTCGGATCGTGGGTGTTGAACAAGGGGAGCACTTTATCATAAGCAGTTTCAACACTGGTCGAAGTTTGATTATAATAACGAAGAAAATGGCACGTCGGATGAGTCTCAAGCCGATTTATAAAAATGTCGTTTGGACCGAACTCGTAAAGAGGCACTTCCGATACCTCCTTTACTAGTAGTCTAGCCTAACTCTTAATGTAATATCGTTGGTTGGGTCCTTACGCAAAGGTTCTGATACTTTCGCCACTGCGAGAAGTTCATTATCTGCTGAATATAAGCCAACTGTCGTGATATACGAAATGGGAGCATCCGTAGTTCTTGACTTAACTCTTATTTTGCTATTGTGAAGATACGTTGGGTTAGAACTGTAATTGAAGTCATTATGATTGACACGACAAAAATAGATTGTTGAATTAAGTTCTGTGGTATTGTTAAAGCATATCTCGTGAATCCTGTTTCTAAAGGCTGTACAAAGATAATCGATGTCGTTAACGGCTAGAGCCACATCTATGAACACACCAAGGGCTCCCATGTCGGTATCGACCAGAGCGTCGTTTTTACCTCTGTTGGCTTCCAGTATAGGATCGGGGCACGGAGGAGCACCAGGGGAAACATAGGCTCTAAAAATATCCTTACTTAAAGCTACAACGCCCGCTTGGTAAAAAATCAAACCACAGGCTGGTTCCCAGCATGGGTTTAAGCCTAGATAATCAGCTCCTCCGACATAGGGACCGGGGCCGGCTGGGTCCCAAATAGTTTGAACTCGAAGAATACCATATTCACCAGCGGGTGAATTGACTCGATAATCTGTCTCTGCTGAAGGCCATTCCACAAGGATGCCGGCGGGGGTGGTGCCTGGGGAGCCCTGATCGCCAATAATAAGCTGCCCATCGGTGGCGAGGTTGGCGGCTGGGTTGTTGTAAGGCCATACAGCATAAGGCACACATGCGCCATAAGTACCACCGCAAAACGCTGGGGTTGTGTCAACAGTTATTTGAAATGTGCCTTTCTTAATCTCATCCTTGCCCAGGAGCCTGGCAAAGTTAATAAAAATGAGGTCATCATATTTAACGCCGCCGGCTATCAGATCTCCGTCTTGATCGAAACGTTGAATGGCGCCCGTCGCATCATAGCCCACAAGCACCTGCGCCATTTGATTATAAATATTTCTCTTCTTAGCTAGCTGGTTTGTTACAACAAGGGAAGAGTTCGCACTCACACCTATAGTAAGGTCAAAAATATGGTTGGCAGAGGAACTTAAATAAGGATAGTCATAAACCGACTGGAACATGCCATGAGTATATTCCTTGATGTTGCTCCCGGCAGCGCCGGCAATCGGATAGGTACCCCAAGGAATACTACCAGTAATCGGAATTGCCTCGTGTAAAAGTGTCCGCGACGTAACAGTATCATCGTTCAAAAAAGTCTTAAAAGTTGTAGCCATCTTCCTATTTTCCTCTTATGCCTTATGGCACTACTATCTTGGCAAAACGCACCGGAATATCTAGCGCATACCCAGTAGTAGCTCCCGTTACCCTAATCATAGAGTCAATAAATTTATATGTCTCGTTGGGAGGAGCTGCTGGGATTGTCATGGTGGTGGCACCCCCGATGACATCAAAAAGGTAGTCACTCGTGTTTAATTCGAGAGAGGCACGCACTTTAAATTCTACAAAGGTGCCGCGTGGACCTCCGATCACCTGAGTTGCCAAAGTATCGGTATCGGAGTTCTCGTGAACATATTGGGTATCGGTTCCCAGAGAGAAATAATAACTCGCAATGTTATCATCATCAACAAACGATACAGAAGCTAATTCGCCATCTTTATTGCAGATTTGTCCAAAACGGTTGTCGAGCCTTATAATATATTGAGTCTCTACAAGATCGGCATCCAGAGTGAAAGCGGGCGAAATCTCCGTTGTGTTAAGACCTTGATCGGCTCTAATATAACCGCCGCCGGAAGCAGGGCGCTCGCCCATCATCAAGCCCGAAGAATCCGGTGTGAAGGTCGTCGCGGCGAAGAGGGCATCTTCCGTAGCCTGGTCTACTCCTATTAAAAATACTCCAGTCGGAGCCGGGGTTCCAGCAACGACAGTAGAAGTCGCGTTTCCTTCAAAAGTTTGATTTAACAGAATAACCGGCAGATAAAGTAAATTAGTCCGTGGCAAAGAAATAAGACGGTGCTTTAAAATAGAGGTGTTGTTGGTGAACGCTTCTAGGATAGGCGTCTGCATAATCTCCAAATCATAGTATGCGCTTCCGCTTGGTTGGGTCAGATCATATAGCTCATAATCTATTTCATCATCGCCAAGCGCAAACTTTACGACACTAAAGCTCCCATCTCCTTTAGCCAAGCGGGCTCGGCCAGTGTCGGTCAACACTGCATCTAAAATAATATCCCCTGAGTTGTCTAAGAAAGCCATTCCGCTTGTCTCCTATCGTCAAAAGCCCACTTGTGCGACTTTACTAAATAAATAGTTATACTAATCCTTTTTTAACCCTCATCCCATCTTTTTTGATTCGTGAGTAAACTCTACATTAAAATCAATTTTACGTCCTGTGTTCCTCGAAGTCAGACGGATTTTAAATTTTCGATCCCACAGCCCACCAGAAGAGGGACCGAGGGCGACCCTTCCCAGATCCGCATCTGTAATCTCGCCATCAGGATCAACACCCATTTTTTCATAGTCAACCTGGGATTGTTCTGTAGAGGGCTCGATACGGAGGTATCTTTTTATACTCTTCGTAGCCTGTTTGGGGGCTTGTTGCCCAAGAGGCTTAACAACGTTGTGAACCAAAAATATCATCCCACCTTCATCAACCATTTCAACTTCATGAATAATAGAGGGATACGAAGGATGGTCATGAACATCGACAGACCTGAACATATAATAATATTTTTTATTGGGCTTGATGCGGTCATCGTATGATAAGGAGGAAGCTTTGAGCGGAGTGCTTAAAGAAATATCCGTCGAAACGCGAGCAACTTGATTGCCAGCGAAATCTTCATAGAAGCGTGGATGGAAGTCCAATCGATAAACTTCGTATAACTTAGCCGTATCGTCAGTATTAAACCGGATCTCTTCACCCACAGAAACCTCTTGAGCCTGTGCGAGTTCCCCATAGAGGCGTGCATCTTCGGGGCTTACTAGTATGGGAACCTTCTTATAAGTGTCCACCGGATTATTCATCATAAACCTAACACGGTTATTCACGCCCTTAAAGGGGATCACGGCTGTGTCGGGAGCAACAGGAGGGGCGTCCATTATCCGAGAAGTTTTTGTATAGAGGGGCATCTCCACCAAGCGGAGAGAAGGGGTTTGCCTCACCATCATAGCAACTGCGGCGCTGTCTATTCTTGATGGGCTTATGCTCTCATAACGATAGGCAGTCCCCACAACCAACTGATATGCATAAATTGTATAAGTATACTCCTTATTATACTTCACCTGCGTATCTATAAAAGTATGCACATCCACATCATTCGAGTTCAATAAATAAAAATTCTGCAACACGGAGCCACCAATCTTTTCAATACGATAAAAAACTGTCTCCGAATATGCCGGCTTACCTCTCATCAGTTCATCGAAAGACCTAAAAGTATTTTCTACTATATTCTGCAACTTGTCCGCAGTAATAATAGACATGAAGCTCTTAAAAAAGCCTAAGTCCGAAGGGGTGGTCGATGTTTCCCCAGGGGCCTCGAACACCTGAGTGCTAATGGCAGTATCACTGACGACTGATGGGAGGACGGTCGCCGTTCCAATGGCAGTATCACTGACGACTGACGGGAGGACGGTCTCCGTTCCGAGCACGCGCACGGCAGCGGGAGCAACAGTTGCAGAACCGATAGCACTATCGCTGACGACTGACGGAAGAATAGTAACAACACTAGTGTCAACTGCCGTTCCAATGGCAGTATCACCAACAACTGAGGGTAGTATCGGCGATGGCTGAAAAGGCCCTTCCGATTCCTTCATCGTCGAAGCGCCAGGCTTAAGACTCTCCAGCCACGCCGTTATATCGAATGTTCGTCGCGAATTATTTGAATCTTCTATTATGAAGGGATGGAAGCTCGCACCCAAGCTAATACCCCAGAGGCTCGTGGTTTCTCTCTGGGCTTTTAATTGTCGGCTTTCAAATGTTCTCATCGGCTTCATCGGAGAAGCGATCACGGCAGATTGAAACTGTTCCGCCATTTGCGTTTTTTTCAAAGTCTGTGCAAATTCAGTAGTCGAATCGGTCCTGAACTCTATCTCAAAATACATGGGAAACATATATTTTTTATTATTATACTCGGGCAAGTGATCGATACCCGAAGCGCCAATCAGCAAATTAGAACTTTTAGATGCCAGGGTTGCCCGCTTTGGTGTGAAGCTTTTGCCCCAAAATTTACTTGAAAATTCATCATAATACTTCTGTAATGGTTTGGCAGGAATCAGCGGCTCGTCTGCATAACTAAAGCTTCCGCGAGGCACACTATAAGTCGAATCTAACGGTTGATAATCTGCCTCGCTAATAGCCCCTCCCAAACTTAAAACGTCGGTCCTATATGTTACACCAGCGGCGGCTTCCATATATACCACATACAGGCTCAGAAGAGATTTCTCTGATATGCTTGTTTTAAGCAGCTTTTCATATGACTCAATATAAAAATTGTAAACTCCTTTGACTTGAGCATATGCGGGAGCGAAACCAGTTCCAAAAAGATCAACCTCTGTGTGGCTCAGTGGAAGGTCCATTCTGAAAGTGTGATCATAATAAGTAGCGGAGGTGCCCCTGAAGCCAACGGCGGGGTCCAAAAGCTTTGAATCAAACCCCTCAAAAACCCCTTCAAAGATGCTCCAGAACTTTTGTGGATCGTAACGGCGTGTTCTGCGAGGATCATCGCGTCTTCGTGTCGCTCTTTTCGCTGTATAAAATCGCTTATGCGCTTTTAAACCGATCACCTCAACAGTCTCGAACATATTGCTCGTAGCCCCTAGTGTCTGTATAACCTCGGTAGCCGATAACATTTCTACAGGGATATATCGTTTATAGTCGCTTATACTCTCCGTCCATGACATCGCCCCAGAGGAACTTCCTTTGTTTGTCCAGTATTTGCCACATTTTGCCCTTATGGTGTCGGTAACTGCGGGGGAACTCTTAGAAAGCTTGGATGGGTCAAAACTATTATCGACAGTCCCAGGATTTGTAACAAAAAGCTTCCTGCCTATAATTTTCACATCTTCTGACGGAATAAGAATCTGCGTCACCGTCTGTGTTTCTTGAGTCTGAGAGGCTGTGGGGTGAGCAAGGCGATCGACTATCTTTTTGTCCAAATCGGCAACTTTATAAGTCACAAAGTCATCATCTATTGTTTTTTTTGCCATGATACTAAACTACTTTTTATCAAACACCACATTAGATGTTATATAGTCGCCTCGGGTTAGAGAAGTGGCTGCCCACATCTGTGTTAAAGCCCTCGTCGTGCGCTCTCTAATGCCGGGGAGGTCTGTTGTGGTGCCAGGGGGGCGAATAAAGAAATATTCATCATAAACCGGAAGAGCCACGCCTTGGGGCTTTCCCAGCCCCAAAGTAGCTGAAGAATAAGGACGCAGCCTGCATAACAATACATCTCCACGGCAACGAGAATAGCTAGCACGATCCAGTGGCTTCCACGAAGCTCTCTTTATATCTAGCTTTCTCAAATACCTCTTAGGCTTTTGCGGAGAAATTATTGGAAGAGTGTCCTCCTCAAATCCATCAAAAAATTCAACAGAATTTAACAGACCTATATTAAGCTCATAAACCGAAGAAAATTTAGGATCTCTTATAAAATCGCCAGGAATATTTATGAAGTCATGAGAAGCCAACGAAGGGTTCACTGAGCCGGCAGCGACGGACAAAACTTGATTAGGAATATTGGCATCCCAGCGAATAACTGATCGTATGGCGCTTGTTTCAACATTCAGATCATAACTTGAAATCGTTTCAGTAGCTGCTTTAGGCACCACCCCAGGAGCATCCTGAAATCTTACAAAAGGACCAATAAAATCCCGTAAAAATGTATTGGCAACAACGTCCTTTCTTTCATGAGGAGCAAGGGGAGAAATACCTCTTGTCGAAGAGGGAGAAACATTATCCACACACACAACAGGTGCGGTAATTTCTATCTCAGGGTCGGGTGGACCCACAATCTCCCACGTCGTGCCCGTGCGTGTCGCAGGGCTTTGCTTTGAAGACATCACCACCGGGACAGGAGGAGATAAAGAGGGAGACTGTAAAATTGCTCCAAAAGAAGCTAACGACGGTGCCAGGCTTTGACGATAATTAATATTTACACGATTAAATAATGATGGCTCAATAGCTCCTCCCAAAGTCGCATTACTAAAAGAGTAAAGAGTGGCACACGCTATAGAATAGTTTTCATAATTAACTGTTTTAAGGTCATTGTCAAAAACATTATTGTCTGAACCCAGGAAGATCCGTGAAGGAGTCAAAAACATAAAATCATTCTGAGATAATGGCTGGTTCATTAAAAGGTCTTTGTTTTTAGCCGCCAGGCTTATTGTAGATTGGGGATCTGAAAACCATTTGCGGTTTTCATAATTGACTCTGGTTTTCCAGCTCTCTGCTTCGAGAAGCTTTAAGCCATCAGTGTTCGAGGATTCCGTTATGTTGGTGCGGTTTTGAGGGCTAGAATTTTTAGTTAAAAAAGGCTTGGAGGAAAGATAATCATAACCAAAATATTTTCTAATATCAACATCAAAAACACTACTATCAAAAAACGTTGAAACTTGAAATAGCTTATTTACCGGATTAGATGGCACAAAGACCTTTTCCGAAGCGTGCGGACCAGGGATATCGTTCACTCCTGTAACTAATTGGAGTTTCTTTGTTAGAGAATCGTAGAGATTGATAAAATTCAATACACCAACAATACTGCCCGTAGATGGGTTTATCATCGAAAAAAGACCTTCAGTGACATTACGGGTATCTCTTGCGCCAAACATCTCAAGAGCATAAATAAAATCCGTTATAGGTTCCTTCCAAGGTTGCCGACCAGAAGAAGGATATTTGTCTATCATCTTCGTTGTAAATTCTGAAGTGAATCTCCCAGTTATTACATCATAGTTGGCGCCAGAAGCCCCAGACATCCCAAATGGGCGCTCCAGCTCATGGTCAATGTGAGGATTTTCTGCCAACACTGCTTTATTCATACCTTTGGCATCTGCATTGCGTTGATATTCTTTTAATAAAGTAATGTTATCATTTAAACCCCGTATTGTTAACAAGAGAAACTCTTTTATTCCATCTTCTATTTCAAAATCTACGCCATAGGTGTATAAGCCATCAGTCTTGCTTGAAATAGTCTTGTCCATCGCCGTGAAATAGCGCATTTCGGCATTTTCAGATGAAGAAGAGACAGTAGCCAGCTTCACCTCTCTTAAAGAAAATTTTGAACCTTCGCTATCAATTGAATCTCCCGACGCAGAAATTAAAACTTCAGTAGGATCGACATTCTCATCAAAAGCCGTACTAGACTGCTTTGGAGCCGAGATGGAATTCAAAATATTTGTTCTCCTCACTCGTTTTCTAAGAATTTTTGCGGACACTGTTTTTGAATTTGATAGGATGTCTTTCTTGGCTTCGGTATCCAAATATTGTAAAATTTTCCCAAAGGGGGAATTCTCCTCTAAGGCACGCAACATGTTCACCCCAAAAAACATCCTACAACTCCCGTCAGGATCGCGAGAAGTGAGGAGTTCGGAAATACAGTTTCCCTTCTCTATCAACGACATCGTGATCATACTGTCTCTGGTCAAGGGCGGATTTAAAAGACGAAGTATCTCTTCGTTGGTATCGCCAAATAAACTAATATCAAGTTCCTTAATTTGCTGGCGTATTCTAAAGTCATGAACCTTGGAGTTGGGAACAAGACTCTTAATTAGTGGCTCCGAAGACGGGGACGGCTTTGAGCCCGACCACCACTTTCTTTGTACTTTGTGAACTGGTCCAGCCCATATCGCGCCTCTTGAGGTCCTGAAAACAGAAGCTTGAGAAACTATCTTAGAATTGTCTATTACAATTTCAGACGCAACCTTTCCATTCTGCTCTTTCACAGAACTGGCACTAGTACTAAAGCCATAGTCTGCTTGTAGCGCCGCCATATCAATATATGAAACAGCAAAATAAGCCAAATGAGGAGGACGATCATTGGGGATTATATACTTGGTGCGAAAACTAAAGTTATAGATTTTGCCTCCGGTGGTACTCATCTCCACAGAGGATCTAAAAAGCAAAAGAGTCTCATCTGAAAGGGCTGACGCAATACTAATATCTTTCCGTTCGGTGTTCTCCCTAATTTGAGCGAGGAGTTTCCTTTGAGCTGCCGGTGAAGCGACCCCTAACAGCGGTGCAAGAGCAGCAGGAGAAAGCCTGCTAATGCCCCCAGCAGATGTTAACTCTATGGCAGCCTGGTTGCTCGAAAGGATACGAGTAACTTTGGGATCTTTGCTTTGTATGATCTTGATCTTAAGATATTTTTGAAAGTCTTCCTCTTCAAGCCACCTGCCTACCATGTCATTACTCATAACTTCTTTAATGGAAACATCAACAGAAACGGTGAGAGCAGATGAAGATGCAGACGCGGAGCTTGTCCCGTGTCTTGACGCGGCGGGAACCCACTTCTTCCTAGAAGAGGAAGGATGAAGGGAAAGACCGTAAGGAAGGGGGAGTGGGGCTGGAATGTAGCCGCCGGTTGTTTCTAAAGTGACTCCCTCTATAAAGATATCAGGAATCAACGAACTCATCAAGCTTTGTTGGTCAACTACAGTCATCAGCAGTCATCTCCAGATGGATCATCAGAAGGCATGTTCGAACGCGAAATGCTCGTCCTTTCGTTTGTACAGTGGTCATCATCATTTACATAATATTGGTTTCTATTTCGAAGCTTGCCTCGGAGTTCGCAGATGGTTTCATCAGATATCTCTCTATCAACCGAAATATTAAAAAAATATTCAGCATAAGAGCTATCAAGTGTCTCGGGATAAATGATGCTTTCTACCTCTTCCTCATCCAATAAAATACCATCTTTTATCAATTCTGGGGTGCGTAGAAACTGAAGGGGCTTAAGTTTTTCAACCTTGTCTCTCTCTGCAACTGGTATCGACGGGGTATCAACCCCTGGTTGCTCCACTGTTTCTATTTCATAGATCTCCATATCAAAGTTCTCATTATAAAAAGGAGTATTCTCTTCTTCTATCTGCATAATGAGCGCACTTCCTGACACCCTGATGAGCCCTTGTATGAACTCTTCATCGCAACCCTCCGATGAAGACTCCCTTAAAATCTCATCAGAAGAAACTAAAAATGTTTTATATTCAGGATTTATTTGAAGCTGCGGGATCTTCTGTGTGGGCATCGAGCCTGTTACATATTGAACAAAAGAGGTGATTTCCCCTTCGAGAGCTTTAACTCTCCACGAAGGAGCATTGTTACTTGTATGAGAGGAAGTCCCAAGGGGGGCTGACGCGGCATGGTTCTTGTCGGGAGTCTGCTGTATATCTACAACCTCCCCTCCTCTTGCTTTTTCTTTAATTTCGGTGATTGCTGTTTCTCTACCAGAGTAGGAAGACTGGATGCGGGAGTTTGGGGTGTCTTCCAAGATTCGGGGCTGAGCGCTGTTTTGGGTTTCTGTAAACCCCGCAGCAGCAGAATCATAAATTACCTCGTCATCATAAAACGCATACCTTGCCGGCTTAAATTTTCCATCGGCAAGGAGCCTTCTCCCATAAGGGGTTAACTGTACCTCTATTACATCTTCTTTTTTATTAAAAAACGACATTACTTATCTGCCCCATCTGCACCAAATTCACTAGCCTCTGTTCTGCTCTGCTGTTGTCCTGCTTGCAATTCTTTCTTTATCTTTTCTTTTATCGCTTCAGGAGCACGCCCGATTGGAGAATTATAAATCTCCAGCTTCTTTTCTGCCGGCAACTCCCCAAAGAAACTAGTATTGCCCTCATAACTTTCGTCATCAAAGATCTCAACGCCGCCTTCGATTTGAGAAAGTTCAATAAGTGAGAAAAAGTCATACGGCCAGTTATAACTATACTTGGATGCATCTTCTCCTAGATTAAAATCAAAACTAAAGCGGCTATCGCTAAGAGACTTCCCATATGAAGCAAAATAGTTCTTCTTGCCTTTCTGTTTAACCCTAAACACAAGCCATCGCACATCTTTAGGAGGAGCATCCCCACCAAAGAAATCAACAGGGCTCAAATCGTGAACAAGTTCTTCAGAGTCTCGCTCAGCGCGAGTAGAAATATCTGGCATTAATCCTTGCCATATATCTGTTAAATCCCCTTGGTCCAGCTTGTGATTAAATTCTAAAAAGTACATCACAAAGGGGTCGTCGCCATAATCTGAAAAATTAAAACATGGAGGAACATTGTACTTATCCATCATCTTAATCATATTAGAGATCGATGTTTCTAAGATATCTGAAGAGTTAAAGAAATCTGGTACGCTACCCGTTGGAACGGCAGCTTTCCCGGCTTTTACATTCCTCTTTTGAAGATTATATATGCCCTTCTCAATAGCAAAGACCTCCCTCCCGTCAAGAGCTATAGTGGGAGGACCTGAGCTTTGCTTTTCATCAAGAAACGGTATCATAACAATGGCTTCAGAAATTACCTTCTCCTCGGCTGTTCTCCCGATTCTCTGTGCAGAGGGGGAGAACTTGCACACATCAATTAACGAGCCCACGTCTTTAAGGGCAGTGACGGCTCTCTTGTCACCCTTGGAAAGCTTAAACGAATAATTTAGCTCTATAAACACCCCCTCTTCCTTTTCAGGGATCTTTCCATACCCCGACCACACGCCGATACCTTCCGACACGGGTGGGTCGCTTACGTCGCCGAGATTAAGGTAATCAAGGTTTTCTTTATTGTTAAAATTCAACATGGGGCTTTCAAACTTGGTCGAAATAACCCAGGCATCGGCTTTAGAAGTGGTCGTATCTGAGGCGGTGGCTGCCACAAACTGTTCTTGCTCCCCCTCTGTAGAACCCAAATTATAAGTTATGGTTTTAACCTTGCCCTTCGCTATAAGATTGACGGAGGAGGCAAGTGGCATCTTAGCCGTATAGGCTGGGGATAGTTCACAACCATCAGCGTTGGTAGAATTAGCTGCCGTAAGGGCAGTAGAATCGCCGAGGCGTTGTTCCCTTACCACCTTGTTAAAATATTGGCGTACCTCCTCCGTATTCTCCTCAATCTTTAAGCCTGCGAAAATCTCATCAAGTGTATATTTTCTATTTTCTGTTGCCGTAAAAGAAAGTCGAGCAGTCGTCTTACCATAAAAGTAAGAAGGTGTATAAGGAGCCTGAGCAGGGTCTGCAACTAGCTCTAGTGCGCTACCATAGTCCGAAGTGTTCTTGTACTGAAAGGCTGGACCGAAATATTTCCCATCTGCGCGTGGGACGCTTCTATCCCCTAAGCGACCCTGTGGGCTGAGCACTGTGTGAAAGTCTTTTGTCTTATAAAGGCTTACATCCATATAATAAGTTTTTCCTGCCTCCATAGACTCAAATTGATCTTCGGGGGCGGATGCGAAAGAAGTTAATTTTCCACCCTCCAAAAAGAACGAGGGAACTTCTGCCAAGAAATTATGCATAGCGCGGGTATAACGATTGTCCGTTGGTGCTCGCTTGTCCTCAAATTCAAAATATGGATAACGCTTCTCTTCAATGATTTGTGATTGTGATCCAGTATAATATTCAGGTGCCATTAAAAAGAACTGTGACGGCTTCTTTTCAACACCCACGCTTGCCGCCTCTTCCGCGCTTTCGATGCCGCCGTGCAGAGAGCGGGTTTGACTCGGGGTTCCGAGGGGTGAATCGATATGCGTGTCCAGGCTCATATCGCTCTTTACCGCTTTGATCCCTATGGTAGATAACGATGAATAGAGTTTGAGGGTGCCGTCGCGATCCGTGAAGTACCCAGCAGTGCCGGCGAGAGAAGCAAACGTTTGGGCGATAGACACGGTTGCCTGAGAGGAGAGCCCGCCGAGACCGCCTTGGAACGTTCCTCTCCTTAGCATATTGTATTTCGTATCAATACTTAAGTCAGTGAGGCTTTCGGGTGAAAATTCATCAAACACGTTCTTAGTCTCAGAGGGAGGACCCACATAAACTAATTTAATTCTAAAAGAGCCCGACGACTGTCGCCCCGTCACCAATTCACATGGATTTTGGGGGGTGCCTTGGGAAAAAGCTTCCTTAACGTAGGATTCGGGAAGAGGACTCGCATCAATAAGGCGAAAATCACACAAAACAGCGAGGTCGTCTACAATATAATCAGTTTGTGTGCGGGGGCGACGGCCCGGACCACCACCCATAAGAGGCACCACGGGGCGCAAAGCCACCCAAAGACAGCTTGGGTCACCATTAATGGCATCACATAAGTCTATTGCAATATTTTCACTTAGAGTAGCTGGTGGTGCCACCCAAGGGCTCTTATAAAAGCCCACAAGGATATTTAAATCCCCCATAGTATCAGTAGTGCCGAAATCGGCACCCCACCTAGATCGACGTATTGAAGCTACGGTGCTGCGAATCTCCACCTCCCCTCCTTCTTCCGTAAAATAGGGGCTTCCAAGCGTCACATTGTTTCCCTCACAATCATACCCATCAATATCTAGCATAATGCTTTGTAGCCCAAGCTCTTGCGAAGCGCGAGCCTGCTTATAAGCCGAAGAAGGGACAAACACACTGTGGGGGGAAAGAAGCCCCTCAAAAGGGATACGGGTAGAGGGTTCATCTAGAATAATAAAGCCCGCGCCTGTAGTAATCGCAGGGATTTGATACTTGGGCTGTTCCTCAAAGCACTCCGTTGCGGATTTTAAGCCCGAAGGGTTCTCTACGGTGTTGTTACTAAACGGTTCGGGTCGCGGGGCATACCAGTTAGGTGCTTCAGCCCCATAATAGCGCTCGACGCCCTCTGGCTCGCCTTCCTTGTTCAAATATAGTCGCGCACCATAATTTGGAGGCTCAAGACCCGTGTCGTTAGTAAACGCAGGCCAATCCACTGCTAAACCAGACTTTATAGAATTATATAAGATACCAGGAGCAAAAAAGCACTGGACAAGTGCCTGAAGTCGCTGAGAATCCCAAAAAGCGTCGGGATCGTCCGCTCCTCGCGCAATACTGCTAAAATAGTCTTCTTTTAAGAGGTGACCAAGCTGAACTGTGCGTTGTGACGGATAAAATCCATTATAAGGCAGCAATTTCTTAACAACGTTAGCTTTGAGGCGAATTCTCTTTCTTCTTTGAGGTGTTCCGTCGTCATGATCTTCAATAACCTCTCCCATATACTTAACAATGTCCGTATGAGCGTGTTGGTCAAAGAAGCTATCACTATATGCGGACTCGGAGTCGGTAATAGACTCCGTAAAGGGTACACCTACACGCCACCAGAGAGGAAGTTCGGCTAACATGGGGTGAGTCGCACTCAAAGCGATTGAATATGCAGCCATGGTATACGCTGTCGGGAGAATTGTCGGGCTAAGCGGCCCGTAGTGGGCACTAAGCTCAGGTGCCGTCGCATACTGGGACATTAATATGTAATTATAGAAATCTTCGAGGATGTTGGTGGGATTTCCTCCTCCGCTGTTATCCGCATTCGCGCCGTAAAGCGAACTAACGCTTGGTTCGGTCAGAATTCCCTTCCATAGGCTTACTTCGCTCATCACTCCCTGAAAATAATCTTCTCTGTTGGTGCTATCGGCAACTATGTGACCCTTCCCTAAGATAATAGCATTTAAAGCGCACCCATCGTTCATGCGAGCGCCCACGCTGCCCGCTACATAAGGGAGAGGTAAAGCGTTGTACCCTGGCTCTACAACACTATAAGCAGACGGGTCGCTTGCTGCGAGGGCGAACGGGTGTGTGCCGTATAGCCTCTCACCATTAAGCCACATCATCACACGAGGCTGTTGGTTCAAGCCTGGGGGGGCGACTGCTTGCTGGGGGATATACTGCAAAACAATGTGGCTCATTCTATCGCTGGGCAAAATTGCTGGGATGAAGTTGTAAGGTGGTGGGGTCGCTCTCTTCATAAAGTGAAAGATATTATCCGCCTGTGTACCAGTAGTCGGATCAAAGTCACCTCCTCCTGCTCCCATATAGAAAGTTAAGCCACCCACCCCCTCATACTCAGTGCCGTTGAACAAGCCAGCGGTAACAGTGGGGCATTTCAGCCAAATCCCCATCTGTGTATAATCACCCTCGCGGACTGCGAAGCCTGAATCGCCGAGCCTTTCAACCCAGTATTGGTCACGACCCGAAAGGGATACAGATCCGACGTAATCACAGTTTGCCATAGCATCTGTATCCGGCTGTACCCAAAAGGATAGGGTAAAAGCGTCCCCGTGGTCGCCGGCAGCAGCGTTAGGGTTGTAAAGGGAAACAATCTCAGCGTTTCCAAACTTATTAATAGGTCCATCAAGATAATCGCCGCGCTCGCACTCAAGATTAAAGCGCATCCCCGCGTCTAAACACCCATTATAAGGCGCGATGCGTACCCAATCAGTGGTGGGAGCCCGCAGAAGACTAGGAGCAGCGGTGGTAGTTGCAATTGGAGCAGCAAAAGTAGATAACGGGTTTTTATTATCGACTGTAGTCCGAGAAAAAATCTTTCCGATCATTACAGAGTCACTAAGCTGTGAATTTGAGCCTGAAGTGATATAAATGTGATTATAATCCTTATATTTCCTAGCTTCTGGTCGGAAGTCGTCAATCACGTCATAAAAAGCGTTATTTCTTATGAGATTGTGACCCTCAATGTCTCCGAACGAAGTGGGATAGTGAGTTCCAGTGTAAATGCCGTTTCCAGTGCGTGAAAACACCTTAGCAACGGTAAGCGTGGTCTCCCCGCTAAGGTTTCTTCCTAATTGACCCCCCTCAATGGACAAATAATTGTAATTTTTCGCTCTAAAGTTGGAAGCTTGCTCCGTAATATAAAAATCCATATGTTCAGAGACTCTAAATTCGGGGATGATGCCATAATTTTGCCCCATAAGCCGAACTTCCTCATCGTATGCACCATAAGTGTTGTACCAGGGGGCTTTGCCCGAAATTTCGCCCGTTCTCCAAGACCATCCGGTCTCGCTGCTCGAAGGATTAAAGGGATTATAGAGATATTGAAGTGAAGGGCGTGGCTCAACATTTGCTTTATGGGCAACAGACACAGTGCGTGGAACTGATAGCGTCCTTCCTGTCGTTCCTGCTACGTCACCAATTAAATCAGCACTATAAATGCCTGTTCCGCTACTCCCAGTGGTATAAAAAGCGACTAAAGCCTCGTCAATTAAGTCGGCATAAACCGAAAGGGGGGCGACTAGAGGTAGTTCGGAGGGATCGGAGCCAATAGAGGAGCTAAGACAGTCCATAAGCCCCGAAGCAAGCTCATCTGGTGCATAAGAAGACGAAAGAAATGTATCAACAATGCTTGCTGGTACAGGCCGGAATAATGGGGGGAGAGAAGAGAAGGCTGATGCGGGTTCAACAGTAGAAACAACCTCCACGGTCTGCGCTCGGGAATAATCGCTGATCCATTCATCATAGCGATGGACGCCAACATAGCCCAGATCTCCCAAAATTTGATAATCTACCGATACACCACCATCACTAGGTCTCACGCCCGAAGTCGGCGGAAAAGTAAAACCTAGAGTAGTGTCGGTACCAGCCCATTTAGTGTAATCATCAAGAGCCCAGACGCTATCTCGCTGTAAATGCTTGTTGTATTGATGAATATTAAACGCATAGCCAAGCGCATTATAGGAACCAATGAGCCGTGCTCGGTCCTCTATGTCCGTTTTCCAGAAAGTGCGTATATAAGCCTTCCCAATTAACCCTACAGCCGCATACCCAGTAGGATTATTTCTTATTTTCTCGGCTGTTTCACCATAAGCGTTTCGTTGGCGCACTCCGTGCAGTCCCACATAACGATGCTTGGGATAGATATATTCGCCATAGGCAATAGAGGTAAAAACAGCATGGGCATCTGCGGGTATCTCGGGAGCATACATCTCCAAAAGCCTATCATAAACTTGCTTATCGCACTTGATAGCAGCAAGCCGGTTAGTTAACTTGGGATTTGCAAAAAGTTCTAGATTATTACTATAAGTATGTCTTACCCCAACCCCCGTAGTATCAGCGGCATTAACCATTGTAGTTGTCATGGGCTGATTCCAGGCGCAAGGTGGTTCAAGATAATTTGTAAAAGTGTTGCCTCGTGTAGGCGTCAGTGCAATTCTCCTACCCTGTGACGTTATTAAATACGAAGCCAGTGAAGGAGGGTCTTGAACTGCAAGAATATTCTTCTTGCGTAGGTTTCTTACATACTTTCTCTGCCCTGTTCTAATTTGTTTCCAACTTGGGTACTGATAAGGCCCGTTACGATTCAACAAGATCGTATTCAAATCTGGATCTAGAATGGTGCTCGGAGGATCAAGGAAGTATGAACTTTGCGTGTCGCAGGTATTAGAGCAATATAAGCAATCATAGCCGGTGAGACCAGTGTTAAAATCCGTAGGGTCATAAATAAGGGTATTTAAACCAGCGAAATCAATGTCTTTCGTCACACCGCCTATATAATTCAAGCTGCCACTAAGCAATAAATCAGGAGACACATCCAAAGATACGTTACCATACGTTGAGGCAAAACCACTTAAGCGGGGGTATGAGTCAAAACCGGGGAGGGGGAATAAATCTCCAAAGTCAATTACTCCATTTGGTAACGCGGAGCCGGTAATCCAACTATATTGCCAATCGCTGCGAGGAATCTGATGTTTTACAAAGAAATTATCATAAATTGCCTTTTCGGCGTAGATGCCTGGAGCCGTTGGATCATCATCTCCAGCAATGTTGAGGACAATCCTTCGGAAAGGGTTACGATTGTTCTTCTGCCACGCGCCCACGACCGCTGTGCTCGTAGGATCGTGAATATAGGAGTCTCGATACCCAAATTGGTCGGCGTGATTAGCAAGCCAGAAGTTAAGATGCTCCCGCACCATTAAGTTTCTATAATTTAGGGTGGCATAGGGGCTTTTTTCTTCAGACACCATGTCCAAGGACCCTCGTGCAAGAGTGGAGAAAGACCCAGGAGCAGAAAACCTCTCCGCGAAAATATGTTTTGATGCACCAAAATTACTACCCGCAGAATCTAATGACCTATCAGGTAGTGCAAAGTCTACAAGACCTAAAACATAAGTCGAAAAAGTAGAGGTAGTGGTGATAGGAAGCACCCCGTCGTTCCGAATGAACCACCGACTAGTGCTGGTAGTGGAAGTTTTTACAACATCCCATTCATTCATATAGTTCCCGATAGGCATCTCAATAGAATCTGCATCTTCAGTTGCGCCGGGAACCGTCTTAATATTGGCGATATTGACAGGGCGCTTTGCTGTTAACCCTCTTGTGTAGCGGGCAGCGTAAGCAGCCGTAGAAACGCTGTGGGGATGTCGTAGAGTGGTATAAGGGGGCGCCGTAGTTTCAGTGTATAGCTCAGGGCGGTTTGTATCTAAAGCAGTCGTCGTTAAAGTGACGTGCCTATGCTGGTTCCCCCCCACCCACTGATTGGTAAACGGACCCTGCATTGGGACCTCGTTGTCGTCCCCATAAGCATCACTATGAATATTGGTTCTAATTTGGTTGGTATAATCATTGGGAGCGGTGCTGTAGTAATTAAAGGGAAGCCCAAGCGCTCCTTTGAAAGTGTTTTCATAGCCGCCAGCGGTTGCATCAGTAACAGCAACAGATCTTGCATTTTCAAACTTATCAAAGGGACCTGGCGGCGTAGCGCTAGTAAAAGAGTCAATACAAGCAGGATCGGCGCGATTACCAGTGCGATTGCCTGGCATTGCGGTAGTGTCATCGATCTCTAAGCCCTGGACTGCTGCGGTTACGAGTTTAGTAGTTGCACGGATAAATTCATTGACGGGCTTCCTCCCGTGGTTAAAATTTGTCCCGCCGTGAATAGTCTTTGCTTCCCTTACCCCAAATCGGTAAGGTCTGGAAAGCTGACGGACAGCGTAAGTGCTCCCCTCATAGCTTGCAGCGGTCACCAGATCATAAAAGGTTGGACCCTGTTCGACCCAGGCAGCACCGTTCCAAAAAAGTTTAGTGTTGCCTTTTACCTCGCGGATGGCTACTTTTCTCAAGATTTCTCGAACTGCGTCTACGATCGCATCGCCTGAAGTAATACAATAATCCAGGTTGGAGCGTTCAACACGTTGAAACTTCCATAAGCAATCTTCATTGCCATCAGCGCCAGGTGGACACGGACCAGGGGGGACAGGGAGCGTGGCGTGACCGTGCTCCCAGTCATATAGCAATTCCTTGATGCCGAAAAGCTGACCTTCGATGGGATCTCTCTTCATCTCTAAGGTGGGAAATTTAGACCAATACTTGTTTCTCTCCAGAACATGAGACTCGATCATGGTCCTCATTTCTTCTGAAAAGTTTGCCGAGGCGGGAAACAATTGTTGAATTATAATATCAACAGAGGAATCAAGCCACTTATAGAAATCAATATATTTTTCTAATGAAGCCACATCCTCAATTTTGCGCTCAAAGAAAAACTGCTTAAGCTTTTCAAGAGGCTTATAGGATATCCTATATCGATTTACTGGGTCACCTATTAATTTATTAAAATGAGCAATCCCCGCAAACACATTTATTATCTCCGCTGATACTGCCTGATATAGACTCTTCTCGACGGCAAAGAAATATTTTATAGGTCTTGAATCTCTGGTATAAACCTCTTCTTCTTCCTGGGTTAATATGTTGATCATATCACTACTGGCAACAATATCAGGAACCTCTTGTTTTGCTGTGGAAATATAATCCGTGTCTATAACATGGACGTTACTAACAGGGAAGAACTCACCTTGAGCACTGTGTTGAAAAGAGGCTCTCGATGAAAACCAATCATATGCTGGGTTTGTAATAGCTACATCCAAAGAGCCTGACGAATAGTCCGCAACAACAAACTCTCCAAGACCATCCGAGCCAGTAACATTGTCAAAATTCCAATCTAAAGCCAGAGTAGCTAACTGCGGGACTTCAATATTAGGAGTAGGTCCATCAAGAGAAGTCGGACCAAAATAAGCTGGGTCATCGGGTCGAAGGCGACCGGCATTAGTAACATCGTAAGAGTGATATTTAATTGTATCATCATCAAGATAGTCAAACCAAAAGCGAACTGAGCTTATCTTGGCATCGGACTGTTGAAGGACAGCACCATCAAAATCTGCTCTATGAGCGCCACAGTACAAGCGCTTGCCCGCACGGATGGCTAAAAGCGATTCAGCGCTGGGGATGGTCGTAGAAAGAGAGAACTCATTCTCTACTGTATCTTGTGTTGAATTAACCCCGTAAAACTCCAAAGAATAAGAAACATCAGGCGTGGGAAGACCTGGCGCTGTCTCCGTGCTGCCAAGGATTTCATCCACAAGCCACGGCTCTTTTTCAGTAGGCTCGACGCGGAAGCGAACAGCAAAATTCCATTTCTCGTTATCATATACGTTTTTAAATACAGGGGAATCAAGCATAACTGGTATACCAGCATAACCACCTGCGAGCGACACGAGTCTAAAGAAAACGTTGTCAGAGCCGGCTGATTCTTTCATAGCATATACTTGAAAGTTTCCATTGTCTGGGACAGTCCACGCAAGGTTTGCAGGAGCGGCAATATCAGCTTCGTGCATTCCAAAAAGGGAGCCACTAATAAAAGTGGACTCTGCAATATACCGAGCATCTACGGGGGGCTTTTTGGGGAAAATAACTTCGGCTTCAACCGTAAAAGATAAATAATCCACCCCTCCTGCCACGGCAGGGGCAGCAGGAACAGCGGTGCCTGCTGTATTATCGCATAAAATATAAGAACGAGTGTCAGCAACGCCAGCATCATACTGATGAACAGTAGCGGACCATCGATCTGGGTCGTTAAAGTCTGCATACTTCTTTTTTATAGCGGTATGCCTTACGTTGTCACGAATTTTGTGATCAACCCCGTCAGCATACATGTTGATCTTTATTAGTTCATCATCGACACCAAAGCACCTTAAAAGATTTCGAAAAGACTTTTCAGTTCCCTTAGATTTATAGATGTATACCAGATTATTATAAATGTTCTGATATATAAGATTTTTTACGACATTAATTTTGTGTTCATATATATCAGTTTCGCTGCGTGAAACCAACTCTTCCAATACCGACGCATCAACAAAAAGCTCAGGGGCGATTAAGCCTGCCGACTTAAGCAAGTCTTTGGCAAAAGCATAAGGCTTCTCCCCTTCTTGAAAGGAAGTATAATGAACATCTTTAATATGAGGAAGCGCTTCTATTTGAAGATAAAGATTATCAAAATAACTTGCTAGCGCCTGCGTTAAGTTTTTTAAAGTGCCGGTCTCAGAAGCGGACTCCTCTTCTTCCGCAATCCAAGCTGGAAGTGATTTATATAGTGAAGCCCCATTTGCAAAGTCATAAGAACGACCATTGGTTGTCAGCGTGGTCATCAGGCTTTGAACTTCAGGATGATCCGAATAAATAATGGGATCTCGGAACTCGGTGCTTTGGAGCGCCGGTACAAATTCATCAATAGCCGAATCGAGCGACCGAACATTTAAATCATAATTTAGAATGGTGCCGTTAGTAATTCTACCAGAATAATCTAAGACACTCGCGTCAACAGGGTTCACCACTACGGCATCCATGATCCCTTCATTAAACTTATAATAAACGCCCAACTCAGTATTGGCTATATCTGTATTGGTTCCTCCGTTTACCTGTGTTATCCAGTTCCTTCCGACATCCTTTGATGTTCTTTGCTCTTTCCAAAAACGAAATTCATCAAAATATAAATCATTGTAGCCGCCATAACCAGTAGTAATGCCCAAAGGAGCGCCGGTTGACGGAGTAGTTAAAAGGGCTCCAAGAGAAGCTTGCATGTTAAGTTGTGCTGCGGCGGGAAGAACACCTAACGCGCCGCCGACAACTGTAAAAGTGGTGTCTAAAGTGCCGTCAACATATATTCTGATTATGGAATCTGCGCCAGAATCAATAACCGAAACAGCAAGATGCTGCCAACTGGTGGACATAACCGTTGCGGTGGGAACAACCTGTTGTTGTTCATACCCAAGAGGGCCGGTGCCAGCTCCGGTTGGATCAAGGGAGTAGGTTATCATAAACCCAAGAAGGCGACTGTATTCAACTAAAAATCTTGCATAGTTAGCCGAGGCAAAGGCTTCCCCGTTCCACGAGTCGAAGAGACAAATATTAGTATTAGCAACAAGGGGGCCTAAATCATCCACCTTCGTAAAGAACTCAACAGTGTTCCCGACTGTTCCATCAATAGCCAAGTTCGTAGATCTGTTGTCTGCTGGTGCATATATATTAGCATTGCCGCTCTTTTCTGGGTATTGTTCACTTAATTCAGAAGGAGAGCCAACGGTAACGGACGGATCTCTGTGTGGGCCGCCTTCGCACCCTACAGATTGGGGATTAGCCATCAGCCTGTAGGTAGCACCGAGATACGCCGCAGACGCAACCGTGCCGTGGTCTGCAAGCCCGTTAAGCGTGATATACCCAGTTGTGCGAGGGTATTGGGTGTCGAAAAGATATCTATCTAGAAGTGAGGCTTCTGTGGTCCAGTTAATCTTCTCAGTGGCTGAGCCATCATACGGATACGTTGTATAGATAGACGCAATAGAATCAGAATAATACTTTTCTGCTAGACCGTAGTGGGCAAAATTAGCGGGGTCCGAAAGATCTACTCTTGGAATAAACTCTTGTCGAGAAATGCTTTCAGACACAACATAAGCGTCCGACTCCACCTCCTCAAGAAGGCTGTCGAGTTTCTGCTTCGTTAAAATCTGATTAGATCTTTTTCCAAAAAGGTCTTTAATACCCATTATTTCTCTACTCTGCTACTCTAAACTTGAAAATTTCAGGCTGTTCTTTATACTCGCCTTTTATTCTATACAAGAACTTCATCCCAAACATATACCCTGGTTCTAATAAGGACATGTCAAAATCAAAGTAGCTTCCCGAAACGTCATAAGATAGTCTCGTTGAGGAGGGCTCAGTAGTATCATAAACGCTATAATCTATAAGCGTAAGGTCGTCAACCACTCTGAATATTTTGTAGTATGCTTCCTCGATAATTTGCACCTCGGGCTCTGCGGACGCTACAGTATAAATAGTTGGGCTCCAATCTTTTAATCTAGTGTAAAGTCGGAACCTTGTTGTCTCTGTGTTGAGATAAAGGGGCTTTAAATTCGAGACAGTGGTAACATACTGCGGGACCGTATTATCAGAATTTATGGTCCGCTGGTGGACTTCGATAGTCTCTGTATGCCATATCATTGTCTCATCGGCACTGTTCACCCACTCCACATATATAGAAGAGAGATCGGTGTCCAAAACGCCACTTACATAGTAAACACCAGTGCTCGCTTTTATGCCTGGAGTCCAAGTATCTAACAAAGTTGTCTTTGTGCTATCATTGTAGATCTTTAGAGCGGGCACGAGCCCCACGAGGCCAAGAATATCCGTCAAGACACCAGCAACATAAGTTTTGAGATAAATTCGATTAGTGTTGGCTGTTGCATCCATCACAGGGCTCGTCGCATAGAAATTGCCACGATCATCAAATTCTGTGGCGTTCCACCTTGCTTCAATGCTGGGCTTCTTAAAAAAGAATTCTGTTCCTCGTGCAAAGAACTTCTTATCATAATATGATCTTAGATTTGTGCCATCTTCAAAGGAGCCACTAAGCATGACGCCGACGCCATAGTTTGCTTTGGCACCTGAGATCCATTCTTCCACTAGTGCAGTTATATCAACCGAAAGATCTTCGGAGCCCGTAACAAACGTCGCTGTGTAGGCGGGGGCGGCGTGGTAGCTGCCCCCAACGTCGGGCGCGGTCCAGATGTTCCCCCGGCTTCGATAAGCCCAAGTGGCTCCGGTCCCACTTGTTGCGTCTGCGCCAGGATCGGAATAGTCTTCCATGTCTAGCCCGTCGCCTTCGGTCCACTCCTCATCCACAGCAAGGATGGCTAATATAAAGTCTTTGGGCAACGTCTGCGGGGTAACGGCATTATATATATTAAGAACAAAACTAACACCAGCAGCGGCTGGGATGATACCGGCAGCGCGGTCGGCAATAATGTCTGCTATAGGAAATTTCATTAAAAAGCGAGTTTTTTCTACTGACGCAACGGGGGGAGGACCAGCGGTGAAAGACTGTCCATAAATTGAAAAGACCTCCACGGCATCCGAAAGCCCCATATTAGATCCTGTTGCCCTTGTTATGAGGTTGGGCTTATACGCATCTGTGATTGTTGTATCGGCGTCGGCAATGTATTTCTTAATACTCATTATTTAATAACTCCACTTATATCTGTATCAAGGAACTTTATCTCGTATATAACATTTTTCGGCATTTCGATGTAACG
>Ga0315338_1001142_pt1 | contig 38248 bp, 33 predicted proteins | sample ASW8metaG_FD_204518 | JGI IMG/M metagenome (GOLD analysis project Ga0315338, IMG submission 204518) | Ammonia-oxidizing marine archaeal communities from Monterey Bay, California, United States - ASW #8 | ecosystem: Environmental > Aquatic > Marine > Coastal | place: USA: California | collected... | reverse complement strand
ATCCGATGGCACCAGAGATGACAAGGTCACCATCTCAAGTTCTTCCTGATGGGATGTCTTCTTCTTAAGCATCCCTCATTGAATCAAAAGTCCCCGCCAATGGCGAGGACTTTGTCAGCAGTCTGAGGCCCGCCAGATGGCGGGCCTTTTCGTCAGGATCACAAAGCAGTTTTGGATCAGGAAGCTGCGCGATCATGTGCCTGCTGGCGTAGATCGTCGAGGATCGTATTGATCCGTGACCGCAGGTTTTCGACCTTTTGCGAGGCTTCTTGTGCCGTCGACAGGACCTGGCTTGAAAGTTCGCCAGTCTTGCTGGTTTCGGCGGAAACCTCGGTAATCGACGACGATACCGAACGGGTACGATCCGCTGCACCGCGAACGTTGCGGGTGATTTCGTCGGTTGCAGCACCTTGCTCCTCGACCGCAGCCGAAATGGTGGTTGCGATTTCATTGAGGTTCTCAATGATCCGACCAATATCACCGATTGCCGTCACCGATTCACCGGTTGCCTTCTGAATGCCGGAAATCTGCCCCGAAATTTCTTCGGTTGCTTTTTCCGTCTGGTTGGCAAGATTTTTGACCTCGGCGGCGACAACGGCAAAGCCTTTGCCGGCATCACCGGCACGGGCGGCCTCAATCGTTGCGTTGAGTGCGAGAAGGTTGGTCTGTTCGGCAATGTCGGTAATCAACGCAATGACTTCGCCAATGCGATCTGCCGACTGCGACAGGCTGACCACCAGTTCGTTGGTTTCCTGTGCACGGGTCGATGCTTCGCCGGAAATCCGGGTTGATTCCGCCATCTGACGGTTGATTTCCGCGTTCGATGCCGACAGCTGTTCGGTCGCTGCGGCAACTGTTTCAACGTTGCCAGTGGCTTCTTGTGCCGAGTTGGCGACTTCTTCGGTCTGACCCGAAACCAGTTCGGCACTTGAGGTCATCTGCCCCGACACACCTTGCAACTGATCACCAAGGGCTGCGATTTCATTTACAGCACTTTCGACTTCGTTCTGAAGCGTATCGGCAAGGCCAAGGAGTTCATCGCGCAGCGCTTCGTTGCGTTCATGATTAAGTCGTTCTTCTTCGGCCTGCATATCGCGGACCTTGATCGCATTATCTTTGAACACGTCAACAGCACGGCCCATGGCACTGATTTCATCGTTGCCTTTGGACGGTACCGCAACTTCAAGGTTGCCGTCCGCCAGCTGAACCATGGTTTTCTGCAATCCGCCAAGACGGCGCAGTACGTTGCCACGAACATAGAGCACATAAATCGCAAGCGAAATCAGGATCGCAGCAATTGCAACCACGAACAACGCGGTCAGGCCTTGTTTTTGGACAACATTTGCCTCGGCAGCAGCAGCATCGACTTCGGCGTTCAGGGCCGTGACCAGCTCATTTACGCTATTGCGCATCGCGGTGGCATATTCGGCACTTTGAACAACCAGTGCCTGACTGCTTTCGGTCGCGGCAAGTTCACGTTTGCGAAGATCGGGAAGGCTGTCGTCGCCAATCGAAAGCGCCTGCATCTTGTCGATCAGATCGACATAGAATGTCTTGAGACGGTCGTTGTCGAGCGCCTCCAGCTTGTCGAGTGCATCGGTATAAACACCTCGAATACGCACAGGAATGATCGAAAGACGAACAGCCTGTGTTTCCGTCGTGCTGGCAATAATCATGTTTGACGCAGCAGAGCCAAGGCGCTCGATCTCAAGGATCGGCGTCCGCGTATCAATCGCAGATGCCAGTTTCAGGAAAGTCTCAAGGATTTGCTCCTTGCTCTCGCTATACTGGCGCGAGGATTCCTCCGCGAATGACGCTGCATATTGCCCGCCTTGGGAAATATCGTTCTGGGTATAGGACAGAACCGGCTTCAAAGTATCGGCATATCGCTTTGCCAGATTTTGGAATTCTGTCAGCTTCTCGGTTTTTTCATTGGAGACGGAAAACCGTTCCTGAGTAACTGTATGAAGTTGCTCAAGCGTACCCTGAAGAAGGTTGCGACTGTCATTGATGCTGGCGATCACTTCTGGCATGAAACCGGTGGCTTCAATTTCGTTGATGTCAGTCACCAGTGCCGAAAGACGAACAGCAAGTTCATCATTGATGGCAATTTCTTCTTCGGTATTTGCCGCGGCAACGATACGTGGTGCGATGGCAACAATTTCTGCACTACCGGTTGCCAGTCGCTGTGCGGCGGCAATTGGTGGAAGTTTTTCCTCGGTGATGGTCGTAAGCGCATCACCGAATTTGGTAAATGATACGCCACCGACAACAGCCGAAACGACAGCCATCAATCCAACCACAGCAAACGAAATCAATAATTTGCTTTGGACCCCGAATTTAGTTCCCATTCTTTCTACCTTTTTGTTTCCTGACTTTTCCCTGACAGCTTCTGCGTCCGTCGAGGTTCTTGTAACCGCCCGGGTGGGTGAACCCATTGATTTTGTGGGCAGTCGTACAATCCCTAAGAGTTCTTTTTTGTTTATTGCCTAAGCGATACCCATTAATGGAAGAATATTATCGCGACTGCAACATTTAACCTTTAGTCGCATAAAAAACTCAATGGAAATTTGTGTGTAAGCCGGTGCAACATCGTTATCTGATGGCAAACATGGTTTTCGACCTGTCGTTTCGCTAAGCATGGCTGGACCTTGCAGGGTAAACAGGCTATAGGAGCGGTCGAAATTTTCGTTCGTGCGTTTTGCAGATGCCGCACTTTATTGTATCTGCAAATGCCCGGACAGGCTGGCCTGAATGGGGCATGCTCATAGGGCCAGCGTGGTGCCAGTCGGCACCGATCCACATGAAGTTCAATGAATACAGGTTGTAGGTTATGGCCGGCCATTCCCAATTTAAGAACATTATGCACCGTAAAGGTGCCCAGGATAAAAAACGCGCCAAGATCTTCACCAAGATTGCGCGCGAAATTACCGTTGCTGCAAAAATCAGTGACGATATAGACAGCAACCCGCGTCTTCGTGCGGCAATTTCCGCAGGGCGTGCTCAAAACATGCCCAAGGACAACATCGAACGTGCCATCAAAAAGGCGACCGGTGCTGGCGAAGGCGATAACTACGAAGAAGTCCGCTACGAAGGATACGGCACCGCAGGTGTTGCCGTCATCGTCGAAGCGTTGACCGATAATCGTAATCGTACCGCATCCGAGGTTCGTGCAGCTTTCACCAAAAGCGGTGGTAACCTTGGTGAAACCGGTTCAGTTGGCTTCATGTTCAACCGCCTTGGCGAAATTGTTTATCCGGCGAGCGTTGCTGGTGCAGACGAAATCTTTGAAGCCGCCCTCGAAGCTGGGGCTGCCAATGTTGAGTCTGACGATGACAGCCATATCGTTGATACCGAACTCGAAGACCTCAACACGGTACGTGAAGCTTTGACCGAAAAATTCGGTGACCCGGAAAGTGCCAAAATGGTGTTCCGTGCCGTCACCGAGGCGGATGTCACAATCGATCAGGCCCAAAGCATCATGAAACTTGTTGATGTTCTTGAAGACAACGATGACGTTCAGAATGTCTGGACCAACGTTGCCTGGACCGACGAAATTGTCGCTGGCCTCGATAACTAATTAGTATTTGCCAACACCCGCCTTTCGCTTTTGAATGGCGGGTGTTTTGTATCTAATCGGTAAATTATAGGGTGACACTGTGGTCAGAGTCCTCGGGATTGATCCCGGTCTTCAACGTACTGGCTGGGGGGTGATAGACCTTCAGGACAACCGCATGCGTCATGTTGCCAACGGGGTTGTGAGTTCGACCCAGTCGCTGTCGCTTGCCGAACGTCTTGATCAGCTCCATACCGGGTTGATGGAAGTGATCGAAACATGGACCCCTGACGAGGCCGCGGTTGAAGAAACCTTTGTGAACAAGAACCCTGTTTCAACGCTAAAACTTGGTCAGGCACGCGGTGTTGCCTTGCTTGCCCCGGCACGAAGTGGCATCCCGGTAACGGAATATACACCCAATGCCGTCAAAAAGACGGTGGTCGGTGCCGGTCACGCAGCCAAACAACAGGTTGAAATGATGGTGTCGACCTTGCTGCCGGGGTGTGAAATTGCCGGGGCCGATGCCGCCGATGCGCTTGCCGTTGCTATTTGTCACGCGCAACATGCCGGAAACCGAGCTCTTGCCGCAACCATGGCAGCCAAACCGACAGGCAACGGCAGACCAACAGGGAATGGGAGAAAATACAGGTGATCGCGAAACTGCGTGGAATTATCGATTTCATCGGCGAAGACAGCGTCATTATAGATGTGAATGGCGTTGGATATCTTGTTTTTGCATCCCGTCGGACCCTGTCGATGCTGCCTGCAAAGGGCGTTGATGCAGGCTTGATGATCGAAACCCATGTCCGTGAAGATCATATTCATCTGTATGGATTTGCCGACAACGCCGAAAAACAGTGGTTTTCGCTTTTGACCACGGTGCAGGGGGTTGGTGCGAAAGTCGCCTTGGCCCTTTTATCTGTTTTGAGCCCGACCGATCTTTTGCGCGCCCTGGCGGCACAGGATACAACGGCACTCTGCCGTGCGCCGGGTATTGGCCCCAAGGTCGCCACACGTATTGTTGGTGAACTTAAAGACAAGGCCGCCAAACTGAACCTTGGCCCGGTTGCCGCCCCGGCACCTGCCACGGAGTCCTCTGCACCAGCCAAAGCAGCCTCAAAATCAAAGAAAACGTCAAAATCATCCGATGATGTGAGTGGCGACACAGCAAGTGTTGAGCCGATTGTCGATGATGGTGTGGTTTTGGCCGATGCCGTATCCGCCCTTGTCAATCTTGGCTATGGCCGGTCCGAGGCCTTTGGTGCGGTCGGCAAGGCCGCCCAGTTGGCCGGTGAGGACAAGTCGATTGATACTCTGATCCGCCTGGGACTAAAGGAGCTTAGCGCGTGAGCGAGGAAGAAGACCGTCTGCTCAGTGGCGAGCGTCGCGACGAAGATCAACAGGATGGATCGTTGCGTCCGCGTCGGTTGGACGATTTTACCGGCCAGAAAGAAGTGCGTGAAAACCTTGATGTCTTTATTCGGGCTGCCCGGGCCCGCGAAGAAGCCATGGACCATGTCTTGTTCTTCGGTCCGCCCGGTCTTGGTAAAACCACCTTGTCGCAAATCGTTGCCAGTGAACTGGGTGTCGGCTTTCGCGCAACGTCGGGGCCGGTCATTTCCAAGGCCGGTGATCTTGCCGCCTTGCTGACAAACCTTCAGCCACGTGACGTCCTGTTCATTGATGAAATTCACCGTCTGAACCCGGCGGTTGAAGAAATTTTGTATCCGGCGATGGAAGACTTCCAGCTTGATCTGATCATTGGCGAAGGTCCGGCCGCGCGGTCTGTACGGATTGATTTACCCCCCTTTACCCTTGTCGGGGCGACAACCCGTTCGGGGCTTTTGACCACACCGCTGCGTGATCGGTTTGGTATTCCGCTGCGTCTTCGATTCTACGAACCCGAAGAACTCGTCACCATCGTTGCCCGTGGTGCGAAACTTTTGAATTTCGATATGACCCGCGAAGGGGCCATGGAAATCGCACGCCGGTCGCGCGGAACCCCGCGTATTGCCGGTCGTTTGTTGCGCCGGGTGCGCGATTTTGCATCTGTGGCAGAAAAATCACCGGTTGATAAATTTATTGCCGATGCAGCTTTGATCCGGCTTGAGGTCGATAACCTTGGTCTGGACAGTCAGGATCGGCGCTATCTGAATTGTATCGCCGGGAACTATGGTGGCGGCCCGGTCGGGGTCGATACGCTTGCTGCTGCCTTGTCTGAAGAACGCGATACAATCGAAGACGTGATCGAACCTTATTTGCTGCAACAAGGGTTGATCCAGCGCACGCCACGTGGCCGTATGCTTGGGATTAAGGGGTTTAAGCACCTTGGTCTGACACCGCCACGCGAAGCAGGGGGCGTACCACTTTCTGATCTGTTTGATGGTCAGGTTGATGGCCCGGCGGGGGATCAATCGGAATGACACAAAACGATCATGACGCCTTGCTAGGCTATCTTGATGGCAACCGGCATATCTATCCGTTGATTGTATTTTACGAGGATACGGATGCGGGCGGTATTGTCTATCACGCCAACTATCTTGCATTTGCCGAGCGTGCACGTTCAGCGATGCTTAACCTGTTGGGCTTTACCAATCGTAATGTTGCAGAACGCCACAAAGTTGCCATAGCCGTTCGACACTGTACGCTCGATTTTCGTCGTGCGGCCCGGTTGGAAGACCGCCTTACGGTGGAAAGCCGTGTGATAAAGCTTGGGGGCGCGTCGCTCGGTTTTGAACAAAAGGTGATGCGCGACGATGAAGAACTTGTGGTGATCGAGATATATCTCGCCTGCATGTCGCTTGAAGAGCTTCGGGCACAAAGATTGCCTGATGAACTGAGAACGGCGTTCAATCGCTATCTGGATGTGGACAAGGACTAAAGAGAATATGGAAAATCAAGTGGTCGACGCGGTAACGCTGGGGCAGTCGGTCATGTCGCATGACATGTCTCTGTGGGGGCTTTTCATGCAGGCTGGGCTGGTCGTCAAAGTCGTGATGATCGGACTGTTAATGGCTTCGGTCTGGGTATGGGCTATCGTTATCGAAAAAATGCTGCGCCTTCGCAAGTTGCGCGCGCAGGCTGGTACTTTTGAAGAAGCCTTTTGGTCGGGCGGTTCGCTCGAAGATCTGTATGACCGGATTGCAGATAAGCCGCGCGATCCGATGTCAGCAATTTTTGTCTCGGCCATGCGCGAATGGCGCCGGTCGAATGCCCGCGGGATCAAGGGCGATACAATGCGCGCACGTTTGCAGCAGCGCCTTGAAAGAACCATGGAAACGACGCTTGGTCGTGAAATGGACCGGGTGGAACGTTATATGACGTTCCTGGCGTCGGTCGGCTCAACCGCGCCGTTTGTTGGTCTGTTCGGAACCGTTTGGGGCATCATGGTATCGTTCCAGGCGATTGCTGCGTCGAAAAATACATCGCTTGCTGTGGTTGCGCCGGGGATTGCCGAAGCACTTTTGGCAACCGCAATGGGCCTTGTTGCCGCTATCCCTGCGGTGGTGGCCTACAACAAGATTTCCAGCGACCTGAACCGGTATAACAACCGTCTCGAAGCATTCGTTGATGAGTTTACTTCGATCCTGTCGCGCCAACTTGACGACGCGAGAGACTGATCATGGGCGCACAGCTTTCATCCCGATCAGGTGGCGGCGGACGTCGCGGGCGTCGTAACAACCGCCGTGCCGCCATGAGCGACATCAACGTCACACCGATGGTGGACGTGATGCTGGTTCTGCTGGTGATCTTTATGGTCGCGGCACCGCTGATGACGGTTGGTGTCGACGTCGACCTGCCTGAAACCAGTGCGGCCCCGATGACAGGGCAAGATGAGCCGCTTGTGGTGTCGGTTTCGCGCGAAGGCACGATCTATATTATGGACAGTGAAATCGCACAGGAAACCCTGACCGAAAAACTCGATGCCATCACCGACAACAAACAGGAAACCCGCATTTTCGTACGCGGTGACAAGGCCATTGATTACGGCCGTGTGATGGAAGTGATGGGACTGATCAAGGATGCCGGCTTTACCAAGGTCGCCCTGATCGCTGAATTGCCCAAAAAGGGTTCGTAACCAGACATGCTGCGCTACGCTCTCATATCGTTTGGTTTGCATTTTGTGCTGTTTTTGATCGCATGGTTCGGTTTGCCCGACCTGTTCGAAGAAACGCCAATGGATTTGCAATCGATCTCGGTCGAAGTTGTGACGGTGGATGAATTTTCCGCTGCGCCGACCAAGGCCTTGCCAAAGCCCGAGCCGAAAGAAAAGCCAAAACCTAAACCGGTGGCAAAGCCAGAACCCAAGCCAGAGCCAAAACCGGTGGCGAAGCCTGAGCCGAAGCCAGAACCGAAGCCAGAGCCGAAACCAGAACCGAAACCGGTTCCCAAGCCCGAGCCGGTTCCGACGCCCGAGGTTAAAAAACAGCCGGAACCGACACCGGAACCTCAACCCGTTAAGGAGTTGGCCGAAGTAACGCCGCAAAGCAAACCGACGCCACCTAAACCTGAACCGGTCAAAAAGACCGAACCGAAAAAGGAAGAGCCCAAGAAGGAGGAGCCGAAAAAGCGCCTTCTGGACAATATCCTAAAGGACGTACGCAAGCTTAAGGAAACATCAGAAGCCAGCCCAACAGAGCCGCAACCCGAGGAAACCCCGGAAGAAAATGCGAGCGAAGTGGTGGCAACCCGGCTTGATGCGAATCTGACCATGAGCGAGCTTGATGCTGTTAAACGTCAAATTGAGCAATGCTGGAGTCCCCCGGCAGGGGCAAAAGAAGCAGGCGAGTTTGCCGTTGAAATTCATGTCAGCGCAAACCCGGACGGAACAGTGCGGCAGGCACGGATCAGTAACCTGAATGAAATTCAAGGTGATGCATCACGTCGAACAATTGCGGAAAGTGCACTTCGAGCTGTGCTAAATCCGCAATGCAGCCCTCTGAAACTGCCGCTGGATAAATACGAAATGTGGCGCACATTCACGTTCAATTTTGACATGCGTGAAATGCTGGGCCTTTGAGTTATAAGTTCTTGAACACGCGTGGAAAATAGCGAGGCAGGATGACGATCAAGACCAACGTACGAACACGAAATATGGTGAGCCGCGGCCTTGCAGGGCTGTGCGCGCTTGCTGTCGTCGCTGGCCTGAATTTTGGTTTCATTGCGCCGGCACAGGCAGAACTTCGGATTGATATCACCAGAGGTGAGCTTAAACCGATGCCAATTGCTGTTGCCCGGTTCCCGGGCGACGGGGTTGCCGAAACGGAAATCGGTCAGAACATGACGCAGGTCATCAGTGCTGATCTGGAACGTTCGGGACTGTTTTCGCCGATCAATGAAAAGGCGTTCATCCAAAGTGCCGCGTCGCTTGCGGTGAACCCGAACTTTGCCGAGTGGCGCGCGATCAATGCGCAGGCCTTGGTGAACGGACGGGTGGTCACCGAAGCAAACGGTCTTCTGCGTGTTGAATTCCGCCTGTGGGACGTGTTGGCCGAAAACCAGATGGCGGGTGTTGCGTATCGCACACAACCCAATAACTGGCGCCGCATTGCCCATAAGATCGCTGATGAAATCTATAAGCGGATCACAGGCGAAAGCGGTTATTTCGATACCCGTATTGTTTATGTTTCGGAAACAGGTCCGGCTGACAACCGCAATAAGCGGTTGGCGATCATGGATCAAGATGGTGCAAACCACCGGTTCCTGTCCGATGGTCGGTTCCTTGTGCTGAACCCGCGGTTCTCGCCGACAGCACAGGAAGTGGTCTATATGTCGTACTTTAACGACAAGCCACGCGTGTATGTTTTGGATATTGATACCGGCGAGTTGGAATTGCTGGGCGATTTTCCGGGGATGACTTTCGCGCCCCGATTCGCACCAGACGGCAACTCGGTTGTGATGTCGCAGGCGTTAGACGGTAACAGCGAAGTTTATGAACTTGACCTTCGCACCCGTGAAAAACGTCAGCTTACGCGACATCCTGCCGTGGATACGTCGCCATCCTACTCGCCAGATGGGTCGCGCATTGCGTTCAACTCCGATCGCAGCGGCGCACAACAAATCTATGTGATGAATGCCGACGGTAGCGGCGTACAGCGTATCAGTTTCGGTGGTGGCCTTTATTCCACCCCGGTCTGGTCGCCACGCGGAGACCTGATTGCATTCACGAAATCGCAAGGAGGAAGGTTCTATATCGGCGTAATGCGGCCAGACGGTAGTGGAGAAAGACTGCTGGCCGAAGGGTTCCTCGTAGAGGGCCCAACATGGGCGCCGAACGGCCGGGTGTTGATGTATCATCGCCAGCATCCGTCCAAGGACGGAACCAAGGATCGCTTTCGTTTGTATTCGATTGATCTGACAGGTTATAACGAGCGAGAGATCGTTACACCTGCGGATGGGTCGGATCCTGCATGGTCGCCCTTGATTCCCTGATATCTCAAGAGTATAGTCATCGCGAAGCACTGAATGCGATTCGCTTAAATCGCGGGCATTTTCGGTGTCGCGAGACATGGAAAACACCAACTCGGGCGAATGCGTCCGGTGTTAAGGGGAAATTTTAGAATGAAACTTCGTATTCTCAGCGTCTTTGCTGCTGCCGCGCTTCTGGCTGCATGTGAAACTGCTCCTGATAGCTCAGCTACCACTGGTGGCGAAGGTGTATCGACTGTAAACCAGCCGTCTACCAGCACCTCGCTTTCCGAAAGCAGCCCTGAGTGGTTTGCTGTTAACGTTGGTGACCGCGTATTCTTTGGCCTGGACAAATATGACCTGGCCGGTGAAGCACGTCGCACCCTCGAACTGCAGGCTGCTTGGTTGAAAAAATACCCGCAGTACAAAGTTGTTGTTGAAGGTCATGCCGACGAACGCGGCACCCGTGAATACAACCTTGCACTCGGCGAACGTCGCGCAAGCTCGGTCAAAGATTATCTGATCGCTCTGGGCATTGACCCGTCGCGCGTTGAAACCATTTCCTATGGCAAAGAGCGCCCTGTTGCTCTTGGCCATGACGAAGAAAGCTGGGCCAAAAACCGCCGCTCTGTATCGGTTATCCGTTAAGCGCGTGTGGGCTAAAGCCTGACTGAATATCAAGGCGCCTGTCCCGTTTGGGGCAGGCGCCTTATTTTTGCCGCCTGAAAATGTTTGAAAATGTAGTCGTGCCCTGTTCAAATCGGCATTTGGTAATATTGCATTGACGACAAAGGACCGAGAGGCTGTTGCATTTAATGTGTCCCTTTTTGCCAGACGCATCCTGCGACACTGCAAGGATAAGGTCCGTAGAAGCACAGAGTGACTATGGTTACAAGGGGTGACATACCAATGCAGAAAGACATCCCGATCCGAAGGGTTTGCTTTTCGCGGCGTTTCGCTGCGTTATATTGTTTCGCCGATGCGCCGCATCATCCTGCACGCAGTGCTTTGCCAAACGACACGCCAAAAAACAAACAAAATGGAGCAGATTAAATGCACCAGGCTCTGATGATGATCCGAGTTCGCTCAACCACTGAAACACAGGAAATCGTGGAGTCGGCAAATCGCGCTGAAGCCGTTTCCCGCCTAACCGGCCGTGGAAAAGTGGCTGAATCTGTTCGCAAAGGTCCTGGCTTGTTGGTCGCTTTGACGATTGGCGCTCTGGTGGGGATGACGTCCCTCGGATCGGTTTCGGCCTTTGCTCAGGATGCAAACGTTGGCCGGCAGGTCGAACAGCTGCGCAAGGATCTCGATTTGCTGCAGCGTTATGTTTACCGCGAAGGCCCGCCCGCAGGTGATGCTGCCTCGGCGGTAACCGGTGGTGATCCATCGACCCCGGCGGCTGCCCGTCAGCAAGTACAGATCAATGATCTGCAACGCTCTGCAACTCAGTTGACCGGACAGATCGAACAGTTTGATTTTCGAATCCGCAAAATGGAAGACCGCCTTGAACGGCTGGTCTCCGACATCGATTTTCGCCTGACACAGCTTGAAAACGGTTCGGGTGCCGGTTCTGGTGCGCCACTTGCCAATAATGGCAACGGCGCATCGGCAGAACCGCTTGCGGGTAATGCTGCGGGCCAGACCGCAGGATCCACAGGTGGCACCGCTGATAACGGTTCGGCCGGTTCGGGCGAACCTCTTAATGATCGTGGTACCAAACTGTTTGGTGTAATCGAAAACGAGGGCCAACCACCGCAAATTCCATCTGGTGCGGCTGCGGGTGCATCTGCCGGGGCGGCGGCGACCGCAACGCAAAGTGCGGCTGCTGGCGTGACGCCAGAAGAACAATATCGCAATGCCTTTGGCTTGCTCCGCCGTCAGGAGTTTTCCGAAGCCGAAAGCGCGCTTTCGACCTTTGTTAAAGATCATCCCAACGATCCGCTGGCCGGTAATGCGCAATATTGGTTAGGTGAAACCTATTATGTGCGCGGTGAATTTGAAAATGCTGCCATCGCCTTTACCGAAGGTTTCCAGACCTATCCCGACAGTACGAAGGCCCCTGATAACCTTCTCAAGCTCGGCATGTCGCTGGCCAATCTTGGCAAGAATGAAGATGCCTGCACGACCTTTGGTCACCTGATCGATAACTTCCCGAATGCATCGGCGGTTGTCCTTGATCGCGCGCGTCAGGAACGCAAAAGTCGTGGGTGTTGATAAGCGAGAGACCCGAAAAATGCGGCATTATGAGCAATCCCGATAAGCCAACGACAGATGATCGCGCGGCGTCCGATGGTACACCATTGGACGCCGTTGCTTTTGCGCATCTAATAGATGGTTTCGCGCCATTTGAAACCGCCCCTGTTTTGGCGGTTGCGGTGTCTGGCGGGGCTGACAGCATGGCCTTGGCACTGCTGGCGCATGAATGGGCGCAAACGCGGGGCGGTAAAATTGTCGCAATGACAGTGGATCATGGCCTGCGGTCAGATTCTGCGCATGAAGCCAAATGGGTCGGGCAGGCATTGCGCACACACGGGATTGACCACATTGTTCTGCCGTGGCTTGGCGATAAGCCACGCGGCGCGGTGCAAGAACGCGCACGTATTGCCCGCTATGACTTGCTTGATCAGGCCTGTGCCACACGTGGCATTCTTCATCTTTTGGTCGCTCACCATCTTGATGATCAAATCGAAACCATTGCCATGCGCTCTTCCCACGGGACGAAACCGATGGGACGTGCGGGCATGTCTTCGCGTCGTTTTCTAAAATCCGTTCGGTTGCTGCGTCCGTTTTTGTCCGTGGCAAAAAACGATTTGATTGCGACGCTGAAGGCACGCCGGCAGGACTGGGTCGAAGATCCGTCCAATCAGAACCCGAAATTCGAACGCGTGCGGATTCGTAAAGATATAAGGATCACGGTTGCCGCGGATCAGGAAAACATTCCATCTGATGCGGTGGAGACCCGTCTTGCGCTCGAAGAAACGATTGCCAATGTTCTGGCCCGGTCAGTGATGATCCTGCCGGTTGGGGTTGCGGTTGTTGATACGGCGGGAATGTATCGCTCTCAGGACCGCGATGTCCGCTGCTATGCCCTTGGTCAGGTCATTCGAACCATCGGTGGGGCGGCGTATATGCCGTCTTTTGATGCCTTGGCCAACCTGCTCGACGCCACATATAATGATGCGTCACACCGCAGCAGTTTGGGCGGATGTATCATTCATCGCAAATCAGACCGGATTTATATCTTCCGCGAAGTTGGCCGCATGGATAAAACTCCGATGGTCATTGATCCCGACGTTTTGCGTTCTGGTAGATGTGTGCGGTGGGATAATCGCTTTGAATGGGCCGCTTTATCGCCTGTTTTGCCCCCGTTGGCAGGGATATGGATTGGGCCGCTGGTGCTTTGTGATGTGTTTCACACGAAGGCATTTCGCGCCGCATTTGGGGAAATAGTCGGATTTATTGCTGATTTACCCCGCGCAGCCCTTGCATCCATGCCTGCTCTCTACGATAAAGAAGGCTTGCGATCCGTTGGCGGGCTTGAGGTTTCGGCACTTTCCGACGTATTATCCGCCGCCGGTTGTGTGACGCCCCAGAGTAGGGGGGGGAATGCAATTGATGGACGATGGCGGTTTGCACCTCACACTCCTTTGTGGGAAAGTGGGTTCAAATCGTTACCGAAACCCGTCAGCCTACTTGCGTAGCCGAGGCTTTTGACTATTTGTTAGCCATGCCTTGCGCAGGAGTATTGTGCGCGACGGTAGAAATATTTTGCGACCAGTAGCTTGGAATGAATATGGGAAAAAATCTCGCACTGTGGGTTATCATTGCCATCCTTTTGGTGGCCTTGTTTAACCTGTTTCAGTCGCCTTCTGGACAGTCCGGTCAATCGTCGATGGCGTTTTCGGACTTCCTGGCAGAAGTTGATACCGGCCAGATTTCAGAAGTCACAATTCAGGGCAATACCCTGAGTGCGCAAACGCGCGATGGTCGCTCTGTTAATGTTTACACCCCCGATTACCCGAACCTTGTTGAAAGACTCAACGAAAAGGGCGTTCGGATTATCGCAAAACCGGAAGAAAGCCTGTCGCCGCTGATGAGTGCGCTGATCAGCTGGTTGCCGATGCTGCTGATCATCGGGGTCTGGATTTTCTTCATGCGTCAGATGCAGGGCGGTGGCGGCAAAGCCATGGGCTTTGGCAAATCAAAGGCGAAAATGCTGACCGAAAAATCCGGTCGGGTCACCTTTGAAGACGTCGCAGGCATCGAAGAAGCCAAAAACGAACTTGAAGAAGTTGTCGACTTCCTGCGCGATCCGCAGAAGTTCCAGCGTCTTGGCGGTAAAATCCCCAAAGGCATGTTGCTGGTCGGTCCTCCGGGCACAGGTAAAACGCTTCTGGCACGTGCGATTGCTGGCGAAGCAAACGTACCGTTCTTCACCATTTCGGGTTCGGACTTTGTCGAAATGTTTGTTGGTGTTGGTGCATCTCGTGTGCGCGACATGTTCGAACAGGGCAAAAAGAACGCGCCGTGCATCATCTTTATCGATGAGATCGATGCTGTCGGTCGTCATCGTGGTGCCGGTCTTGGTGGCGGTAACGATGAACGTGAACAGACGCTCAACCAGCTTCTGGTCGAGATGGATGGTTTTGAGGCCAACGAAGGTGTGATCCTTGTTGCCGCAACCAACCGTCCGGATGTTCTCGATCCGGCATTGCTGCGTCCGGGCCGTTTTGACCGTCAGGTTGTTGTGCCGAACCCTGATCTTGAAGGCCGTGAACGCATTCTTGGTGTGCACGCGCGTAAAGTTCCGCTGGGTCCGGATGTTGATCTGCGCACGGTTGCACGTGGCACTCCGGGCTTCTCGGGTGCTGATCTTGCAAACCTTGTCAATGAGGCCGCCCTTCTTGCCGCCCGTCTTGGCAAGCGTGTAGTCACCATGGCCGACTTTGAAAATGCCAAGGATAAAGTCATGATGGGGGCGGAACGCCGTTCCATGATCATGACTGATGACGAGAAAAAGCTGACAGCCTATCACGAAGGCGGTCATGCACTTGTCGCACTCCATACCCCGGCATCCGATCCGATCCATAAGGCAACCATCATTCCGCGCGGTCGTGCGTTGGGGATGGTGATGCGTTTGCCAGAACGTGATCAGGTTTCGAAATCCTATGAACAGCTGATTTCTGATCTGGCTGTTGCCATGGGGGGCCGTGTTGCCGAGGAACTTATCTTTGGCAAGGACAAGGTCACAACCGGTGCGTCTTCGGACATCAATATGGTGACGCAATATGCGCGCAAGATGGTGACCGAATGGGGCTTCTCGGATGTTCTTGGTAACGTCAAATATGCCGACAACCAGGAAGAAGTGTTCCTTGGCCATAGTGTTGCACAGCACAAGAATGTTTCGGAAAAAACCGCTCAGCTGATTGATGACGAAGTCCGTCGTTATTCTGATGAGGCCTATGAATTCGCCAAGCGGGTTCTGACCGAATATCTTGATGATTTGCACATTCTTGCCAAAGGGCTTTTGGAATACGAAACCTTGTCGGGCAAAGAAATCGACGCGCTTCTGCGTGGCGAGGAAATCAACCGTTCTGGCCATTCAAGTGGCAGTAACGGCAAGGATTCCGGTGGACGTCGCTCCACCGTGCCAAGCTCGGGCGCTGCACGTAAAGACAGCCCGGATGAAGGTGGCGGGGATATGTCCCCTGAGCCGCAGCCGGGCAGCTAAGAGAAAGAGACTGATGGACAAGATCACTCGATCGGTCCTGCGAAGCCCCGCCGATGTGCGGGGCTTTGCTGATTTTGACGGACCGCTTTATTATGCACCTACCGGTTTCATCGACCATGCCGATGATCCCAATACACTCCCGCTGGCCGGATCGCGCCGCGGCTTTTCGGCCCTTGAAATTATCCGTCGTCGTGAAGATGGCGGTGCCGAAAGCATGATCCTGCCGCTCCTTGCCCTTGAAGGCTGGGTTCAAAATAGCGGGCGTGTTGATGAAATTAACAATGTGCTTGATCGTTTGATGACCAAGCGCGCCGATTTTGCCGGACTTGATATGGCATCATGCCACGTCATGGGCATTGTTAATGTGACACCTGACAGCTTTTCTGATGGCGGGGATTACAACACGACCGAGCAGGCGATTGCCCGGGGTCGTGAACTTGCCGACTTTGGCGCATCAATCCTTGATATCGGCGGGGAATCCACCCGTCCGGGGGCGGATGATGTTACCGAGGCTGAGGAAATCGATCGTGTCGTGCCCGTGATCCGTGCTTTGGCCGAGAAGGGCCATGTGGTTTCGATTGATACACGCCACGCCAATGTGATGGAAGCCGCGATCAATGCCGGTGCTGCCATCATCAATGACGTCACCGGGCTCGAAGGCGATGAACGATCTCTCGAGGTGGCGGTACGTTTGGGGGTACCTGTAATACTGATGCATATGCAGGGCGAACCCGGCACCATGCAGGACGATCCGCAATATGATTGTGCTGTTCTTGATGTGTATGACTATCTGTTCGATCGCATCGAAAGTTGCGAACGGGCCGGGATATCGCGCGACAAGATTTGTATTGATCCGGGTATCGGATTTGGCAAGACACTGTCACATAACCTTGAGTTACAGTCGCGGCTGGCGATTTTCCACGGTTTGGGCTGCCCGATTTTGCTTGGAACGTCGCGTAAGTCGTTTATCGGGAAAATTGACCCCAAAGCGGACCCAAAACAAAGGCTCGGTGGATCAATTGCATCTGCCGTCAATGGATGGCGGCACGGGGCGCAGATAATGCGCGTTCACGATGTTCAGGAAACTGTTCAGGCCATCTCGGTCGCAAGTTCGATGTCTCTGGTATAGGAAGCTCAGCGGACCTTTGCTTCCTGTATAGGTTGTCATTTTCGCCCGATTGATTAAAAGCAAGACCATTCAACATTTTGGGGATGTATATCCTTTTGGTTGGGTCTTGCTTTTTTTATATTTAGAATCTGGCATTTTCTGACCTTTTGCGGTTGAGGCTTGCGCATTTGCAGGCCGCACCACATACCAAAGAGTGAAATAAACAAAGTGGCGCAAAGTCACGCTTATTGGTTGAAGAAACGAGCAGCTGCAAAGGTCTGTATATGAACGGAATTGTTGACCTGACCGAGGTCGGAAACAAAAGTATGACATCAAGTCGAAGTCTGACGGCGCAATGTGTGTTTGTCGTCGAAGACAACACCGATCTTAATAAGGATCTGTGCGAGTATCTTGAGATGTGTGGCTTTGACGTGATTGGTTGCGAAACCGGTGCGAGCTTTTTTCGCGCGCTTAAAACTAAACAGCCTGATGCGGTCATCCTTGATATTATGCTGCCCGATGCTGATGGCTATGATCTTGCCAAATACGTCCGCCAGAACATTGATTGCGGCATCATGATGCTGACGTCCCTGTCAGGCATGGATCATCATCTGACAGGCTACAAGTCAGGTGCAGACGTCTATCTGACCAAAGACAGTCCTTTGTCGGTAATCGAAGCCGCTTTGCAGCCGTTATTGCGCCGTTCCTCGCGTGCAGACAGTGACACCGATGAGGGGGCTGATGCCGCTGGTATGGAAGCGGGCTGGGTTCTTGATCTGCTCAATTGGACATTGGTTAATCCGCTTGGAAAGTCGGCATCCTTGACCGCAACCGAACGGACAATCATCAAGTTATTGATTGACGCGAACGGGGCATGGCTGACCCGGCCGGAAATCGTTATCGCCTTGGGTAAGGCCGACACGGCTGAAAACTGTCGCAATCTTGATACGGCGATCCGACGTGTGCGCCAGAAGGTTCTCAAGGAAATTGGTGAAGAGCTTCCAGTACGTACAGCATATGGTCGTGGCTATGCCTTCACATCGCTTGGCGCCGTTTCCGGTGAAACAGAAAACCTTTGACGTCTGATGCGCCATCACGCAAGTGGTGCCGCGCTGTCCTGATTGGAAGTTTCACACGGTAGTAGCAAGCACAGCGCAATTCCCATCGGCCCCAGATCACGTAATTTGATTGACCCGCCGTGCGCGTCAACAATTCGTTGTGAAATATGCAGGCCAAGCGCACTGCGCAGGGCCTTTGTTTCCATCTCGCGGCGAAACAGCGCATTTCCAATCAAACGGATTTCATCGCTATCAAGTCCCTCGCCCTGACAGGGGATTGATATTTCCGTCAGCCAGTTACTTTGTGCCCGCACGGAAATATGGATTGGTTTTCCATGGGCAAAACGCCGGGACGTTTCGACCAGGTTGGTCATCGCCAGACCAATCAGTGTTTCATCGATATAGGCTTCAACACCGTTGGTTCCCGTACAGGTCACCAGAATTTCGGCATCATCGCGTGTCGTATTGGCGACGAAATCGTTCATGAAATGATCCAGCCCGACAAGTTCGCGCGCCAACGAGAATTCCTTGTCGTCAATACCATCCTTACTTAGGAAAATATCAACCAGACGGGCAAGTTTTCGGGCCTGAAGCTCAATGCGTTTTAGCCTGTTCTGAATATCATCGCTGTGATCTCGTAAACGAAGCATCAGCATTTCTGACGAACGTTGAATAACCGCAAGCGGGGTTCGGAATTCATGCGACAGCATTGAAATCAACTTGCGCTGTTCACCGACAAGCGATGTTGTTTCTTCGGCTCTGGTCGATGCAAACACCTGTTCCCTGTCCATTTGGGTCAGGCGTATGGCCATCAATATGCCCATCGCGATGATGTGGAAAATGAAGGTGAATTGATGGAGACCGATGCGTATCGGGGTGACCTCGATAAGTCCCGCATGGGCCAATTGCAACATGATGACAGGACCACAAGGCAAGGCAAGGGCTATTAAATACGCCCAAAGCGTCTTGTTTCTGATATCTGCCGCAAGCCTTTTGACAAGAACCAAACAGGCGCAGGCCATGAAAAGTGAAACAGACGGAACGATATAGGTGCCAAACACGGTATAGAGCTCATTGGTCGTACCAATGAGAAAGCTTAAAATAACGATGCAGTACGCACATCCGAGCCAAAACAAAATTGGCGTGCGTTGGCGAAATTCAAGAATATGTATCCACAAAAAGACAATGGCAGCTTGTGACAGGATGTTGGTAGTCCCAATGAGAAAATCATTCATCCATGAGATTTCAGGGCGCAGTTGACTTAATCCGACACCATTTACGAGTGAATTGAGCATGCCAGCACAGGCAATCCCGATGCCATAGCTGACAACAACCGCATCGCGGGCAATAAGCCCAAGGCTGAAATACGTAATGCCAAGGGTGAGAAATACCCCAAAGAAGATGTTTGTTGCCAGATTGCGCAGCGTCATCGATGAAATAAGGTCTTGGGCCTGCCAAAGGGTGACAGTCAGCAAGTTCGTACTGTTACTTTGTACCCGGATAAACAGGTGATACGCACCCGCATCAAGTTTCGGCCAGGATGCGACATGCGTGCCGCCGGTAAAGGGACGTTTGTTTGCTGGAATGCGGTCGCCCATGCTTTCCTGCCAAATGGCATCGGAAAGCTTGGCTGTTGAGACATCGTCAAAAAGATACACATCTATGTGGTTAAGATAGCTTGGATTGGCCTCAATGTATGAGGGGGCGGTCAACATCTGATCGACGCCGAAATCGATCCTGTACCAGATGATATCTGACGTATACCCAAACGACGGGATTGATGCGCTTTGTTGAAAGTCGTCAAACGGCAGTTGGCGAACATCATCAAGTGACATCTGCTGGCTTTGGTCGACATACCATGAAAGATACGGTGTCAGATCAAGCTTTCCGGGAAGATCACCGTTTAAAACAATTTTATCGGTGTGCCCGGTGGTTGGTGGCGTAGTCCCATGCGCACGTACTCCATTGGGCCCACCAATCATTGCGACGATCAGGGTGACGAACAAGATGAACAAAATGCGCGGTAAGTTGGTGCGCATCAAGGTGGCCACGGGCGTTCGGCCCACGTTTTGACGCGCGGAGACGGTCCACATATGACGGCGGAATGATGCAAAGGCACTCATGACAGCGCACCACCGTCATCTTGTGTTCGGGGCTTTTTTCGCGATACATGGGGGGCGGCCAAACCAAAGAAGTTTTGAGGGGACGCTTTGACCGTTTCTTCCCGGTTATAGGGAATTTTGATCATTACCGTTGTGCCGGATGTCTCGCCGACACTGATCGACATCGAGCCATTATGGGACTGCACTATGCGGTTGGTGATATGCAGGCCCAGACCAACACCCTGTGTGACGCCTGCGTCGCGTCCACGGTAAAACGCGTTGGATACATTCGTCAGATCGTCAATGGGAATGCCCGGTCCGGCATCGATAACACGGATATAGACAAATCCGTTCGACGACCGATTGCATGCGACCCAGACTGGAGCGTCGGGGGCGTATTTACGGGCATTGTCGATCAAGTTGATGATCGCGCGTTCAAACAGAATGCGGTCAATATCGACAATGGCAAAATCGATATTTTTCAAGCTGACTTTCTGGTCCGGGATTTCACGGTTCCGTCGATTGATCAAATCACCTAGCAACTGATCAATGTTGGTCGGCTGCAAGGATGTTGTGAAGTTCGCACTATCGAGCGTTTCCTTGGTCAAAAAGGCATCGACCAACCCCGAAAGCTGACCGGCATTCCCACGAATGGTGGCAAGACGGCTGTGAACAGGGGCAGGCTCGTTGCGCAAATGTAGGCCGAGAATTTCTGCTGATCGCTGAATGATCGCCAGTGGTGTTCGAAATTCGTGCGACAGCATGGTTATGAAAGTCCGCTGTTCGCCAGCAAGCTGATCAGCCCGCGCATTGGTTTGATGCGCATCAGTCCAATTGTAGGTCAGTCTCTGGGTGCGATAGGCCATCGCAATTGCGACCATCACAAGATGTATCGACGAGCTAAGCGGGTAGACCTTGGTTGTGAAGGCCGTGATCGGCAGGATACCCAGCAGTGTCAAAACATGGATGTTGGCCGCAAGGGTTGGCAAAGCAAGTGCGATGAAAAAGAAGCTGTTTGATGCCAGACGCCTTTCACGATAGCTGACGTAAATCAGATACATCAAAAGCGTGAACAGCAAAATCACATTGGGAATAAAGAAGATCTGCGTGAAATAGATATAGGCATCCGATATCGCAGTGACCGAACCGATCATCGCCAATATGGAAAAGGCCATCATCACCCGAAACAGAACCGGGTTATAGTGATCAAGTCTGACGATATGGGTCCACATCGCGACACTGGTGCCCAAGGCAAACGCGGTTCCTGTTCCGGTAATAAGGTCGCTGGCAAGTGGCCAAATCCCCTTTAGCAGAAGCTGGGCATATCCTGACGTACCAAGATTGAACAGAAAGACAGATAAAACATATCCGCTGTACCACAGCACCGATTTGTCGCGTGATATGATGCCAAAGGTCAAATAGACACCAAACCCGATCAACAGGACACCCAGAAAACTGCTTTCAACAAGGTTATGTTCCTCGGTGTTGGAAACAAGCTCCGCCTCGGGGTATAGTTTGGCATGGAAAACATGGGCGCTGTTGGTGCGCACACCGATCATCAACCAATAGTGTCCTGATGGTAAATCCGGCCATTCTGATAAATGCCGGAGGCTGATCAAACTGTCTTTCGTGTTGGGGATCCGGTCACCAACAACATTTTTCCAGATGACATTGCGCGTCTCATCCTCAATCACGGTCAGGCGGATCTCGTTGAGATACGGCTCCCCCAATTCGATGAAGGCCCGTGAAATGTCATTGCCTTGCAGCGCGGTAAGCGAAAAGGCCAGCCGATACCAAATAACGCGTGGGGTGTAACCGGGCCCTGCGGTGCTGGCGACGGGTTCAAATTCAGAAGACGGAATATCAATCAGTTGGGCAGGATCGGTGACGTTGCGATCAGATGTCAGGCGCTCCATAAACCGGTTTAGATCGATACTGGCTGTCGCGCCATTTGCCGTCAACACAAGGTGTGCCATATCAGTCCGTGCCGATGCGGGCGGCGAAACCCATGTGATGGATGCGATTAGGGCAATCGTCAGGACACTTATGACGTCGCGCCAAGTCAACATCTGGCGAAAATCGCGCAAAGCGCCCCCAATTTCAGACAATTAAACAAGTCTATTTTTGATAGCGGTTTTTTTTGATCAGGTCATCGGTTTTATCAGAATAGTCTGATGGGCGCGCGTTAACGGAATGGTCGCCAACGAGGCATTAAAATGTGTCACTTGCCGGTAGCATTGAAACGTCACTTTGATATAACCGGCAGTCAGGATTTATGGACCGGGCGTTAAAAACCGGCACACAGACAGAGAACACAAGCATGAGCCGCAAATATTTTGGCACCGACGGCATTCGCGGAACCGCCAATACCGCACCCATGACCGCCGAAGTCGCACTAAAGGTCGGTATGGCCGCGGGCAACTACTTCACCCGTGGTGATCACCGCCACAAAGTTGTGATCGGTAAGGATACGCGTCTGTCTGGCTACATGCTTGAACCCGCGTTGGTGGCGGGCTTTACGTCCATGGGCATGGACGTGATGTTGGTCGGGCCCATGCCGACCCCCGCAGTTGCCATGCTGACCAAATCGATGCGTGCCGATATCGGTGTGATGATTTCAGCATCCCACAATCCGTTTCAGGATAATGGCATCAAGCTATTTGGCCCGGACGGTTTCAAACTGTCTGACGAGGTGGAGCTTGAAATCGAAGCGCTGATGGACAGTGATCTGTCGCATAAGCTCGTTCCGGCGAATGCCTTGGGCCGTGCGCAGCGTATTGACGATGCCCCCGGGCGCTATATCGAAGCTGTGAAATCTTCGCTTCCGGGCAGTGTCACGCTTGAAGGTCTTCGTATCGTTCTTGATTGTGCCAATGGTGCGGCTTATTCCGTCGCGCCAAAGGTGCTGCGCGAACTTGGTGCCGAAGTGGTTGAAATCGGTACGAAACCCAACGGTCTGAACATCAATGACCAATGTGGTTCGACCCATACCAAAACCATGTGTGACCGGGTCCTGTCTGAAAAGGCCGACGTCGGGATTGCCCTTGATGGGGATGCGGATCGTATTCAGATGTGCGATGAAAAAGGCCATCTGATCGACGGTGATCAGTTGATGGGGCTTGTGACCACCCATTGGAAACGCACCGGTCAGCTGCGCGGCAATGCGTTGGTGGCGACCGTGATGTCCAATCTTGGTCTTGAACGCTATCTTGAAAGCAATGGCTTGCGTCTGATCCGCACCAAGGTGGGTGACCGCTATGTGGTTGAACAGATGCGTGCACTTGATTGTAATGTCGGCGGTGAACAATCGGGGCATATTGTTCTGTCTGATTTTGCCTCAACCGGCGATGGTCTTCTGGCCGGGCTTCAGGTCTTGGCCGTTCTGGCATCGCGCAGCGGGCCGGTGTCTGAAATGAGCCGTGTGTTCGAACCTTTGCCGCAAATCCTTAAAAACGTGCGCTATACCGCCGGGGCCGATCCATTGTCGCAAAGCCGCGTGATTGACGCCATTTCTTCGGCCGAGAAGGCCTTTAACGGTGATGGACGGGTTTTGATCCGTAAATCCGGGACAGAACCGCTGATCCGTGTGATGGCCGAGGGCGATGATGCGGTAAAAGTCGAACAGATTGTCGATGGTATCGTGGCTGAAATCACCGCCGTTGCAGGCTGACTAATACCGAATTCTGCAAAATACTTACTTTGGCTGCATTGCGTTGGGGAGGATGATCATGAAGGGTCGTGTCTTGATTATTGCCGGATCGGACTGTTCTGGCGGGGCCGGTATTCAGGCCGACATCAAATCGGTGACGGCCCTTGGGGGCTATGCTGCAACAGCAATTACCGCCCTGACGGTGCAAAACACCACCGGAGTCTTCGACGTTTTGGGGGTTTCGCCTGAAATGATTGTTCATCAGGCGACCGTGACTATTGATGATATCGGTGCGGACGCGATTAAAACCGGAATGCTCCATAGTGTGCCGGTGATCGAAGCTGTGGCGGAATTTATCAAATTAAAATGTTCCGGTATTCCAATCATAATTGACCCTGTGATGGTATCACAAAGCGGTTCACGGTTGCTTCAGGAAGACGCGGTCGAAGCCTTGATAACCCATATGATCCCCCTCGCCACGGTCCTGACCCCGAATATTCCAGAGGCAGAAGTGCTATCGGGCATGAATATTTCCAGCGAAGGTGATATGATTGCTGCAGCGCACAAAATCGGAGAGTTGGGCGCAGAGGCGGTGTTGATCAAAGGCGGTCACGCCGAGGGTGATAAGATTGTTGATATTCTTTGGCGTCGCGACGGGGACATCGAAGGGTTTGAAGGTGATCGCATCCCGTCTGAAAATAATCATGGTACGGGCTGCTCGCTTGCAAGTTCGATTGCAACCGGGCTGGCACAGGACATGGGACTGAGTGACGCGGTGGCGCGTGCACGGGCCTATGTTCGCGAAGCCATCCGCACCGCCCCGAATTACGGCAAAGGAAACGGTCCGCTAAACCACGCGCACCCTGTCACCGGATAAAAACGCGGTAGGATGCGCCAATCTAGGATGTCGTGGTATGCCGGGAACGTCGTTTTTCCATCAGGCCCGTAACAACGCCTGGTCCAATCATCGCCTGTTGGGGGCATGTCAAAAACTCACCGCCACAGAACTTCGTGCGCGCCGTGCGTCTCTCATGCCATCAATCTTGCAAACCCTTAATTACAGCCTGATTGTCGATTGGTATTATCTGGATGCCCTGATCAAAGGTGGGCGCGGGCAGGATTGTTTTGCCAACCAGATGCCTTTTATCACCATCGAGACGTTTGGCGCGGCTCAGCGCAATGCCGATGTCAGGCTGATGGCCTTTTGTGAAAAACTCAATGACAAGGATGTGGTGCGCGACGTAACCCTCGTCAGACCTGACGACGTTATGGTCAGTGAAAGCATTTCAGCGGTTTTGTCACATCTGTTTGTTCATCAAACCCATCATCGTGGGCAGATCCATGCGATGCTGTGCGAAACAACACAATCGCCACCACAACTTGATGAATATCACCTTGAATCCGGTGCCGAATTTCGCAAAAGTGACTTCACTGCATTGGGTTGGAATGTCGCCGGATTATCGGCTGCTATGGTCTATAAGGATAACCATGAATAAAACAATGATCCGCCGTGCCATCCTTGCTGGCGGGATCGCGATCTTGGCCGCGGCAACTTATGGCAGCCCGGAACGCTATATTGCCGACATGATCTGGACCGATGATGCCGCACCTTGGGAAAAGGTGACGGCTGTTTACGTGCCCAATACGTCAAAGCCAAACAATGTCCTGGTTTCAGATGCGCAATTTGCCGATCTTGAAGCCTGTCGTGCCCATATCCACAATCTGGCTGTCGAGCATGACGATCCCGACCTTAAAAAAGGTCGCTACGATTGCGCAATCGGATTTTATGCGCAGCAAGACGATAAAGGCGTCACGGGCGACTACCGCCTGACACTGCAATAGATCCCTTAAAGCACATACCAAAGCAAGGCGGGCAGGGCGATGGCCGCAAGGAAGCTTGAGCTGATGACAACACCGGCGACTTCTTCGGGGTCGCGGTTATACAGCTGGGCAAACAGATAGCAAAATACTGCAACCGGCATCGAACATTGCAAAATCACAACGCCGCGTTCGACCCCGGTCAGGCCCATTACTTCTGACAGTCCAAGACCAACCCCAAACCCCATACCAAGACGCAAGGCACTCAATGCGGTGCTACGCGCCAGGCTGACTGGGCGCAGTTTCGCAAGCGACACGCCAAGGGTAAACAGCATCAACGGAATGGTCAGCTGACCAATCAGGTTGGTGGTATTGTAAAGCCAGTCGGGAACGGTGGTATCGGTGGCAAGAAAGCCTGTCGCAATCAGGGTCGCCGGGATAATCGGCATTTTTGCCAAAGACCGAAGCGAAAAACTGCCCGATACAAACGCCACCCCGATCGTTAACTGGATCACGACGTAAGTGGCAAAAAACGCAACCGATAACGCCAGTCCTTCGGGGCCATATGCCAGCATGCAAAGCGGCAAGCCGACATTACCAACATTTGGCCAGGTAAGCGATTGCAAATAAGTGCGCGGGGAAAGTTTAAACACCTTAAGGATCGGCCAGCCGATCAGGGCGAAAATGACGTTGGCAGCAAGTGCAGCGGTCCCCATCGAGATCAGGGTATCACCACCAAGCTCCACCGTCGCGAGGGCGGCGAACGTCAGACAAGGTGTCGCAAAATATGTGACAATCGATGTGACCAGATTGGTGTCAAAATGCTTGCCGGCACGGGCCCAGAAATAGCCAAGCCCGGTGGTGATGAAAACAGGTGCCAAAATGGCAAAAATATCGGCAAACATTGATCAAACGGTCCCCAAGAAAGCGATTTGCGCCCAAATTGTCATGTGACGCAGTAATTCTGCAAGAAAATAATGGTAATACCAATTTTTCGGTATGTGCATAAAGTCGCAGTTTGCGTGTTACCGCGCTTGTCTTTGGTCATGCGGATACGGCATTGTTGTTAAACGCGCATAATCAGCAGGTCCCGCATGAACGATACGTCAACAGAACCCGTCAAACGTCACTTCATTGATCCGGCTCCGCGTTTTCGCGATCAGCGCAATCTGCTTCCTGCGGTGTTTCTGGATCGTGACGGGGTGATCAACGAAGAAGTTCATTATCTGTCGCGGATTGAAGACCTGAAACTCATTCCCGGTTCGGCGCGTGCCATTGCGCGCTTAAACGATGCCGGTATTCCGGTCATTGTCGTGACAAACCAGTCGGGTGTTGCGCGCAGCTACCTTACCGAAGATCAGCTTTGCGATATCCATCAGGAAATGATTGCCATGCTTGCGCGCGAACATGCCGCCCTGCAGGGCATTTACTATTGTCCGTTTCATAAGGATGGTGACGGCGAATACCGCCGCGATAGCACCTGTCGCAAACCAAAACCCGGCATGCTTTTGGCAGCCGCGGCGGAGTTTGCAATTTCCCTGACCGATAGCGTTATGGTCGGGGACCGGATCAATGATTTGCGTGCCGGGCATGCGGCGGGCACGCGAACCATTATGGTGCGCACCGGGCACGGCGCGAAGGAAGCCGCACTTCCCGATGCGACCAAGGCCGATGTGATCGTCGATGATCTGGCGGCTGCCGTTGATTATATTTTGACATTCGTCATTGGCCGTTAAGTCCGTCGATCTTACGGTTGCTTGATGCACCAGTTCTGCCACATCTCGCGGCAGGCATCTTCAAATTCGCGGGCAACAGCGGGTGCATGCAGGGCTTTGCTGTTTTGCAGGCGCTCGCGCATGTTTTCACGAATGCTGCCAAGTGCAGCAAGGTCTGCTGTCAGCATGATGGCCTTATCGACATAGCCCTTTTGCGTATGTGCACAAAGCGCACCAAGCCCGATATCGCTCAAAAGGCCAAGACCCATCCGCGATCCGGTCAACTCACCGGCCAATGACACAAACGGAACCCCGTGCCACAGCATCTCGAAATGGTTTTCAAGGCAGATGGCCGGGAATGGTGCCAATCCAACATCAATCTGGGCATAAAGGGTGGCGCGGTCTTGCTGTTCAATGCGCCCGGCAAGATCAAGCTTGTCGCGTTTGATCCCGGCCTGTCGTGCACGATCCAGAAACGTCTTGGCCGCATAGGCATCTTCAAGAACTTCGTCCTGAACAACAATGCGGCTGTTTTTGACCTTGTTAAGGATCCGTGCAAAGCACATCAGCGTCTCGTCACTGATATGAGAAAGCCGGTCAATGCAGCCAAACCGGATCACATCGCCAAACGCCGCGGGCAGGGGCGACACCGGTATTGTGTCATCAAACTCACCGGGCAGGTACGGCCCGAATGACAAGATTTGTGGCTGCTCAGAAAGCAATTTGTTGGCCGCAAGCTTGCCGCTGAACAATTCCTTATGCCCGATCAGATAATCAATCTGTGACATGCCGGTGCTGTTTGCCGCCATGCTGGCCTGCACCGGCGCACTGTGCAGGGCGAAAACCTCAATCGGTTGGGCTGGATGCGGGCCGCACAGATCAATCAGGATATCGATCTTGTCCTTACGAATGCGGTTGGCAATATGCATAGGGTCCTGACCATATACCTCGCGCCAGCCATCGGCCATCACCTGCCATGCATGGGTTACCTGATCGGGGCGTGGTGTTGCCGAATATAAAAACAGTTCAACGTCGTTACGGTTCAAATGCCGTGCAAGTGCGCCCAGAAGCTTGAACGACGGATGATCACAAAAGAACGGCGAAATCCAGCCGATGCGCAATCGTTTATCGGTTTGCTTGCTGTTGGTGAATTCAGGCTGGGCTGCGATGGGCATGTGATGTTTGGCCCAGCTTTTCGCGGCCTTGCTTAAGGTCACACCATCCGTGGTCGACTGTTTGGCCAGTGACCGCAAAAGAATGCTATCAGCATTAACATTGTCAGGATGCTTTTTAAGAACCGCCTCAAGGATTGCGATGGTTTCGGGTAAATCACCACATTTCAGCATGATATCGGCCAGCACAAGGTCAATATCGACGGTATCCGTGGTCAATTGCCGTGCGGTTCTAAGAAGGGCAATCGCCTTGGCATATTGTCCCTGATGGGCAAGTGCCTGCCCCAATCCACGCAGACCCGGAACGAACTTCGCATCAATGCTAAGGGCGCGTTGATACAGGTTCTGTGCCGGCTTGGGATAGCCAAGTCGCAATAACATTGCTCCGACACGGGCAATCATGATCGGCGTAATGCCCGCGGCCTCGGCGGCGTGGTCAAGCGACTTTAACGCCGCTTCCTCCTGACCAAGCGCATGTAGCGCCTCGCCAAACAAAAGAAGCCCTTCAAAATGATCTGGCTGAAGTCCCAGCAACCGCCCCAGAAGATCAACCGACTGACCAAGATGGCCGCGCGGTAATTCCAAACGGGCCAGATGATAAAGGGCAGTGGGGAAATCGCCGTGATAGCTGATGGCCTGTTTGAACTGATCAATCGCCTTTTCAAGCTGTCCGGCACTTTCAAGTGCGATGGCATAATTGCACCGCGCTGCCGGATTGGCACCAAACCGGCCCAGGCAGCTTTCAAACAGATCAAGTGCTTCGCCGTACCGCCCGACACTTGTCAAAAGTGTCGCCAGAAGGTGTTCTGCTTCTGGGTTACCTGGCGCGATATCAAGAACCTGCCGATAGATTTCTTCTGCTTCTTCGGCGCGATTGCCTTCATGCGCACTCAGTCCGCGTCGCAACAGTGTCTTGAGTTGGTCGGACATGGGTGGGGGCTGCTCCGCCTTGCTTTGATCGTAAAATGATCTATGTGAGAGAGTAGGTGCTCATGCACTACTGCTCTGTAATGGTATAAACATTAAATGGTTCCGGATCGCCTTTAAAGTATTGAGTTTTAAGCTGTGCGACCGAGGTTCTTGGATTTAGGGCAAAAAAAAGCCCCGAACCGTGAACCGGCCCGGGGCGAGAATGGGAGTGGGAGAATCGCCTGGCGGCGATAATCACCTACTAAGATATGGTGTGATGGCGCAGAGGTCGCCTATCTAATGGGATAGTATTTAGGGTCTTTAGGATAGGTTTTGCCGGTGGCTACGCTTCTGGTATCCGCACATCAAATGCACGTCCGTTCTGATGAATGATATGGCTGGTGGTATGGCACTTGGGTATCAATCGTGCCATATGATGGAATATGGCGAAATTTTCGGGCAAAAAACTGTCAAAATGCGCGAAGACTGTGCTAGAACGCACCCATATCACGAAAACGCAATCCGCGAATAAGAGAGGTTCCTTCCATGCCTGAATATAGGTCCCGTACAACAACACATGGCCGCAATATGGCTGGTGCGCGCGGCCTTTGGCGCGCCACTGGTATGAAAGACGAAGATTTCGACAAGCCAATCATCGCGGTCGTCAACAGCTTTACCCAGTTTGTGCCCGGTCACGTGCACCTCAAAGACCTCGGTCAGATGGTCGCACGTGAGATTGAGGCCGCTGGCGGTGTTGCCAAGGAATTCAATACCATCGCAGTTGATGATGGCATCGCGATGGGCCATGACGGCATGCTCTATAGCTTGCCGTCACGCGAAATCATTGCTGATTCCGTTGAATATATGGTCAATGCCCATTGCGCCGATGCGATGGTCTGCATTTCGAACTGTGACAAGATCACACCGGGCATGTTGATGGCGGCAATGCGCCTTAACGTCCCGGCGGTATTTGTTTCCGGTGGCCCGATGGAAGCCGGTAAAGTCACCATCGACGGCAACGAACGTCATCTTGACCTTGTCGATGCCATGGTCGAGGCCGCTGATCCGAATGTCTCGGACGAACAGCTTGGTGTTGTTGAGCGATCTGCCTGCCCGACCTGCGGGTCGTGCTCGGGTATGTTTACCGCGAACTCGATGAACTGCTTGGCTGAGGCCCTTGGTCTTGCATTGCCGGGCAATGGTTCGGTGTTGGCAACGCATGGTGCGCGTAAGGAACTGTTCCTTGAAGCGGCCCGCACCTCGGTCAAGCTTGCGCGTCGTTATTACGAAGAAGAAGACATCGGTGCGACCCCGCGCGGCATCGCAACGTTTGAGGCGTTCGAAAATGCCATGGCGCTTGATATCGCGATGGGGGGCTCGACCAACACCGTGCTTCATCTGCTGGCAATCGCCAAGGAAGCCGAAGTTGATTTCACCATGACGGACATGGATCGTCTGTCGCGCAAGATTCCGTATCTTTCCAAAGTTGCCCCGAACCACCCGATGTTCCATATGGAAGACGTCCATCGTGCCGGTGGCATCATGCGTATTTTAGGTGAACTTGAACGCGCTGGTTTGCTCCATACCGACGTTTCGACGGTTCATGCCAAAACCATGGCCGATGCCCTTGAAAAATGGGACATCAAGCGCACGACGAATGACGCCGTTCACAAGTTCTTCCGTGCGATGCCCGGTGGCGTGCCGTCCCAGACAGCGTTCAGTCAGGAACGTTATTGGGATGACTTGGACCTTGATGAAAAAGAAGGTTGTATTCGTGACGTTGAGCACGCCTACAGTCAGGATGGCGGGCTTGCCGTTCTGTTTGGCAATATGGCGGTCAATGGTTGCGTCGTTAAGACTGGTGGCGTGGATGAAAGCATTCTGAAATTCACCGGCCCGGCCGTGATCTGCGAAAGTCAGGACGAAGCCGTCGCCAAGGTTCTTGGTGGTGAGGTCAAGGAAGGCGACGTTGTCGTCATCCGTTACGAAGGCCCCAAAGGCGGTCCGGGCATGCAGGAAATGCTCTATCCGACCAGCTATCTGAAATCCATGGGCTTGGGCAAGGCGTGCGCACTGATTACCGATGGTCGTTTTTCGGGCGGGACGTCGGGGCTGTCGATTGGTCACGTTTCCCCCGAAGCCGCCGCTGGTGGGGATATCGCACTGGTCGAGCCGGGCGATACCATTGAAATCGACATTCCGAACCGCACGATCAAAATCGCGGTCGATGATGCGGTGCTTGCCGCACGTCGCAAGGCGATGGAGGCCAAAGGCCCCGAAGCATGGCGTCCGGCCAAGCCGCGCAAACGTAAAGTCACAACCGCCCTTCGCGCCTATGCTGCCATGGCAACCAGCGCTGATCAGGGTGCGGTGCGCGACGTAACACAGGTCGAATTTTGATCTGAGATAAAGTTTCGGCCCATCTTAGGGACGTAAAAGCAAAGCGGGGCACCAATGGTGCCCCGCTTTGTTGGTTCATAGGTCTTTGTGATCAGGAAAGCGCGCTTTCCAATGGCAGGTGTGTGTATCCCAACGCATCGGCAACCGCCTGATAGGTCACCTGACCGGCATGGACGTTCAGTCCTGCTGCCAGATGCGGATCATCCTGACAGGCCTTTTTCCAGCCCTTATCGGCAAGGGCCAGCGTAAAGGGCAGGGTGGCGTTGTTTAGCGCGAACGTCGATGTGCGCGCGACAGCACCGGGCATATTGGCAACGCAATAATGCACAACATCATCAACGATATAGGTTGGATCGGCATGGGTGGTGGCTTTGGATGTTTCAAAGCACCCGCCCTGATCAATCGCGACGTCAACAATCACCGAGCCAGGTTTCATTTTTGACAGCTGATCGCGGTGGATCAGTTTTGGCGCGGCGGCACCGGGGATCAGCACTGCACCAACCACCATATCAGCTTCATAAACCAGCGCCTCGGTATCATCGATCGTGGCATATTGGGTTTTGATGCGCGGTCCAAACAAATCATCAAGATAGGTCAGGCGTTTGATGTTGCGATCAAGGATCGTCACATCCGCCCCCATGCCAGCCGCAATGCGTGCGGCATTGGTGCCGACAACACCGCCACCGATTACAACCACCTTGGCCGGGGCGACACCGGGCACACCGCCCAGCAACATGCCGCGTCCACCATTTGCTTTTTGCAGGGCCGCTGCCCCAACCTGTGGCGCCATCCGTCCTGCCACTTCTGACATCGGTGCCAGAAGGGGGAGGCCACCATTACGGTCGGTCACGGTTTCATAGGCAATCGCGGTGACACCTGATTTCACTAGTCCAGCGGTCTGGTTCGGGTCCGGTGCCAGATGCAGATAGGTAAACAAAAGCTGCCCATCGCGCAGCTGTTCATATTCGACTTTTTGCGGTTCCTTGACCTTGACCACCATCTCGGCAGTGGCAAAGATTTCTGATGCCGTCCCGATGATTTCGGCACCGGCGGCGATATAGTCTGCGTCGCTGCACCCGATACCGTCACCGGCACCGGTTTCAACGATAACCTTATGTCCATGCGTGGTGATTTCCCGGACCGAGACCGGGGTTAATCCCACGCGGTATTCATGGTTTTTGATTTCCTTTGGAACACCAATAAGCATTGCGTTCTCTCCCGACGAATGTGGTGACACTTGGGCTTTCCGCCAGTATGTCCGGCGGTGCCCCTAGCGCATTGCGCTATTTGGGTCAGGCTTTGCGCCTTCTTTTTTATTGTTTGTGCATGATACCCTAAAAATTGGGCAATTAATCTTCAATTCATGGTGAGTTTGGTGGTATAATTGCTAGATAATTTTAAAAAATAACCATGTTCTCGGAGGAATATTCGAAATGCAGATTGATGAACGTGATCGCATGATCCTGCGCCTGCTGCAGCGAGACGGGCGCATCAGCAATGCCGAACTGGCCGAAAAAGTGAACCTGTCAGCATCGGCATGCCTGCGCCGTGTTCGCCTGCTCGAAGAAGCCGGGTTCATTGATCATTATACGATGTTGCTCAATCCGGCCCGCATCGGTAAGCCGGGAAACGCGTTCGTCAATATTTCCATCACCCGCCAAACCCGCGAAGCTCTGGAAACTTTTGAAAAAGAAGTCCAGAAGGTTCCCGAAGTTGTCGAGTGTTACCTGCTGGCCGGGCAAAGCGACTATCTCGTGCATGTGGTCTATAGCGACACCAGCGACTACGAACGCATCCATAGCGAAGTCCTCACCCAGCTTCCCGGTGTTGAGCGGGTGCAAACCATCATCACCCTGCGCGAAGTCAAACGCACCACCGAACTGCCCGTCTGATCAGTCGTCACAAGCTGATTTAAGAGCCTGCCAGTCTTGGTCGCTGATATCAACGGCCCCTATCGAGGGGCCATTTTCAAATTGTGCGATACGCGCTTCCATGTTCGGGTGGGAACTAAACATCTCGGGCAGGTCGAGCCCGTGTGCTCCATCTTTCAGAGTTTTGTTGAGCTTGCCAAACAGGACCGCGGTATCTGTCATGCGGATGTTGGCGCGCTCCATGGTCTCAAATGCGAACTGATCAGCTTCGCGTTCCATGTCACGGGTATATCCCTGTTGCAGGATAAATTCCGCCGGGACCATCGCCGAACCACCACTGATCAGACGGATCAACTGGGTGACCGCGATATTGGAAAACATGTTGCGCAGGCCATGGTGCTTTTCGCTGTGCCCGATTTCATGGGCCAGGACTCCGGTAAAGGCTTCCGGACTTTCCATAATGTCGAGAAGACCGGAAAATACCAGAATTTGCCCGCCGGGGAGCGCAAGCGCATTGGGGATCTTGCTCCGCACAAAGGTGACGTCGTAATCATAGTCAAATGGTGTGCTGCTGCTGAGTTGGGCAACGATTTGTTGCACCGCCCTATGTGCCTTGTTTTTGGGGGTGCAGACTGCAAAGTCGTCCTCAAGCTGTTCTAGTGCAAACAGGATTTGCTCGCGCCCCGCCTTGCCAAGAGCGATTTCCGACTGCCGTGGATAATGAGCCGCCACAAGGTTTACCGCCACCGGCACACCAAGCCAGATGGTAAGCCCCACCAACACGGTAAAACCAACAATGCCAGAAATCAGGCGCGTTATAGACTTGCGTGATGTCTCGTCTACGGCAACTGCCGGCGAACCATGTCGGAGTGCGTCGGCAACCGAACTGGCGTCTTGTGCATCAAACACAATTCTCATGCCGTTATCTTGGGCACGACGCAGGCGTAGCGGGCGGTTGGTTTCGGGTTTCTCGCATAAAAGCAAATCCTGACGGGCGATTTTGCAAATCTCGCCGTCAGGATCGGCAATCAGGACGTCACGGTCATCGATGATGACCGTGACGTTTTGGGCTGCGGATGTCTTCCCGTCAAAGTAACGGGCGGTGACGTTAAAGTTCATGTTTCATCCACTAAATTCCACCAAGATCAAACGCCTCTGCCAATCCTTCGCCAGTACGTGGGATGTTCTGGGCTTCGGCGTTGGCATGAAGGTCGGTAATTTGCCCCTGATAACCCATCGATGAAATGTCGGCGGCCAACATTGAATGAATCATAAAGGTAAACCCGACAATGCTAAGCAGCGGGCCGATCAAAAGCATGACGATCACGATTGGAATAAACACAGCGGCAATCTGTTGTGGATTACCGGCATTCCCTGGATTGAAAGCGGAAAACGCCGCAAACCCACCAAAGACAAGCATCAAAAGTCCCGCAACAATCAACAGAAGCAAAGATAACCCCAAAAAGCGCAAGATGATCTTGATGTATTGCGATGTCTGCAGATTACTTGAAAACCGAATGGAGCCCATTTCTGTGCAATCGGCCTGATACCGGAAAAGCCAGACATTATAATTCAGAAAAACAAAAGCAACCCCGAAATAGGCGATCACTCCTGCCGTAATCGGAAGCCAGATCATACTAGGCCCCGAGGCAACAGCACTTAGGGCAAGGACGCTGCCAACGACCAGAACCAATATTGCCCAGCTTTTGAGCCAGCGTTTGAAAGCAGCACCGAACGTGCCATTGAAGCGCGCCTGTGTATCACCGATCCATGTGTTGTCGGTTTGATAACGGGTGGTGGCAATGAAGCCAAGCGGTGCAAGAAGACCGAGTGACAAAAGTGTTACGATTGAGGTGCCAAACCCGATCAGGGCATATTTGAAGGCTGATCCACTAAGACGTGCGCGAATGCCACGCCAGAATGTCCGGTTGTAGCGATACCGTGTGGCGCGATAGGTTGCGACAAAGAACAGGAACGCAACAGCAATATAAGTAAAGATCATCGGCAACATCATCAGATGTGCTGGCAACATCGATCCGATGAAATTAAGGGCCAGAATGACAGGCACCAAAATGAGTATCACAATGACAAAGCCAAGGAACAGTTCCAACCCGCGCCCGGTATATTCAAGGGCGTCACCGTCAATGACGATATTGCTCCAGATATAGCGTCGCATGCGTGTTTTGGCCCAAAACCGGAAAATGCCCAGTGTCAGGATGGTCCATAACGTGTTCCAGCAACACAATTTCAAGACGTCTTGCCAGCGTCCGAAATATGAGATGTCACCGGGCTGTCCATGCGATGGTGCGCCGTCTGACGGTCCGTTGCCCCACGGTTGGCCTGTATGGGGTGGCTCATTGCCACCAGTTCCTGATGTGGTTGGTCCTTCCATGTAAACCGGACGGTCTTGTGAACTGACAGTATTCTGCGACGTGTCATCATCGTGCATGTTCGCGGTAGGTTCAGATGTCGAATTTTCAGATAGAGGTTTGTTTGGGCCATCATTTCCTGGCCCGGTGTTTTCTTTGCTCATGTGCCCCTCGGTCTCTAATTGGGTGTCTTTCAAGCTGTCGTGAAAGTTCTCTGATTTTTCAGATGTTTATTTCCCCCCAAGTTCGTTTTATCGCTCTTTCATGAGGGGCGCACTCACTCAAAAGGTTAGGCTCCAGACTCATTCAAATCCAGAAACAGACGAGTGCGGCGAGACATAAGGCGGCCAGGAAGTTTTCGGCCTTTTTGTCGTAGCGGGTGGCGATACGGCGAAAGTCCTTGAGGCGACCGAACATGCGCTCGATGACATTGCGATTCTTGTAACGCTTTGCGTCAAAGGCATGTGGTGCTTTGCGGTTTGAACGGTTCGGGATCACCGGTTGAATGTTTAATCCCACCAACCAGTCACGCCAATGGTCCGCATCGTACCCCTTGTCGGCGAGCAGATAACGGGCGTTGGGCAAATGCCCCGCAAGCATCACCGCGCCGGAGATATCAGCGACCTGGCCGGGCGTCAGGCAGAAGGCAAGCGGTCGGCAGAGGCTGTCGCTTATGGCGTGAACCTTGGTGTTGCGCCCGCCCTTTGTATGCCCGATGGCCTGAACAGAAGCCCCCCTTTCCCGCCTGCCGCAGAACGGTGTGCCTTGACGTGTGTACTGTCGATGGAAATCTCTTCCGGGACCCGGGCCAACGCTGACGTCAGCTCCGCAAACATGTACTGCCAGATGCCTTTTTGAGACCAGCGATTATAGCGATTGTAAACCGTCGTATGCGGGCCGTATTCGGCGGGGCAATCCTGCCACCGGCAACCCGATTGAAGAACATGAATAATGGCTGAGATCACCCGCCGGTCATCAACCCGCCGCCGTCCGGCGGCACGATACGGAAGGTGTGGTTCGATCAATGCCCACTGTTCATCCGACAACCAAAATCCACGCTTCATACCTTAAACCTCCCAAATGGATATTTAAGGTATTGAATCAGTTAAATGTTAATGAGTGCTGACCCTAGGCAAAGACACCTTTTGGCAGGGCGACTCGGGATGGAGATGGACAGATATAATGAATTTGTTCAGATTTGATCGTTATGGTTGATGTTATATGACCTTTATTCATTTATTTTTAGTGCAGTCGTAGGGGCGAAGCGATTGTTTTTCCGATGTTTCATAAATTTTGTCTATTTAATTGGGTCACGTGATTTGACTTTGAGGTGAATTAATATGCAATAATATGTGTCAGGGGAAAAATGTTGGGGGAAGACATTTTATGGAACAAGAAAATCTTGTTCGGGCGCGTAGCCACGAACAGAAATTGCAACGTCGTGCGGACATCCTGGATGCCGCGCGTGAACTGTATCTTGAAGGCGACGGCACCTTGCCGTCCGCAGCCGAGGTTGCACGTAAGGCAAACCTCGCAAAGGGTACGCTGTACCTTTATTTCTCAAGCAAGGAATCGCTGTTTCTTGAGGTGCTTCGGCACTTTCAGAAAGGCTGGTTTGAGAACAATCTTGATATCATTGATCAGGAAGCCTTGCGGCGTCCCGAAGACCGGGATTCAACGCGGGTTGCGCGACAGTTTGTCGACTATCTCGTGAAGAACGAGAAATTCCTGTATCTGGCATCTTTGTCACAAGGTGTTCTGGAATCGGGTTCTGATGATGAAATGGTCGTCGGTCAGCGGCGTTTTCTGGCATCCATGGTCAAACGTACCGCCGATGCCTTGGCCGAGCTTTATGAAATCACACCTGATGAAGCCAATAAGCTGATGCGCTCATCCTATGCGCTGGTCATTGGCCTTTGGCAAATGTCGCAGTTGCCCGACCGGGTCAAGAAGCTGATGGAACAAAACGCGCTCAACAACCTGATTATTGATTTTGCCGAGGCCGCAGAAGAAGCGGTTGTAAGCTATTGGCGGGTTGTTGCACCGGGCATGAAATGCCGTGAAATGATGCGTCGCGCCAGCGAAGGCATGACCGTCAAGTAACGTCGCGATAGTACAAAAATACCCCTAAAACGAAAGCAGCGCCCGACATAACGGGCGCTGCTCAGACTGTTGACGAACACCGCCCTTCAGAGGCGGGGTTTTGTTTTAGGGGCGAGAGATGTTTTTTTTGGGGGGCCGCAGGATAGCTGCGGATTTATGCGGGTGATGCCCACCAGAAGCGGGGTCTGAAGGCAATATGCGCGACAGCCAACAAAACAACGTCACAAAAAGCCCCGTTGCGCGTCAGTATCAGGGCGATCTTCTTGATGTTCTGGG
>Ga0315338_1001141_pt1 | contig 38268 bp, 34 predicted proteins | sample ASW8metaG_FD_204518 | JGI IMG/M metagenome (GOLD analysis project Ga0315338, IMG submission 204518) | Ammonia-oxidizing marine archaeal communities from Monterey Bay, California, United States - ASW #8 | ecosystem: Environmental > Aquatic > Marine > Coastal | place: USA: California | collected... | reverse complement strand
TTGGCCTCATCTTCGGCATCATGAGGCTGATCAATTTCGCCCATGGCGATTTCATCACTATCGGTGCGTATTCTCTGATCGTCCCCTCATCGGCCGCGCTGGCGACGACCTTCATCGGCACATGGTCGACTCCGCTCATGGTGGCCGCAGTCGTCCTGATCGTGATGGGGTTCGCACTGGCGACCGAGGCTGTCGTATTCCGCCCGATGCGCAACGCGCATCCGGCGGTCCTGTTGATCGGTTCGTTCGCGGTCAGTTTTTTCCTGCAGAACGCCGTGCTGATGATCTACACGAGTCGCCCGAAATCGGTGAACATCTGGTCGGAGCTTGGTGAGGCGGTGGAAATTTTTGGCATCCACACGGCCCCCCTGGAGTTCGTGACCATCGGCGTCACAATCGTGCTTCTCATCGGCCTAGCACTGTTCATTACGCGGACGACATACGGTACGCAGATGCGTGCCGCCTCGGAAGACTTCGCAATGGCGCGCCTCCTCGGGGTCAAAGCCGACCGCGTCATCGCCATGGCGTTCGCGATCAGCGGCATCCTGGCGGCGGTTATCGCGCTCTTTATGGTAGCGCGTCAGGGCTACCTGTTCTATCGCATGGGGGTACCGATCGTAATCTTCGCGTTTGTCGCGACGATTATCGGCGGAATGGGTAGCCTTGTCGGCGCCGCTCTCGGAGGCTTTCTGCTCGGCACCTTAACCACCGTCCTGCAGGTCGTGCTACCCGACGATATCAAGGAGGCGCGCGACGCCTTCGCCTTCACCATCGTCGTCCTCATCCTGCTGTTGCGTCCGGAAGGTCTGATCGCCGGCCGGGTAACGGCGGAGCGCGTATAGATGACTGCCGCCTCACTGCTCCGCCGCGCGTGGCCGGTGCTCGCTTTGGCGACAATCCTCATTGTCCTCGTCGTCATCATCGATCTCATGGGGGTCAGCATCGCCAAGCTCGCCGCCACCGAGGCATTGGTGAAGATGGTGGTGGTAATCGGGCTCTATATTTTCATCGGTAACACTGGCATCGTCTCGTTCGGCCACATCTCATTCATGGCGATCGGCGCCTACATGGCGGCATGGCTAACATGCTGCCCACCAGTCAAGGGCACGCTGATGCATGGTCTGCCCGACTTCATTATCGCGACGCAGGTGCCCAATCTCGAGGCCGCGCTGGCGGCCGGTGTGGCAGCCGCGCTCTTCGCACTGCTCATTGGCTCCGCCCTGATGCGGCTAACGGGGATCGCGCCCGCAATCGCCATGTTCGGCGTTCTGATGATCGTCTATGTCGGCTACAGCGCATGGGATTCGGTAACGCTCGGCCGAAGTTCGATCTTCGGACTGCCCACCTACATCAACCATTGGGTGGCACTATGGTGGGCTCTGGCTGCGCTTGCGGCCGCCTATCTCTACCAAATCTCGCGATGGGGCCTCGCGGCCATCGCCGCACGCGACGACGAATTCGCGGCCAAGGCTGCGGGCATCAACATCTATCGGATGCGTCTCATCTCCTTCGTTCTTAGCGGCTTCTTTGTCGGCATCGGCGGCGCTCTGTTCGCCCACTTCCTCGGCGGCGTTTCGACCAGCCTCTTTTACCTCGACATGACGTTTCTGACACTGGCGATGCTCGTTGTCGGCGGCATGAACAGCTTGTCGGGCGCGGTGTTGGGCGTCATTGCCTTATCCACAGTGATCGAGATCTTACGGCGCTTCGAGTCCGGCGTGGAACTCGGCAGCGCCTCAGTGCAGCTTCCGTCGGGTGCGCAAGAGATCGCACTAGCAGTGATCATGCTGTTGGTCTTGATCTTCCGGCCGACGGGTATTACCCGCAACCGCGAGATTCTGTTCCCATGGCCGTTCGGCCGGCCCATGCCGATTACCATGGCGACAGGGCAGACCTCGATTTCCAATGTGGACGACACACGCAGGTCGACCCCACCTAATTGACGGGGATCGTGGTCATCACCGGGGCGAGTCGCGGGATCGGCGCCGCGACCGCTTTGCGAGCGGGCGAAGCTGGCTACGATGTGTGCGTGAACTACAACCAGAGTAAGGAACGGGCGGAGGGCATCGCGGCGGCAGTCCGGGCTGTCGGGTGCCGGGCCATCTGCGTTCAAGCCGACACGCGGATCGAGGCCGACGTGATGCGTTTGTTCGAAACGGTGGACCAGGAGCTCGGCGTGGTTCGCGCGCTTGTCAATAATGCCGGCGGCTTGGGGAGGCCCAGCGTCGTCGCCGACCTCTCGGCCGATGAGGTAAACGCTATGTTCAGCGCCAACGCCACAAGCTACTTTGTGTGCGCGCGTGAAGCCATACGGCGCATGTCCACGGCCACGGGTGGCCAAGGCGGCGCCATCGTCAACGTGGGCTCAGTCGCCGCACGCATCGGCAGCCCGGGGCTCTATGTTCATTACGCGGCCGCCAAGGCGGCGGTCGACACCTTCACCATCGGCCTGGCCAAAGAGGTCGCTGATCAGGGCATTCGGGTCAACGCCGTGCGCCCCGGCATGATCCACAGCGATATCCGGGTTAGCGCTGGCCTTCCCGATGGGGTCGAAGAGATCGCGCCGACGATCCCCATGAAGCGCTACGGCGATGCCGAGGAGGTCGCTGACTCGATCCTGTGGTTGCTGTCGAACCGCTCCTCGTACGTGACCGCCACGCTCGTTGACGTGTCGGGTGGCCGCTAGCCGACGGCCCGTGGCGTCCTCGCCCCTTCAGATCCTTTTCGCGTCAGCGAGTGACGATCCCGTGGAGTGGGGCGAAGCCCTTCGCCACAAGCTGGATGATTTCGCTTTCCAGGTGTGGCCCGACATCACCGCTCCCGAGCAAATCGAGTTCGCACTGGTGTGGGAACCGGAGCTTGGTCTCTTGAAGCGCTTTCCCAACCTCAAAGGCGTGGTCTCCCTCGGGGCGGGGGTCGAACATTTGATGAGCGATCCATCGCTGCCGCCAGGCATACCCATTTCACGCATCGTCGATCCGTCGGTCACCGCACAGATGAGCGAATACGCAGTCTATGCGGCCCTCCGCCACCACCGCCTCATGCCGTCCTATGGGGCGGCGCAGCAGGCGCACGAGTGGCGCCCACAGCCGCCACCGAACACGGCGGGCGCGACCATCGGCATCCTCGGACTTGGCGTTATCGGCCGCGATATCGCGGCCAAGCTGAGGGCGCTAGGTTTCCCTGTGTTGGGGTGGAGTCGAACACCGAAGAAACTCGGCGGTATCCGCTGTTTTGCGGGCGACGAAGGGCTGTGGGACATGCTGCCAAAGACCCAGGTACTAATCTGTATCCTGCCGCTTACTCCCCAGACGCGCGGCATCATCAATTCCCGCACGTTGGCCGCCCTCCCGGCGGGCGCTGACATCATCAATTTGGCGCGCGGCGGCCATCTCGTCGCCGATGACCTGCTAGCCGCCATCGAGTCCGGCCATATCGCCGGGGCCACGCTGGACGTGTTCGCCGAGGAACCCTTACCGCCCCATCACCCTTTCTGGTCACATCCGCAAATCACCGTCACGCCGCATATCGCAGCTATCGGCGCCGCGGTAGGCGCGGCCGCACGGATCGCGGAGAGCATCCGACGGGCGCTCGCTAGCCAGCCGTTGCTCGACCAGATCGACAGAGAGCTTGGCTACTGAGCGGTAGCTCCGCCGACGACGGCAAAGCCCGCCTCGCGCACCTTCAAGAGTGCGACAACTGTATCGTTGCACGGCGTGGGCACCCCCGCCCGGCGACCCTCGGCCGTGACAGCGCCGTTGATCGCGTCGATTTCGGCTCGACGCCCAGCTAAATGGTCAAGCGCCAGTGACGGCCGCGAGCCCGGAATGGTCTTACCAAATTGCGTCACATGGGCGACGGGATCGTCGAAGTCGAGATCGATTCCGATTGCCCGCGCCACTGCGTAAGCCTCGCTCGCCAAGCCCTGCGCGACTGACCACGCATCCTCGTTCGCCATGACCTCGCCCACCGTCAACTGCGTCGCCGCACAGGTGCCGCTAAAGCAGGCATTGCAGATTAGCTTCTCCCAGATCATGCGCCCGATGTCGTCGTAAGCCTTGACCGTGAAGCCCGCACCTCGCCATATCTCAGCCAACTGCTCCACCCGCGGAGTCACCGGCCCCTCTCTCTCGCCAAAGCGCACGAGGTGCCAACCGTGATGGTGAGCATGGCCGGGCGCCCGTATCGAGGCACCGAAACCGCCGACGACGCCGATCGTCAGAGGTCGATCACCCAGGACTTGGCTCACCTTGTCGGCACTGCCGAGCCCGTTTTGGATGGTAACTACGGTCGTCTCAGCCCCAATCAACACCATGGCATCTCGGCTCGCCGTCTCCACGTCCATGGCCTTGGTAGCGATAATCACGTGGTCGCACACGCCAGCCTCCGCTGCGTTGGTGGTCGCCGAGAGGCGAACCGTGCGGTCACCGCTCGCCCCACTTACCCGCAGGCCGCTAGATCGAATGGCTTCGATATGCTCGCGCCAGATGTCGATCGCCCACACCTCGTGCCCCGCATCGCGCAAAAGCCCCGCATATACCGAGCCCATCGCACCCGTCCCGACGACAGCTATCTTCATTTTCATACCTCTCGCTGGACCACCGCTTCGTACCTGGTAACAGGAGGAATCGGCTCGCGACTCACCACGAGATCGAGTACCGCCGGCCGGTCAGATTCCTCCGCACGCCGCAACGCCGGAATCAACTCATCGGCGTCCGTCACACGCTCACCGTGGCAGCCGAAGGCGCGCGCCACGGCTGCATAGTCGATATCGACAAAGTCGGTCAGGGCTGGGCAGATTTCCCCATGAACATGTTTTTGGACGTGGTACTCAAAAGCTAGTGCGCCGTTGTTCATGACCATCTGTATCACGGGGGTGCCGAGCCGCAGCGCGCTCTCCAGGTCGGCGAGATGGTACCCGATACCCCCATCGCCTGTGAGCCCAAATACCCGGCGCCCAGCGCCAACGGCGAGCTTCGCCCCGAAGGCCGCCGGAAACGCCCAGCCGAGCGAGCCCGCCGCTCGGAGTGTGTTGCGCCCCGCCTCTTTCTGGTCGAGCAGCGTGGCCGCCCACACCGCCATGTAACCGGTATCGGCGACAACAACGTCATCGCCGCCGATGTAATCGTTGAGTGCGGCGAGGACGGAATAGGGACTGATGCGGCCGTCCGTCACGCCACGGCCCGCCATCTCCCCCAGCTGTTCTCGCCAGGCGACAACGTTAGCCTGAACCTTGCCGCGCCAATCGGCCCAGCGAGTGGTGGCGTCGGCCAACTCTCCAGCCACCACTGCATCCAACAACATAGAGAGTGCCACCTTAGCGTCGGCGACGATCGATATCTCCTCGACGTAGGTCCGCCCAAGTAACATCGGGTCGGCATCGATGTGGACGATGCGCGTGCCCGGCTTCGGGAACTTGAAGACATCGGTTTCCATGGAACCAAGCCGAGTACCCACAGCGACGCACAAATCGCACGCTGCCAATGTCTCGTTCGCCACCCGCCGTGAGTAGCGGCCAGCGGTACCGACGGCGAGCGGATGGGTATCGGCGATAGCGCCCTTGCCAGGCATTGTCGTGACAACGGGAATGCCTGTGGCCTCGGCCAGCGCGGTGAGTTCCGCCCAGCCGCCCGACAGCAACACCCCACCGCCAGCGAAAATGACTGGGCGCCGCGCACTCGATAGTGCCGCGACGGCACGCTCGACCTCGCCCGGCGCGGGCGCCGAGCGGCTCGCCGGCACCGTGAGGCAATTGGGGTCGGCATAGAACGCTGCTTCGTCCAACCCCGTCGGTCTGGTGAACCAGTCAGCCGGGATGCCAAGGTAGGTTGGACCGGGCCGGCCGCTCACTGCCGCGCGAACCGCCGTCCGCAGCACGTCCGCGATGCGGCTGGGATCGGGCAGATCGCCCGCCCATCTTGTCATCGGAGGGAACATCGGCGCCTGATCGAGTTCCTGGTACTCGAGCCGATGGCGCGTCGCCGTGGTGGTGGTACCGCTAATAGCAATAAGCGGGCTGTTGGCCCAATATGCGTCAATGATCGAGGCCGGCAGATAGGTCGCACCGGGACCATATTGAACAATACCGAAGGTGGGTTTGCCGGTGAGGCGGGCAAAGGCATCGCCCATTGCCAGTGCCGAACGCTCACTACGGCCCAGGACGACCTTGATCCCCTCGTGGTTGTGGGCGTGGATTAGCGGGTCCTGTGGCGCTCCGGTGAACGTGAACACATGGCTCGCGCCGTGGGCCTTCATCAGCTTACCGATCGCCTGGGCGACGTTGATCTCCGCCATCACACCACCTCCTTGTTACCAACACCCATCGCGCGGAGCGCGACTCTGGGCGGTCGCCGCCGCCAAGTCCAGCGCGTCAGCGACCGATGCCGAAATGGCCTACGGCAGCGGGCCCTTGCCGTATACTTCGACTTTTGGTCAGTCGGCTACGGGGGAGATCGCCACGATGAGCGATGACGCGTTCGACGACGAGGTGGCGGCCGTCACTTTCGACCCCGATGATGATTCCGTTGTTGTCATCATCGGCTCGGGCGCGGGCGGCGGCACGCTCGCGCATGAGCTGTGCGCCAAAGGCATCGACGTGGTGCTACTTGAGGCTGGACCGCGCTACCAACTGACTGATTTCGACAACGACGAGTACGCTATGCAGGCTAAGCTAAACTGGGCGGATCGCCGTATCGTCCAGGGAAGCGGTCGGATCGCCCGCGATTGGCCGGAATCACCGACCCTAGTGGTCAAAGCGGTCGGCGGCTCGACAGTACACTGGGCCGCAGTCGCGCTGCGCGGTCGCCCCGACGAGTTCCGCCCGCGTAGTGTTTACGGTGCGATCGACGGCGCCGACCTGATCGATTGGCCCCTCACCTACGCGGACCTCGCCCCCTACTACGCGAAAGCCGAGGACAAGCTGGGCGTCACCGGCACCAACGGCATCCCACCTCTACCTGCCAGCAACAACTTCCGCCTCATGGCGGCCGGCGCCCGCCAGCTCGGGTACCGCGAAATCAGTCCAGGCCATATGGCGGTCAACTCAATGCCGCGTGACGGCCGCAATGCCTGTGACCAGATAGGCTTCTGTATGCAGGGGTGCCGTTCGGGCGCCAAATGGTCGACGCTCTATTCCGAAATTCCCAAGGCAGAGTCCACAGGACATTTGGAAGTGCGGCCGCGCTGCATGGCCCTACGGATCGAGCACGGCACCAAAGGCAAAGCCACGGGTGTTCTCTATGTCGACTATGCAGGAATCCAGCACCTCCAAAAGGCACGAGTGGTAGCGATCGCCGGCAATGCCATCGAGACGGCGCGCATCATGCTCAACTCTACTTCCAACAGTTTCCCCGAGGGCCTCGCCAACTCCTCGGGCTGCGTCGGCAAGTACTACACGCGCCACATGGTCGGGTACGGCTACGGTGTCTTCGATAAGCCGGTGAACTTCCATCGCGGCACCACCTGTGCGGGGGTGGTTGAAGATGGACGGCGGCACGATGACAGCCGCAGCTTCGCCGGCGGGTATATCCTGGGCGCCATGGCCTTGGGCCTACCGCTGTTCGCCGCTTTCTTCGCGCCAGGCGCCTGGGGACGGGAGTTCACGGCCGATGTCGAGGCCTACAACCACGTCTGTGGCATCTTCGCCAATGGTGAGGACATGCCGATGGCGGGCAACTCGGTCACCCTGCACCCGACCGCGCGCGATCAATACGACCTGCCCGTCCCACTCATCACTATCAACGATCATGCCAACGACGTCGCCATGCGCAATCACGCGATGAAGGCAACGTGCGACATCCAGCTGGCCGCTGGTGCCCGGCGCATCATCGAATGTCCGCCGATGCCGGGTTCCCACAACATGGGCACCGCCCGAATGAGCGCGACGCCCCGCGACGGGGTATGCAACCAGTGGGGCCAGACCCACGACATTCCCAACCTGTTCGTCTGCGACGGCAGCTTGTTCCCCACGTCCGGCGGCGGAAATCCGACGCTGACCATCGTCGCGCTCGCGATTCGTGAGGCCGACTACCTCGCCGCGCAAATGCGGACCGGCACGATCTGACCGTGAGTGCTCAAGGTAAGAGCCGTCGATCTGCACGGCCAGGCTTGTTGGGCACCACGTAGGTCAGAATCGGCGAGGCGGCCGCGCCCAGCAGAGCGATGGTCGTTTCGCTCCAATCCAAGCCGCCGCCGGCGAGGTGATTGAGCAGAAAGAGTGACACCTACAGCACCCAGCTCGGCCTTTCCTGGGCCACCCGCGGGCTAAGGCTCGTGCGCGGCCTCCTACCCCGGCTCGTTGTTCAGCCGAGCGACCGCAGGCAGCACCTCATCGATTAAGCGATGCGTTTGCGCAAGAACGTCCTCATCGCCGCCGCCAATTGGCCGGAGGACGAACTTGGAGATTCCCGCGGTCACATATTCTTCTATGCGACGCATGATGTCGTCACCGTCGCCGGCAACGATGGCGCGGCGGGGATCGCGGCCAGAGCGAGTCTCGTACATTCGCGCGCTACGTATAACGGGCTCGTCTTCCCACCCGCCAAAACGATAAGCGAAGCCAGCGCCATAGTGGTCATCGTCTATACTCCGGCCCTCTTCGACTAGCATTGCCTTGATCAAGCGGATGACAGGAACGACTTCATCAGGCGTCTCGAAGCCCGCCTGCCAACCGGTACCATAGCGAGCGGTACGGTGGATCGCTGCCGCGCTCGAGCCGCCCAGCCAAATCGGCAATTGCTTCTGCGTCGGTTTGGGCGAGATCGAGGCGCCCCTGTATCGATAGTAGGCCCCGTCAAAATCGACCGAGTCTTCAGCCCAGAGTCGCGTCATGACTTCCAGCCCCTCATTGGTGCGCTGGCCGCGACCCCTGCTGTCGCGACCCGTGACGCCCCAGTCCGGTGCCCGAATATTGCCGATGCCAAATGCTGGGAGGAGGCGTCCACCGCTCAGCACGTCGATGGTAGCGCACTGTTTGGCCAGCAACAGCGGGTCGCGCAGGCCGAGCGAGGCGACATTCATGCCGAACTTGATCCTCTCGGTCGCCCCGGCAAGTGCGGCCATGACACTCATACATTCTAGGATCGGTTGATCGGAGACCAAGCGGTCGGTCTGCCACAGCGAATCAACGCCACCCTGCTCGCAGGCGGCAACCCAACGCCAAAATGCCTTGGCGCCCGAGAATGGGAAGTCAGCGAGCCCCAATCCAGCGGATATGGACACCGGTAGCTCCATCTTGCGGCAATGCGGACCGCACCTCTCCCATCCAACGGATTCATGGCGAGAGTTACAAGCCCCGACGAAGTCTCGAGCCAACAAACATCGTCAAGTCGCCCAACACTACATCCCGATACGACCCACGACCATTGGACGCCATTATCCGATGCGGTCGCCCGGCTGGTAGAACCAGTCGGGGTATTGCCACTTCACCTCGATAGCGTCGGTAGCGATTCGCATCCGTACAGCAGCGGCGTAGCCCGGCCCCATCACTGACTGCCAGTCCTTGACCACCTGATCGGCGAGGCCCCAAGCGGTGGTGTCCCAATCCTCGGCGTCCCAGACCGCGCCGGCGGTGCCGGAGAATGTGAACGTCGAGGTCGGCGGCTTGCTTTCGAAATCGACGTTAAGGTCGAGTCCAGCCGCGACCGCGCTTCCGGCTAAGAGAACAGGACACACCATTGAGAAGCGCTTGAGCTAACCGGGCGCACCAAAATAGGTACAGGCCGTGAGCGCATCGCCCTCGATGTTTGCGAACACGTTACCAGTGGTCTCATCGGCCTCCCCCCTATCGGCACCCTTTACCTTCCCGCTGGCACCGAAGTAGAGCTGGTCGTTGAATAGGGACCAGCAGTTCGCATCCCTTGCCCTGGAGGCGTTGCGGCCGCTATCCCCGTTTTCTTCTATCAGCTAGCTCACGAAGGCAGTGGCAGAAGTGCCCCGTCCGTGCTTATAGTGTGCCGGTCAGTCTTCGCGACTCGGCGTATCGCCACCGTCACGAACTGAGATCCCGCTCGCGCACGTGCGCGGGTGGCCGTAAATGTGCGACAAGGAACCGACACCATGACGACTGGAACCGTGAAATGGTTCAACCCCACCAAGGGTTACGGCTTCATCAGCCCCGATGACGGCGGAAAGGACGCTTTCGTCCACATCTCCGCGGTCGAGCGCGCCGGGCTGGCCAGCTTAGCTGAGGGCCAGCGCGTTGAGTACGAGCTACAGCAAGGCCGAGACGGTAAGACCTCGGCCGAGGACATCAAGCTCGCCGACTGATCCTGCGAGAACAGCGCCGGGTCGCGCCAAGGGCTGCGCGGCCCGGCAGGTCGGACTCCTTCCAGCGCTGTCATTTGGTGCATGGACGGTGGGCGGCTCTCGATAAGCGATTGCTCGCAACGCTCGGACGGTTGCGGTCGATGCGCGTTGGTCCGTCGTATCGCGTCCGACGTACCACCCGCTGGTCGTGCCTGGTTGGCGTAGCTGCTAGCTGCGGCGCCGATCCGTCAGCCGTCCTCGGCCTCGATGCGGGTCCACAGCTCGCGGATCATATCCTTCATCATCAGCGATTCCCGCCAGCGATCTGAGAGCTCTAGTCCGTCGGGGCCCGTCATCGCGTACTCCTTCGGCCCCAGCTCACACAGGAAGGTCAGGGTCGCGTCGGCGGGAGCGCGCCGGCGCCAGCTCCTGAAGCCATACGCCCACCACTCCATGAACAGATCGACCCAGTCCTTATGGTGGGGAAAGCTGATCTGGATCTGCACCTGTTCGCGGCTCGCTACCCGGCCATGGAAGCCCCAACAGTTGTCGATGATGCGGTGCATTAGAGCGTGGTTTTCGTCCGAGATCGGCCACTCGAACTCACGCCCCACGACGTAGTGTGACAAATCGCCCGTGAGCCGCAGGTCGGGAAAACGATCGAGAAGATGGAGCGTGAAGAAAAGGTCGGTGGTCATGCGGTCGCGGTGGGTTTCGATATGGACCGGAATGCTCGCGTCCTCGGACAGCCGACACCAGCCCTCCACCACGGGAATCGCTTCCTCAAGTGTGTAAGGTCTCAAGTTGGGTTGGACATTCAAGTGATCGACGACAGCGCCGAACGACGTTACCTGCTCGATGACTGGCTTCAGATCGTCGACGCTGGCCGGAAAACAGAACGCGGCAGCGGTCATACGGTTCTTGGCCAAGAACGTGGTGACCGTGTCGGCGTCAGCGTAATCGTGGAAACCGACGCCATCGAAGCCGGCATCTCGGATCATCTCGAGTTTTTGCTCAAGCGGATGTTCCACGCTATCGACACGACGGCGCTCCATCGCCCACATCGATTGATAAACCAATAGCTTCTGCATTGAGCTCCCCTACTTCACCGCAGCCCTCCGAGTTCGGAACGTACCACGGCCGCGTCTTGGCGTCGTCACGCCTTGAGGTGCCCCACCACCAGGCGCCGCTCAAAGCTTTTGACCGGCGCCGATCGAACGCAGCGGCGTTAGCGGGCGGTAGTGCCGCCATCCACCGGTAGCATGATCCCGGTGACGAACCGTGCGGCGTCGGAGGCGAGATACATGACCGCGTGAGCGATGTCGAGCGGCTCGCCGACGAAGCCAGCGGGCACGTGTTCTCTGAGGCGTTCGCGGATCTCAGCCGACGACAGCCCGGCCGATTCCCAACCTCGGTCCATCATCGGCGTATCGACGTCGCCAGGACAGACCGCGTTCACGCGGATACCGTCGCCGGCATGGTCAATCGCCATGACCTTGGTCAACATGACGATGGCGCCCTTCGTCGCGCTATATGCTGCGATATTCTTGTAAGCGATCAGCCCGCACTCCGACGACATGTTGACGATCGCGCCGCCGCCCTGACGCTTCATCGCTCGCACTGCTGCGCGCGCCATGTAGAAGCTGCCACTGATGTTGGTCTCCACCAGCGACTGCCAGACCTCGTTGGTGGTCTGGTCGATCGAAGTATGCGAGACGACGCCGGCGTTATTGAACAACACGTCGAGGCGGCCGGCCCGCGCCACGGTCTCGGCCACGAGATCGTCGCAGAACACGGCGTCGGCCACATCGCCGAGCCGCAGCTCGACCTGCCCACCCGCGCTACGGATTTCGTCGACCAGCGCTTCGCCGCGCGCCTCATCGCGGCCCGACGCCACCACCCTAGCGCCGTGGGCCGCGAAGGCGCGAGCCGTTCCCGCGCCGATGCCCGAGGTGGCCCCTGTTATCAGGACCACCTTCTCGTTGAACGCGTCGTCAGCGAACAGGCGTGCCACGTCGACCTTCGGCGCAGCGCGATCAGCGAGCAAAGCCGCCGATCTGCCCCGTGTAGGCGGCTCCGAAGCCGTCCAGCGCTCCACGCACCGCGCCATCGGGACTGCCATACGTGACAAACCGGGTCGGGTCGACGACTGCCAACAAGCGAGGGGAAAATTTCTCGTCGAAGGTCGTGACATGAGCCATCGCACCCGCCGAATCTACATAGTGCTCGTAGACGTGACAGGTTTTCTGGTCGGCGCTCACGAACCATTCATAGTCGGTGGCACCCGGCTCCGCGTGCGAGGATTCCACCATTTTGTGCATCACGGTCTTGAAATTGTCGGGCTCACCATCCGTGATGCTGACCTCGAATACCCAATGCACCGCGTTGCCCATTTCGCCATCCTTTCAGTGACTAGCGTTGTGCCGTCGCAAAGGGTAGCGCGCATCGCTATTGAGAGCGAGCAAATGGGGCCCCAGTGTCCAACGCGCGTCGCAGCACAAGCATTGGGGTCTCCCGCCTTGCCCGGGTCGGCGGGCGCCTTCAGGACCGGCCCGGTCACAGGTGCGCCATCGCCCGAGTTTGCTTTACGTCGCGCGGTACTCCGTTACTCCACGCGGTGCTATTGCAATGCTGACCCTCGCTCACCGCTCCCGGCCTAGTCTCGTACCTCGTCCGTCCGAGCCCCGGCGCCGATGGACAGGTGGCCTTGCCTTGTTTACACCTCGGGCGGGTCGGTCGCTTTGGGAGGAAGCTGAGTCATGGATATCGGCGTATTTTTCTTTGCCACGGAATACAGCATTCGCGTCGACGAGCTCGCGGCAGCACTCGAAGAGCGTGGCCTCGAGTCGCTGTTCCTATGCGAGCACACCCATATCCCGACCAACCGCGCCTCACCTTTTCCCGGCGGTGGCGAACTGCCACGCGAGTACGCGCACACCTACGACCCGTTTGTCGCGCTCTCCTTTGCCGCCGGGGTCACCACGCGGCTCAAGCTCGGCACTGGCATCTGCCTGGTGCCGCAGCGCGACCCGATCGTCACCGCCAAGTCGGTGGCCAGCGTCGACCGGCTATCGAACGGCCGCTTTGTGTTCGGCATCGGCGGCGGCTGGAACGCGGAGGAAATGAAAAATCATGGCGCCGATTACAAGACCCGCTTCAAGTCGATGGGCGAGCGGGTGTTGGCGATGAAAGCGCTTTGGACCGAGGACGAGCCAGCCTTCCACGGCGATTTCGTCAACTTCGATCCGGTTTGGTGTCATCCCAAACCAGTGCAGGACCCGCACCCGCCCATCCTATTGGGCGGCGAGAGCGACCACACGCTGCGGCGCGTCGTGGAATATTGTGATGGCTGGTTCCCGCGGGGCCCGCGGTTCGACGCGAAGACGGATATGTTGCGGCTGCACACCACGGCTGAGGCGGCCGGACGCGATCCAGAGGAGCTCTCGGTGCATGTGTTCCGGCCAGAGCCTGAGAAAGGCGCGCTCGATCGCCTCCGTGCGGCCGGTGTCGCGCGGGCCATCCTGGGTGTACCGTCGGAACCCCGCGACAGCGTGCTGCCGCTCCTCGATCGCTACGCCGAGCTGTCGTAGAAACGCGCGTTAGCTCACTGCTGAAGCATTGTGGTCGCCTGCAACTGCGCCCGCAGGATGTGCGCGAGTGCGGCAACGAAGCCGTTGTCGTTGGCGCGGCGTATAGGCCACAGTCCGGCAACAGTGGCGACCATCGCGCCGAAGAATATGGCGTATTCAGCCTGATTTAGGGCCGGCAAGGCGCCTCGGAGAGCCCGCGAGACACGTTTGCCATGGTCGGCGAGGTCGTGTTCGAACGCCATACGCCCTGCCGCAGACAAATCGCGGAATAGCACCGGGTAGAGCATGCTGGCAAGTACGCACAACCGCGCTTCCTCGTCGAAAGCACGGGCCACCTCGCCTGCGACTGCGTCCGAGCCAACTCCAGTGTCGGTGATCTGGCCAAGCGCTGCGAGCCGGTGCTCGACGTGCTCGCTCCACCGCGCCCAACCGTACACCTACTTCAAACGTCGTGACCTCGAACTATCTGCCCACGGTGACGCGCGTGCATTCCTTACTTAGTTTCCCTTCGGGCCTTCCATAGTTTCCGATCGGGCGGAGGCCCAAAGTCTCGACCAGCGTGGCAATACCAGAGCGAGGGGTTCGCGCATTGTCGACGTCGGCCGCAAGCGGCGCTACCGGAAGCAGCCATCGCGGCGTCTCGTCATAGAGGATCGCTGCATCCACGAGAATCTTGGTGCGCCACCCCTGCGCCAGAAACGCGGCATGCGACCGGCCGTAGCGTCGCTCGAAGCTCGCCCGCTGCTCATCTGTGTGAGCCGCCGGCGCCGGATCCCTTGCTCACTCGAAGTCTACGGCCGCCGGGCTTGCACAACCAAGCACGGACGGCACGACATCGAGACGGGGCACGATCATTACCGGCAGGCGCGTCCTGCTAGCGGACATACTTGCCCAAATGCTCCAGTATATTTCGTTCAAGCGCGGCGTTGAGGTCTGCCATGAGATCTCCGGTCATGGCATGGAATAGACGCTGACGCTCGTTGAGTGTGGTGTCCTCTGGAACCGATCGCACTCTTACCGCGCTGGCTTCGACGTAAGCTTCTCTGCCCCGTTCCTCGGACACGATTTCTATGAGGACGCTCAATCGTGCTTGGTAGCGCTCCGACTGGTCGGTCGTAAGCGCGCCCTCAAGGCCCTCTTCAACATCGAGTGGCGTCTCGGAAACCGGTGCGTCGCGAACGATAAACCGCGCCTTACGGCTTGTCCCCACGGCCTTCAACCGGTCCCGCCCCCAACGCACCGCAACGTTGGCGGGAGAGGATGAAAAGAGATGTTCAACGTATGGTGGCTTGAGAGGCGGGACATACTCGTCGAGAACTTCGATTTGTGCCACATCGAGTTGAAAACTGCCGAGGTGTTGGAACGTGATCTCGGGCAATGCGAGTGGCGCCGCCGAGTTGGCGCATGCGCCGAGCGCCAGCACCGAGAGCAAGGCGGCCGCAACTCTTAGGGCGGGCTTAGACCACATCGAATCACACCTTTGTTCACTCGGGCGCGTGCGTACCGAACGAAGGCCGAGACCCCGCCAGGTGGCCGACGCGCCGCCGAATCAATGTACTGCATAAATAAGGGCAGCGGACCTAATTGCGATAAGCTCGCGCACCTCGCGTAAGATCGCCCCCTCGTCCCGACCGCGCGCACATAAACATCCGCCATGGCCCATGCCTCTCGCAAAGTGATCTATGCGGCGCTTGCCGGCAACGCCCTGATCGCCGCAACCAAGTTCGGAGCGGCCGCACTCACCGGCAGCTCGGCGATGCTCAGCGAAGCCCTTCATTCGATCGTGGATACCGGCAACCAGTTGCTGCTGTTGCACGGATTGAGACGAGCCGCGCGTCCGGCGGACCAACGTCATCCCTTCGGCTACGGCATGGAACTCTACTTTTGGACCTTTGTCGTGGCCATCCTGATCTTCGCGGTCGGCGCGGGTTTGTCACTGTACGAAGGCGTCGTCAGTATCCTCGATCCGCACCCTATCACCTCACCGTACGTCAACTACGCAGTCCTCGGCATCGCCGTGATTTTCGAGGCTGGCGCCTGGCTCGTAGCGTTCGGCGAATTTCGCAAGAGCAAAGGACCTCTCAGCTACCTCGCGGCCGTCCGTGACAGCAAGGACCCTACCGTCTTCACGGTACTGTTCGAGGATAGCGCTGCCCTGCTCGGCCTGGTCGTGGCCTTCCTGGGCATCTTCCTGGCGCGACAGCTCGACATACCCGAACTCGACGGCGTAGCGTCGACACTGATCGGCGTGATTCTGGCGTCGACCGCGGCTTTGCTAGCTTACGAGAGCAAGGGACTGCTAATCGGCGAATCGGCGAGTCCAGTCCTAATCGCCGGCATCAGCCGCATCGTGGGTGGCGAGACCGGCGTTGTTCGCGTCAACGAGCTGCTGACGATGCACCTGGGCCCTCTCGATGTTTTGGTGAACTTGAGCTTGGATTTCGCGGATGGCATGTCGTCCTCCGAGGTCGAGGCCTCGATCTCGGAGATCGAGCGACAGGTCAAGACAACCCACCCCGAGGTCTCGCGCGTGTTCATCGAGGCGCAGAGTTGGAGAGCGCACGCGCGCGACCGCGGAGGTCCGCCTTAGCCTACAGCCGCGCTTCTCGCGCTACCCCGGTCCTTTGGTCTTCTTCCAGCGTGGGGCTTACGCCGGCCACTCGGGTCTGATGCATTCGGCGACGGTAGCGATCGGCGTCATAGGACCTGCCGCGATGCAAGAGGCAGCGGTTGTCCCAGATCAGCAAGTCGCCGACCCTCCAGCGATGTTGGTAGATGTTCTCGGGACTCACCGCGCGAGCTATCAGATCGTCGATCAGGCCACGCGCATCTTTATCTCCCCAACCTTCGATCGAGCGCGCGTGTGAGCCCACGTAGTAGCTCTTCTCGCCAGTCACCGGGTTCGAACGCACCAGCTGCTGCGGCACCGCCGGCAGTGATGCGGCCAACGAAGGTGAGACCACGTCTCTCCCCACTTGGCTCCGCGAGTAGACGTAGTCGTGAATGACCGTGAGATCGGCGATAGCCTGCTTCATGTGCTGGTGTAGGCGGGTGTAGGCGGCGCGCGTACTGACAAACTCGAGTTCGCCACCCTCTGGCGTCACCTCATGCGCTAATGATAGTGAGAATTTCGTGGGGGTCGGACGGAACGACGAGTCAGAATGCCACATTTCGTTGCCGGTGCCGAACACCACCTTCTTGTCGGTCGATGGCAATTGCCTGCCCTCGGCATCGACATTGCCAATCACCGCGACGTACTCGATGCACCCGTCGCGCCCGTACGCCACATGAGAGAACTCGGGTTCGCCTAACCTTCGGGTGAGATCGAGTTGCTTGGCATCGTCCATGGCCTGATCGCGAAACAGAACCAGCGAGTGACGATCCGCAGCCATCTCAATGTGCGCGAGCACCTCGTCGTCGGGCCGTTGCGAGAGGTCGACGCCCAGCACCTCAACGCCGAAATCCGCATGCAGCGCTTGCAGCTTGAGGTTCATGGAGGGACGGTACATGAAATTGCTAGCGACAAGAACCTACGCGGCATCGCCGGCACAAGGTGGTGCCGCGCGCTCACCGCACGACAACAAGCCGAATGTTGCCCGCCTGATCGAGTGACGCACCGACACCGGGCGGCACGATGCAGGTCGCGTCGTATTCTTCGATGATGCACGGCCCCTCGGTCGCCGCGACCAAGTCACGACGGCGTAGGATAGGCGTCGGCCGCCACCCCATGTCCAGGCCGAAATAGGCTGCTCGCGTCGGCTGCTCAATAGTCACCTGATGATCGCTCTCGACCGGCCGATCAGGCATGCGCGGCCGGTCTGGAACGCCAATCCCGACCACGTGAATATTGACCAGCTCCACCGGCTCGCCACTCGTCGCGCGATGCCCGTAGGTTTGCTCGTGCTCGCGGTGGAAGCGCTCACCAAGCTCGCTCAGCGCGGCCGCGTCGATAGCGCCGTCGGGCGCTGGCACGCTGAGTTCATGGGTTTGCCCCTTGTAGTGGAGTTCAGCCGAGCGGCCGATCTCGATCTTCTCTGGGGCGAAGCCATCGGTCCGCAGCTGGCCTATCGCGTGCGCCTCCAAGTGCGACCAAGCGAGGTCGACCTGTGCCGAATCGGCGTCGTCGAGAAGGCACTGCAGAGTCCGCGAATAATGGTGCTCGACATCGGCATAGAGCAGGCCAAAGGCGGAGAAAAGGCCTGGCGCCGGGGGGACGATCACCTCGTCTATCCCCAGATCCACGGCCATGGTCGCGGCAAAGACCGGGCCGTTGCCCCCAAAGGCGCACAGGGAATAATCGCGCGGATCGCGCCCGCGCTCTATCGAGACCGAGCGGATGGCGCGGATCATGTTCGCCGCGGCGATCCGGTGCGCGGCGTAGGCAGCGCCCTCGACTGGTAGGCCCATTGGCTCCGCGATCTCTTGCTCAAAGATTCTGCGGGTTCTCTCCGCGTCTAGCTTAAGCTCGCCGCCGACCAAGCGATCGGGATTGAGGTAGCCCAGCAGCAGATTGGCGTCGGTAACCGTCGCTTCGGTACCCCCGATGTCATAACAGAGTGGGCCCGGATCAGCGCCGGCGCTCTCCGGCCCGACGCGCAGCGAGCCGGCCGCGTCGATCGCGAGGATCGAGCCCCCACCAGCGCCGACCTCGGCAAGGTCGAGAGCCGGCACCTTCAAGAGGTAGCCGGCCCCGGTCAACAAGCGCGAGCCAGCCAGGATACCGCCGCCCACCTGGAACTCCGGAGATCGCGTCACCGCACCGTTTTCGATCAGGGCAGCCTTGGCGGTCGTCCCCCCCATGTCGAGGGTAATGACATTGCCGAGCCCAAGGTGGCGGGCCAACGCCTGGGCGCCGATCACGCCACCGGCGGGACCTGACTCGATGATATTGACTGGTTTCTCAGCGGCCTCCTCGGCGGTGGTGAGGCCGCCATTGGACTGCATGAGCAACAGCGGAACGTCGATCCCCCGATCGTCCAGCACACGGCGCATCGATTTCAGATAGCGTGCGACGATGGGCTTGACGTAGGCATCCACCACCGTTGTCGATGTGCGCTCATATTCTTTGATCTCCGGATGGACCTCGGAGCTGATGCTCAACGGCAGCGCCGGCGCCCTATCCACGATGAGCTCGCGTATCCACGCCTCATGGGCCGGGTTCGCAAAAGAATTGATCAGGCACACGGCGATCGCCTCGACCCCCTGCGACAGGAGCGCGTCGACCGCCCGCACCGCGTCCTCGCGATCGAGCGGCCGTCGCACCTCGCCGCATACGCTGATTCGCTCATCGACCACCATACGCAAATGGCGTGGCGTCAATACCGGCGGCTTGCGCCACCCGATGTTGTAGAGCTGTGGCACCCGCAGGTTGCGGATTTCCAGTATGTCGCGGAAACCCTTGGTGGCTATGAGCCCGGTTTTGGCGCCCTTGCGTTCCAGGATGGCGTTCGACGCGACGGTGGTGCCATGCAGCACCTCGCGAATAACCGAGGGCGAGAGGCCGGTCTCTACGAAAAGTGTGATCAGACCGGCGGCGATAGCCTCTGCATAGTCCTCGACCGTAGAGGAGACCTTCTTGGTATGAAGCTGGCCATCATCGGCGAGGAGCACGATGTCGGTAAACGTGCCACCAATATCGATGCCGGCACGAAAACCACTCATCCCTCCAGGCCCGATGAGTCGCGCGCGCCGGGCCGGTCCTGGGTCACGGTGGGCACTGCCCGCCACCCGCGGGCCTCGCGCAGCCTCCGACGCAGGGCGCCCGTCTCATCGCCGACAATACGCCAGTGCCCGCGATCGATCACCACACCATAGGCTTCGCGCGCCGTCGCATCGCTGATTAGCTCGTCCCGCACGTCCGCCATGACCGCTTCGGGATCCCTGTCGAAGGGATCGCCCCAGCCTCCCGGCCCCGCCAACTCGTGGCGCAACGTGTCACCTTTCTTCACCGTCATGGTGAATTTGGCCGGCATCAGCCGATCCTCGCGGCCCGGATTGAATATGTTGGTGGAGGGGGCGCCGGGTTGGCCACCTTGGAGCCCGTACGGACGAAAGGCACGACGGTCCGAGCGGACCTGAAGCACGGCTTCATCGGCCAGCAGCCGGTACTCGCGACAGAATGGGACGCCGCCCCGGTACTGCCCAGCCCCCGCTTTGTCCGCGACGAGCTCGTAGGCCAGTATCTCGATCGGGTGCTCCACCTCGGTGACTTCGACCGAAGTGGAAGCCATGTTGGCGGCAACGTTTGAGACTCCCGAGAGACCGTCGGCATCGGGCCGCCCGCCCCACGTGCCGCAGGCGAAATCGACGTAAATGAACGGCGACCGGTCGTCATGGTAGCCGCCAATCGAGATACCGGTATTGCCGCCGTCAGACGCTGCAAAGACTCGATCGGGCACCATCTGGGCGAGGGCGCCGAAGCAACAGTCGACCATGCGAAAGCCGGTGAGGCCGCGCGCGGCGCAGGCGCCGGGGAGCACCATGTTGGCGATGGTGCCGAGCGGCGCGGTCACGCCGATGGCGCGGAAAACGCCGTCGTTATTAGGGATATTGGGGGGCAAAACCGAGCGGACGGCGCAATAGGTCGCGGCCTTGGTAAATGAGAGTGTATTGTTGATCGCGCCCTTGACCTGCGGGTCAGTGCCGGTCCAATCGGCTTTAAGACCATCGCCTTGCTTGGTCAGCGTGACGAACAAGCGGATCGGCTTGCCGTAGTCCACGCCATCGTCGTCAATCCAATCTTCAAAGCTGAAGATGCCGTCTGGCAAGTCACGCAGCGCCGCCCGCGTCAACCGCTCGGTGTAATCGAGCAGCTCCTCGATATAGAAGTGTGATCGCGCCGCGCCGTGACCCTCAATCAGCACCAAGAGCTGCTGCTCGGCGATGGTACAGGCGGCCAGCTGGGCGCGCAGATCGCCCAGCACCATCGCCGGCACGCGCACGTTGTTTTCGAGCAACGAAAGCAGGGTAGCGTTCGGAACCCCTTTGTCGTGAAGCTTAAGCGGCGGAATCCGCAGCCCTTCCTGATAGATCTCGGTGGAGTCCGAGGCGTTCGAACCGGCGACTCGTCCGCCGACGTCGGTGTGGTGGCAGCAAGCCGCCGCGAATGCGACGCGCTGGCCCCGATGAAAGATCGGCTTCAGCACGAATATGTCAGGCAAATGGGTGCCACCCTCGAAGGGATCGTTGAGGACGAACACATCGCCCGGATGAATGTCGCCGTCGAAACGGCGCAGCACCGCTTCGAACGCATCGGGCATCGAGCCCAGATGCAGAGGCAGCGTTAGGCCCTGCGCGACCAGCCGCCCCTCGCCATCGCCGATCGCCGTCGAAAAATCCATGTTGTTCTTGAGGACGCTGGAATAGGTCGTGCGAACCACCGTCAGCGCCATCTCATCGGCGATGGACATGATCGCGGTCTTGAATAGCTCGAACGCGACCGGATCGTCATCGCGAGACATCGTCGGCATAGCAACCTCTGTCAGCCGGTAATCTCTACATCAAAACACAGTGCCACGCCGGCGACTACCCGACCAAGGTAGCACTCGATGCAAAGATTGTGATCTCCACCTGATCGCCGTGAACGGAACGGTTGCGCCGTATTTAAGTGGGGTAGCATGGAAGCGAGTCCTGTTACCGGGACCAGCACCTCGCGCTGGAGGCAACTCCACCACGTGCCTGAAACTTGGTGAGGACGCCGGGGGCCCGACCAGCGACTGTTGCGCGAGGCGTCACCGGCACGAAACGACTGCGGCATCCACTCTGCCGCCCTCCGTGCTGACACAAGCTAGCGCGTCGTAACAACCGTCGGAGTACCTGTCATCCACTCCGGCTTGGTAGTCGCAGCTATCGTACTCCGGGCTGTCATCTCCACAGGCCTAGAGCGACAACGTCGCGACCAACACTAACAGGGCGCCGTATCGCATCACGGATAGCTCCTATGCCCACGAATCGTGGTGCCCATAGGCGCCAAGCATTTCATCGTACGGGGGGGCAACCGATCCCCGCCAACGCGCCTCAAAACGGTATGAAGAGCTACCCGCCACCCGTGCAGACCCGCGCGAGACGCCCCAGTGGCTCGCTAAGCGGATGTTCAGGCACCAAAGCCGATATTAAATCGGCTGGGCGTATGACGGACGACGCTTCTGGGGCGAGAACGCCATAGTCGCCAAGGCTGTCGTGGCTGGAGATTAGGAGTTCGGCTCGTCAGACACCCTCACAATCAGTTTGCCTTTGTTCGTGCCGTCGAAAAGCTTGTTGAGCGCTGAGGGTGCGTTCTCCAGTCCGTCAACCACGTTCACGCGATATTTCACCTTTCCCGCTCCGTACCATTCGCCAAGAGCCTGCATCGCTTCCGGAAACCGCTCGACAAAATCGGACACGATGAAGCCCCGCAACCGGACCCGCTTCATGAGCACGTTGCTAAACCGGTAAGGCCCCGGCACGGGAGCTTGGGCCTCGTAGGTTGATATGAGCCCGCAAATGGCAATGCGACCACCCAGATTGATGTGGGCAAGGCTTGCGTCGAGCTGCGCGCCACCGACGTTTTCGAACACGACGTCTATACCGTTGGGGCATGCACGACCTAACGCCGCTGTGAGATCGGGCTCCGCCCTGTAGTTAATGGCGACGTCTAAGCCGAGCTCATCGGTGATCCATCGGCACTTCTCGTCGGATCCCGCTACGCCGATGACGCGGCAATTCTTTGCCCTCGCGATCTGGCCCGCAATTGAGCCAACGGCACCGGCTGCTGCCGTGACAACGACCGTCTCGCCAGCCCTGGCCGGCGCGACGTCCTCCAGGCCGAAATAGGCGGTCGCACCGATATGGCTGAACAAACCCAAGTAGGCGGTTAGCGGCACACCGGGAGCAGGCGTGATCCTGCTAGGCGGAGCGCTCTCATCCACCAGGACATACTCCTGCCAACCCACTAACCCCGAAACGAGGTCTCCGAGTGCGAGGCCGGCGATCCGAGATTCCTCGACAATGCCAATCCCGCCGCCGCGCATTACCTCGCCGATCTCGACCGGCGGCATGTATTGGGGCATATCGCTGGCCCAGATCCGTTGGGTCGGATCGAGCGATAGATGGATGACACGCACGATGGCCTGGCCTTGGTTCGGCGCTGGCATGGGCTCTTCATGCCACATGAAGTCGGCCTGCCCTAGCCGGCCCGTCGGCCGCGAAGCCAGCCTCCATTGATGATTGATACGTTCTCCGGCCATAACCGCACCTCCAATCTAACAGCGCAGCACGCGGGCTAGCGAAGCAGCTTTGCGCGCCATCGTCCTAGCCCTCAGAAAGGGTGTGATTAGGAGAGCCCCAACTCACTTTGTTTCTTCTTTGATAGGCCGAGCAGAACAACGCGATGGGATCGGCGCAAATAGTCGTCCAGGTCGACATCCGACAGCCCCGGCTTAGCATGATGCTGGATCCACTTCATACCGCGTGACGCGAGATATGGCGCTGGGCGCAGACCCGGCTGATCTCGTAGCATTTCATAGGCGATGTCAGTCACTTTGAAGGTAAATGCCTCTTCATTGTCCGACCAGCCGCCTATGGCGAACACTTTGCCGCCAACTTTCCAAGCATGCGTGCCGAGCCACTGGATCACATAAGTGGCGGCGAGAATCAAACGGACCGGCCTCCGCAACAGCGAGTCAACTTTTCCCAGGCGTGACGATCGCCCGCGCGCGCCGCGGGCCACCAAAATAACCACCGCGAGGGGTACTCGGGCCGCTGCCTTGACTCGGTCCGATGCCCGAACGAGATCCGGCCTTACGGTGATCTTCGCCGCAGAAAGTCCTTAAGCGCTTTTGCGCATTCCGCCCCACGGGAGAGTGCGACGCCATGGCGGGCGCCCGCCACCACATGCAGCTCGCTTCCTGATATGGCCCGCAATCGCTCAAGCTGCGCCTCGACCGAGACGAAGGGGCTGTCATCGGGCGCAAGGATCAGGGTGGGAACACGTATCTCAGGCAGGGCATCGGTTAGATCTACTTGTGCCAGCATTTCGAGCAGCTCGACACAGGCGCTTGGCGCTGAGCCGCGTTGCACGCCGTGGAACCAGCGGTACATCGGCTCGCTCAGCTCACTCTCGCGGAAACGACGCATGAGGAGCTGCTCCGACCATCGATCCATACCGAGGGTGTCGACCTCGTCGCGCAGTGCTTGAACGCCGCCGATGGTGCCGCCACGGTGGGCGGCCGCCACGGTCGTCAACGTGTGTAGGGCCTGTGAATTGTGTGCCGCCATGTGGAGGCCTACGGTCCCGCCGGTCGATTCGCCAACAAAGTGAACCCGGTCCGCTCCTGCCGCCGCCATCACCGCGAGCACATCGCCGACGAGTTGTTCGATAGACCACCCAGCGGCGCTCTCCGGCACAAACGATCGGCCGAAGCCGCGCAAGTCGGTGCGCACCACACGATAGCGGTCGACCAGCCCGGGCAGCCAGTTGGCCCAGACATCCGAGTCAACAGCGAGACCGTGGAGAAACAGGATGGTCTCCGGCGATTCTTGCCAGGGCGGCACGATGTCGCACACCTGATAATAAAGGTCGCCCTCGGGGCGCTCGAGTATCGGCATAGCGCTACCTCCTTCCGTGATAGCGTATGCGCTGGTTGTCGCGTCCGCGACCCCGAGGCGGCGAAAAGTGGACGTCGCCGCCCAGTCGAAGGAGCTTTTGGATATCATCGCCGGTGGCGGCGTCGCCATCGTACCGCTCGACGTGGCATACGCCATCGTTGGCAATACGGAGAGCGCGATCCGACGCATTTTCTCGGCCAAGGCGCGCAGCTACGAAAAGCCCTGCGGCATGTTCAGCAACTGGGACCTGTTCAGTGAGATTCAGATCGTGGGTGCGCGAGAGCGCGATATCGTGCGCACCATCATCTTCGATTATGACTTGCCGACGTCGACGGTCGCGCCGTTCCGCGCTGATCACCCGATCTTCAGGGATGTGGCGCCGTTCGTGTTAGAACGTTCAACCAAGGCGAAGACCCTGGATATGTTGTTGAACGCGGGCGCGTTCCACAACGAAATGACCAAGCAGTCCTATGAACGGATGACGCCGATCGTGAGATCGTCAGCAAATACGTCGCTCTCTGGAACGAAGTACCGGCTCGAAGACATCGACGCGCCCGTAGTCGACGCCGGCGATCTGGTCATCGATGGTGGTTTATCGAAGTACCACAACGCCGATGGCCGGGCGAGCAGCATCATCGACATGCGCACTTTCAAGACCGTGCGCGTGGACGTTTGCTACGAGCGGCTGTGCGATGTTTTCAAGAAGGACTTCGACCTCGACCTGCTCGAGATCGGTATGGCCTACGCGGGGGGAGGGACTCGAGGTGAAGTTATCTAGCGTGTGTCAGGCCAACGGCGCGTCACTTCGCGGCGAAGGTTGATGCGGTGTCGGTCTTTTTGGACCGCGACAGCGTGAACCCGCGATAGCCGTCGGCGACGATTTCGTCGCAGAACTTCCAATAGCGTTCGAAGCCGCCGAAGTAGGGCATGTAGACGCGTTTCTTTCCTGGGATGTTGGCGCCGACGTACCAAGAATCGGCCACCGGCATCAGGGTTGCTTCGGCAACCTCGCGAGCGTGTTCGACCCAGTCCGACTGCGCCTGCTTCGTCGCTTCGATCCGGTCGAGGTTGTTGGCGGCAAGGTGATCTAGAAGGGCCATAATCCAATCGGTGTGATGCTCGATAGTGATGATCATGTTGGCTTTGACCGATGGGCTGCCCGGACCATTGATTATGAACAGATTGGGCAGGCCAGCGACCATAAGACCGAGATAGGAATCTGGCCCGTCCGACCACACGTCGTTTAGCGTCGCCCCGCCCCGGGTGCGGATGTCGATGGACAGCAACGCTCCGGTCATGGCGTCGAACCCGGTGGCGAAGATGAGGGCGTCGAAGTTGTATTCGGCAGTGCCCGTTTTTAGTCCGGTCGGTGTGATGCGCTCGATGGGGTCACTTCTGACATCGACCAGCGTTACATTGTCCCGGTTGTAGGTCTCGTAGTAGTCCGTATCGATGGGCAAGCGCTTTGACCCGATGGGCAAGCCTTTCGGCGGTGACAGTAGTGCGGCGACCCCAGAGTCCTTAACGATCTCATGAATCTTGTCGCGAACGAAGTCCGCCACAATCTCGTTGGCCTCTGGGTCGGTGTTAACGGCCGTGTAGGTTCCGAGCAAGGATTGGAGCATGCCGCCCTCTTCCCAGCGTTCCTCGAAATACGCCCGGCGCTCTTCCGGCGTGTCTTCATGGTGAGACTTGGTGGGCATGGGAAAGCCCGTCACGCCCGAAAAGGTATGCCGCACTTTGTCGCGATATTCGGTACGACACGCATTGAATGCGCGCTGCTCATCGACGTCGATCGGCTTGTTGCGGGCCGGCGTGGTGTATTGCGCTGTGCGCTGGAACACCGTTAGGTGCTTCGCCTGCGACGCGAGGACCGGAATCGCTTGGATCCCCGTCGACCCCGTACCGATGATCCCGACCCGCTTGCCACTGAAGTTGACCTCTTCGTGCGGCCATGTCGCCGTTTGGTACCAGTCGCCAACAAAGTTCTCGATCCCGAGAAAGGTCGGTTTGAAGGGAGTCGACAGGCTGCCCGTGGCCATGATGCAGTAAGGCGCCCTCACGGTATCTCCCTGGTCGGTTTCCAGAGTCCATAAATTGACGTCTTCGTCAAAGACAGCGGAAGTGACGCGCGTATCGAACTTGATGTCGCGACGTAGATCGAAGCGGTCGGCAACGTGATTGACATAGCGCAAAAGCTCGGGCTGGGTGGCAAACTTCTCGGTCCAGACCCATTCTCGCGTGAGTTCATCAGAGAAGTTGTAGCTGTACTGCACGCTATCGACGTCGACGCGTGCGCCCGGGTAGCGGTTCCAATACCAGGTGCCGCCGACGTCTCTGGCCGCTTCGAAGCCGCATGCCGCCAGGCCCCGCTGCCGCAGACAATAGAGGATATAGAGCCCGGCCAGGCCTGCGCCGACGACTAGGACGTCGACGTGGTCAGCATCCGAATTTTCGCGACCGTCGTCTGGGGTTTGTGCCATATGCTTCTCTCGATCAGTAGGCCCGCCCACGAATATGGCGGATGGACGGGAGTGAGCAATAGCCGCCTCCCGAAAACTGGTGCAGAAAGGGCGAAACTTCTACTCAATAGTCTTTGTAGTCTTTCTTCACACATTCTTGAGAAAGTTTATGTGCGGCAGAGATGTCGGTAGGGATTATTTTCTTATCAAATCACTACATGAAGTTTCGAAGTCTCCTCTTCGAGCAACGTTAGCCCCTTTAGAAAATCTACACTCCAACTAACGCCTGCACTTCCAAGAAGCACGACAAGGGTGGGGCAGAGTGTGGTTGTCAGATATCTCATCAGAGAACTCTGGCAGAAACCGCAAAAGGTATAGAGTCTGAGTGAAGAGCTATTAACCCCTCACACCCACAGAATTTTCTCACCCAGTCATATATTTACCGGGCCTAGCCGGGTGGCCCATGCCCGCCTCATAGGCAGATATCTATTGTTACAGGGAGCCATCTGGGTATTGAATCCTACGGAGAGTGTCAGTATCTCCGCATATATTCCCCGGATTCATCCCAAATTTCGTACCAATTTGTTGGGTTATTGTTCAGTTACCGATGAAGAAGACAAATTGACTAGAACAGCATATCCTATATCCGTGGAAAGGTTGGTGGGCGCACCAGGACTCGAACCTGGGACCCGCTGATTAAGAGTCAGCTGCTCTGCCAACTGAGCTATGCGCCCCCCAACCGCCTATAGCAAAGCGCCAACCACTTGTCGATGCTGTTGCCTGCGAGCCCTCGGCGCGTGGCGCGTGCTGGCATCACTGCTCGACGGCTGCTAGAAAGTATCGTCTGCGGGATGGTGCCGAGTGACGATCAGAGAAATGTGAACGTGACAGCCTATCTCATAGCGCGCGTCGAGGTCCTCGATCCGGACGCCTACAAACTTTACACAGCGCGCTCGCCCGGCGCAGTCGCCGCTCATGGCGGGCGCTTCATTGTTCGCGCTGGACCGGTCGAGACGCTCGAGGGACCGGAAGAAAGTCGCCGCCTCGTGGTAATCGAGTTCCCTAACCGCGAGGCGGCGACGAAATTCTACCACGCCGCTGATTATCAGGAGATCGTGGGCCTGCGTCACGCGGCCGCAACTTCCGAACTTATTCTCGTCGACGGCGCTGACGCCGACGTCCCACCGCGCGAGGATCGTCTCTAGTGCGAGAACCGCTTGATGTCGAGGTCGAGGACGGGATCGCCACCCTCACCCTTAACCGGCCAGCCAGTCGCAACGCGCTCAACCGCGAGATGGCCGACGCGCTGCTGGCCGCGCTGACCGAAGTGGAGCGAGACGGCGCCGTGCGCTGTGTCGTCGTCGCGGGTGCGGGCGAGAGTTTTTGCAGCGGCGGCGACGTCAAAATGTTTGCCGAGGTGATGGGCGCGGACCGTGCCACCCGCGAGGCGCACTTCGAGGGCTTCGCCGGCCATGTCCATCGGCTTATTACAGCGTTACGGGGCCTGCCGAAGCCCTCGCTCGCCAGCGCGCGAGGCGCCGTCGCCGGTTTCGGCGTCAGCCTAACGATGGCATGCGACATGGCCATCGCCAGCGACACCGCGTTCTTTACACTGGCATACGCGCGCATGGGCCTCAGCCCCGACGGCGGCAGCACCTATTTTCTGCCGCGGCTTGTGGGCGAGCGTCGCGCCAAAGAACTCGCGCTTCTCGCGGACCGCATCGACGCCCAGACTGCGCTTCGCTTCGGCCTCATCAACAAGCTCATCGCCGATGACCGGCTCGACGCCGAGACCGCAACACTGGCGGCGCGGTTGGCGGGCGGGCCGACCCGAGCCTACGCCAACGCCAAGGCGCTGTTTGACGCCACCTGGTCCAGCACGCTCGAGGCTCAGCTCGCCGCCGAAGCTGCTGGCCTGGGGCGGAGCTCGGCCACGGCGGACTTCGAGGAGGCGGTGGCTGCTTTCATCGCCAAGCGCCCGCCCAGCTTCAAGGGCGAGTGAGCCGCGGCGCGTGTGGCTCAATTCGCCAGAGCATGCCGCCTGGGGATCTGTAGGTCCCGATGGATCGAGGTACACATCACTAGCCCAAATCCTGCCAGCAATGTCATCAATGCCGTACCCCCATATGAGATCAGCGGTAGCGGTACGCCGACTACGGGAATCAGTCCCGTGACCATGGCGATGTTGATGAAGACGTAGAGGAAAAAAGTGTTGGCGATCCCCAATGCCAATAGCCGGGCGAATTGGCTGCGAGCCCGCAGCGCCACGACGATGCAGTAAGCCAGTATCAACGTGTAGAGCGTGATCAGCACGAGCCCGCCGACCAGTCCAAACTCCTCCGCCAGCATGGTGAAAGCGAAATCGGTCTGCTTCTCGGGCAGAAAGTTGAGGTGAGTTTGGGTGCCCTGCATATAGCCGCGCCCGAACAACCCGCCAGAGCCCAGCGCTATTTTCGACTGCAAGATGTGGTAGCCCGCGCCGAGCGGATCGCGTCCTGGATCGAGGAAGGTGAGAATACGTTCCTGTTGGTAATCGTGAAGAAGGCGCCACGCAAAGGGGGCGGCGCCAAGCGCCGCGACGATCAAGACGGCGAATTTCCATGCTCGCACCCCTGCGAGCAGGAACATCGCGCCGCCGCCGAAGACAAGTAGGCTCGCCGTTCCCAGGTCCGGTTGGCGCAGCACTAGCGCGGCCGGCGCTAGAATCATCACCAGCGGCAATATCAGCCAACGCAGTCGCCCCACCTCGTCGAGAGAGCATCCGTGGAAGTAGCGAGCGAGGGCGAGCACCAACGCGACCTTCATTAGTTCCGAGGGCTGCAGGCGAATGACACCAATGTCGACCCAACGTTGGGCGCCCATGCCAATCGACCCCATGAAGTCGACAACCACCAGCATAGCCAGTGCGATCGCATAGATGACGTAAGCGTGACGGAGCCAAAAGCGAATGTTGGCCAGCGCCACCACGAACATAACAATGAGAGCGGCGCCAAAACGGGCGGATTGGCGCGCCACCAAACCGTCCCATTCGCCGTTAGTCGATGACAGGAGAATGCCGACGCCGACAGCCACGGTCACGCAGATCAGCAGCACCAGACCCCAATTCAGGTTCCACAGCTTCTGCCGCATCGTCAGCTTGACGTCTTGAAACTCCATTGCCATCGTCATCGCGCTCTAGCCCGCGTTCCGCGAACGGCCCGGCGCAGCGATCGCCGAGGTTGGGCGCCGGGCTAGATCAAGGCGCTGAGCCTCGAGCAGCACATCCCGCGCGATCGGCGCCGCGACTTTGGAGCCCGAGCCGCCGTGTTCAACCACCACAGCGACGGCGTAGCGCGGCGCCAACACCGGTGCATATCCGACGAACAAGGCGTGATCGCGCTCCACCCACGGCTTCTCCTCGTTTTTACGGACACGATTCAGCCGCTCGCGTTTCGAGATCCGCCGCACCTGCGAGGTGCCCGTCTTACCCGCCATCGCGTATCGTTCATCCTCGATCCGCGATCGATAAGCGGTACCATTCGATTGGCCAGTCACGCCCTCCATGCCGGCACAAACCAGGTTAAGTGCGGCCGCGCTGACTCCAATCGGCTCGCGCTGAGCGGAAGTAAAGGTGGGGTCGCTCTCGCCGTCACCTCCCACCTCCGCGCCGCGCACCACATGTGGCTGCACCTTAAAGCCGCCGTTCGCGATCTGGGCCGTCATGACAGCGAGTTGAAGCGGCGTCGCCGACACGAAGCCCTGGCCGATCCCGGTGACCAGCGTTTCGCCCTGCTGCCACGGCTCGCCTCGAACGGCTTGCTTCCATTCCTTTGTCGGTATGAGGCCCTCGCTCTCCGACGGAATCTCTATGTTGGTGGGATGGCCCAAACCGAAGCGTTGGGCCATCTCCGCGATCCGGTTGACGCCGGTCCGGCGGGCCACGTCATAGAAGAACGAATCGCACGAACGCACAAACGCGTCGACAAAGCCGACGCGGCCATGGCCACCGTGTTTCCAGCAGTGGAACTCCTGGGCGCCCAACTTGACCGAACCCGTGCAGAACACAGAGTGCTCGGGCCCGACGGCCCCGTCTTCCAGAGCCGCCAACCCGACAATCATCTTGAAGGTCGAACCGGGGGGGTACTGCCCGGAGATACTTTTGTTGACGAGCGGTGTCCTCGGGTCGTTAAGAAGGGAATGCCAGGTCTCCTGACTGAGGCCTAGATTGAAGACATTAGGGTCGAAGCCCGGCGCGGAGACCAGAGCCAGTATTCCTCCGGTGTCCGTGTCAATCACCACGATGGCGCCGCTCTCCTCGCCCAGCCGCGCATAGGCCATATGCTGGAGGTTGGCATCGATGGTGAGGAGGGTGTCGGCACCCGGCTGGCCCTCGTGGCGCGCAAGCTCGCGGATGACCCGGCCATATGCGTTGACCTCGACGCGGCTGTCACCAGCCTTGCCGCGGAGCGCCAGGTCATAGGCTTTCTCGATGCCGCTCTTGCCAATCCGAAAACCCGGCAGCTCCAGCAGCGGGTCTCCGTTCAATTCGTTCACCGCCACGCGCGCGACATAGCCTACGACGTGACCGAAGGGCTCGCCCAGCTCGTAGTGACGCGATTCGCCGACCTCGGGATGAATGCCCGGAAGATCGGGGCTATGCACGTTGACCCTGGCGAATTCTTCCCAGCTCAGGTTTTCCGCCGCCGTCACCGGGACGAACGGCCTGTTGCGCGCGACCTCTCGAACGACTTTGCGCCGCTCGTGGTCACTCAGCGAGATGAGCGCGGCCAGTGCGTCGAGTGTTTCCTCGACGCTGAGGGTGTCCTCAGGGACCAGCACGACCCGATAGTTGCGACGGTTGCTCGCGAGTTCGACGCCTAACCGGTCGAGGATGCGTCCGCGCCGAGGGGGCAACAGACGCATGTTGATGCGGTTCTCGTCCGCCAGCACCTTGTATTGGTGCGATTGGATAACCTGAAGGTCGTAGAGCCGGCCGACCAGCAACGCTAGGAGCGTGACCTGACCACCAGCGAGGATTACGGCGCGGCGCGTCAGAACCTTGTCGCGGCCAAGGTCGCGTCGCATGTCAGGCGGGCTTCACCAGGCCACGCTGGGCTCGCACAAACAGCCACGCCACGCACGGATAGGCGGCGATGGTGATAACTGCCTGAGTGATCGCCGGCCGCGGGTCGATGATTGTTTCATAGAACAAGTTGGCGAGGACCCAACTCGCCGCGATGGCAAAACTGCCGACTAGCAAAAAGCCCCCCCACTCGACTAGCACGCTTTTCCCGATAAAGACCCGTCGCTGTGAAACACCCAGACCAAAGACCGCCAGCAGCACCAGCGAACTCATGCCGAGCGGCGTACCGCCGAGGGCGTCTTGCACCAGCCCGAGGACGAACACGACCCCCGCCGGCAGGTGCTCGGGCCGGTAGATGCTCCAATAGTAGACGGCGATCACCGCGAAGGCCGGCGTCACGGGATCGACATAGGGCAGGCCTATCGGGATCAAGCCAAGCAGCACCAGCGCTAGTGTTAAGACGGGCGGTGTCACCCACCACGACATCCGCCGCAGCCGGGTCACCCACTCAGCGCCCATGGTGCTCCCCAGCTTCCCGTGCCCCGGACAGACGCGGCAGATCGAAGCGGAGAATTCGAACATATTCGAGGCGGTCCCAGTCGACGAACGGCTGCACGGTGATCGCGGCATCGTCCACCGCGGCCACGGTGCCGATCGGGACACCGGACGGCAATAGACCGCCGTGACCAGAAGTCACCACCCGATCCCCCGGCGAGATCTGCGCACCACCGGCCAGGAACGTGAGGCGTGGGAAGTTCGAGTTGTCACCGGCCAGAAGCGCCCGATGGCGGCTCCCCTCGATCACGACAGGGATGCGCGAGTTAAGATCGGTGACCAGAAGGATACGACTCGACCTATGGCCAGCCGCTGCGATGCGACCAACGAGCCCTGCTTCGGCGACGACGCCTTGACCATCGGCGACGCCATCGCGGCTGCCCGCGTTAACCAGCAAGGTGCGAACGAACGGGCCACCTGAATCGCCAATCACCCGCGCCGAGGCAAACGATACCTGGGGCTCGCTGCGCGACCTCAAAAGAGCGCGATAGATGGCGTTTTCGCTCTCCAGTCGCCGTGCGACCCCCTGCCAGTTGGAGAGCCGCGCCACCTCCTCGCGCAGTCGCACATTCTCGCCGCGCAAGTACCACAACTGGTTAATCTCTTGGACACCTGCATTTAGCCCCGACACCGGATGGGAGATCACCTCAAGGACAGGGGCCGCTGCGTCGGTGATGGCGAGGCGAAAGCGTTCAACGAGTACGGTATCGGCTTTGCCGAGGATCATTATCGCGAACGCCGCGCCGATCAAAATCACGAACGCGAAACGTTGGACCACGACCCTGACCGGCACCGCCAAGCGCTGCAAGCGACCGCCGGTAGCGTTCATCCCAGGGCCTCCTCACCGCGCCCGACAGACGGGCTACGGCGCCACAAATCAGAGCTATTGATGCAAGACGTGGCGCAGCGTCCGCAGCTCCTCGAGTGCGCGTCCCGTCCCCAGCGCCACGCAAGATAGCGGTTCATCGGCGATTGACACGGGCAGCCCCGTCGCGAAACGAAGGACATAGTCCATGTTACCGAGCAACGCGCCGCCGCCGGTCAGCACGATCCCCTTGTCGACGATGTCGGCCGCCAACTCTGGGGCGGTGTTCTCAAGCGCGACCTTGACTGCCTCGATGATCGCGCCGACCGGCTCGGCAAGGCTCTCAGCAATCTGGTTCTGATTGATCACCAACTCCTTGGGAACCCCGTGCATAAGATCGCGCCCCTTGATCTCCATGTGCGCGCCGACCCCATCCTCTGGTGGGCAAGCGGTGCCTATATGCTTCTTGATGCGCTCAGCGCTTCCCTCGCCGATTAGCAGATTATGGTTGCGCCGGATGTAGGCGATGATCGCCTCGTCCATCTTGTCACCGCCAACTCTGACGGAGCGCGAATAAACGATCCCTCCCAGCGAGAGAACCGCCACCTCAGTGGTGCCGCCGCCGATATCGACCACCATTGAGCCGGTCGGCTCGGTCACCGGCAGACCCGCCCCGATCGCCGCGGCCATCGGTTCCTCAATCAGGAAGACCCGGCGCGCGCCGGCGCTCTCAGCCGATTCCTGGATCGCCCGGCGCTCGACCGCCGTAGAGCCCGACGGCACGCAGATAATCACCTGCGGTCTGGCAAAACTGCGCCGATTGTGCACTTTGCGGATAAAGTGCTTGATCATCTCCTCGGCTATCTCGAAGTCAGCGATGACACCATCGCGCAACGGTCTGATAGCTTCGATATTTCCCGGCGTCCGGCCCAGCATCAACTTAGCTTCGTCGCCCACCGCCAGAACCTGCTTCTTACTGCGGTAGTTGACGATGGCCACGACCGAAGGCTCGTTGAGCACGATCCCACGGCCTTTCACATAGACCAGCGTGTTGGCCGTCCCAAGGTCAATGGCCATGTCCGCCGACATCATTCCAAGCATTTTCGCCAACATCAGCGGTGCCCGGCCTCTCTAGTCAACCGCATACGTACAAGCCTTCCAACTTCGCTCATTCACGTTCCGCCCCCCTAGGCTGAGAGAGCCTCCGGCGCGGATTTATCCCTCTTCACCAGCAGCTTGTTCAGCGCGTTCACATAAGCTCGCGCTGACGCAACAAGTGTATCGGTATCCGCGCCTTGACCATTGACCGACTTGCCGCTCTCCTCAAGCCGCACGGTCACTTCGGCCTGTGCATCGGTTCCCCGGGTGACGGCGCTTACCTGGTAGAGTTGGAGCACCGCTCGGTGCGGGAACAACGCTTTGATCGCGTTGAACGTGGCATCGACCGGCCCGTCCCCCACCGCCGACGTGCCCTTCATCTCACCGTCGATCTCAAGCTCCAGATCGGCAGTCTGGTGGGCGCGCGTGCCGCACACAACCTGCATCGAGATCAGTTTGACGCGATCGTTGGTCCGTAGGATCTCGTCATCCACCAACGCCACAATGTCGTCGTCGAACATCTCTTTCTTGCGATCAGCAATATCCTTGAAGCGGGTAAAGGCGTCCTGCGAGGCGTTGTCGCCTAGGTCGTAGCCAAGCTCGCGCAGCTTTTCGCGAAACGCGTGCCGGCCAGAATGCTTGCCGAGAACGAGCTTTGAGCGGACCAGACCCACCGATTCAGGTGTCATGATCTCGTATGTGCCGGAATGCTTGAGCATGCCGTCCTGATGGATTCCGGCCTCGTGTGCGAACGCGTTGGCTCCGACGATCGCCTTGTTGTTCTGGACCGTGAAGCCAGTCACCGTCGATACCAGGTGCGAGGCCTTGGTGATGTACTCCGTCTTGACGCCGATTGAATAGGGCATGATGTCCGAACGCGTATGCAGGGCCATCACCACCTCTTCGAGCGCCGCATTTCCCGCCCGCTCGCCCAGGCCATTGATCGCACATTCGATCTGACGAGCACCGTTGGCGACCCCCGCCAGCGAGTTCGCCACTGCCAGCCCAAGGTCATTGTGGCAGTGGGTCGAGACAGTCGCCTTGTCGAGGTTGGGAACTCGCGCGAACAACATGGCGATCAGCGCGCCGAACTCTTCAGGCGTCGAGTAGCCCACGGTATCAGGGATATTGATGGTCGTCGCGCCGGCGTCGATCGCGCTCTCCACGGTGCGGCAGAGAAAGTCGTGCTCGGTGCGCGTCCCGTCCTCGGGTGACCACTCCACGTCATCACATAGGTTGCGAGCGTGGCTCACGCTATCTATCACAGCTTGGTGCACGTCCTCGGGCTCCATCTGCAACTTGTACTTCATATGCAGAGGGCTGGTGGCGATGAAGGTATGAATGCGTTTCTGGCAGGCCGGACGCAACGCCTCGGCCGCGCGGTCGATGTCCTTGCGACCGGCGCGGGCGAGACCGCATACCGTCGAGTCCTTAACGATCTTGGAGATCTCCCGGACCGCTTCGAAATCCCCGTTGGACGCGATTGGAAAGCCCGCTTCGATAATATCGACCCCCATCAGCTCGAGAATTTCCGCGATGCGCAGTTTCTCGTCGAGATTCATCGACGCGCCTGGCGATTGCTCGCCGTCGCGCATGGTGGTGTCAAAAATACGTACGCGATCAGCGAGGTCGCTCATGGGACCTGATCCTTCGTTCGATTTCGCAACCTAGGCAAGTTCGCTTCCCCCTGAGCAGCGCGCGCTAACGCGCGTCCAGGGGCGCCTAAGTCGAAGGCCATTCATCGCGCGCGAGGAGGTGCGCGCCAACATGCATTAGCGCCCTCGGCTCCACTGGCCGACACGACAACCAGCACGGGTGCCCACAGCAATTCGTCCAACCATCGGCACGTCCCTCCGGGACGGCTGAACTTATCGGCTTGTTGCAGTCGTTTACGTCGACACATGATGACACAACGTCAACAACACACCAACCCTGCCTAGACTAGCGTGCAAAATCATTATTACGACCGTTGGGCGTCCCGCCGCAACCGCTTTTGGCGGACCGCGCGAACGCCGCCCCCGACTAGCGCGTGCCGATCAGTTCTTGCTCTTGTCCACCAAACGCCCAGCAGCTATCCACGGCATCATGGCCCGCAACTTTTCGCCCACCTCTTCAACGTGGTGGCTATCGGATTTGCGCCGCAGGGCCCTGAAGCTGGTTTGCGCCACCTTGTTTTCAAGCATCCATTCACGCGCGAATTGCCCAGATTGGATTTCATCCAGAATGCGCTTCATCTCCTCGCGCACCGCCCCATTGACGACGCGCGGGCCTCGCGTGTACTCGCCGTACTCGGCGGTGTTAGAGATCGAGTAGTTCATGTTGGCTATACCACCTTCGTAGATCAGGTCGACGATCAGCTTCACCTCGTGCAAGCACTCGAAATAGGCCATCTCTGGCGCGTAGCCAGCCTCGACCAGGGTCTCGAATCCGGCCTTGATCAACTCGACCACGCCGCCGCAGAGCACCACTTGTTCACCGAACAGATCGGTCTCAACCTCTTCACGAAAGCTGGTCTCGATAATCCCGGCGCGGCCACCGCCGATGGCCGACCCATAGGAAAGCGCAATGTCCTGCGTATTGCCCGAAACGTCTTGAGCAATGGCCAGCAGACACGGGACACCGCCACCGTGCGCATACTCCGAACGCACCGTATGGCCGGGCCCCTTGGGAGCAATCATGAAAACGTCGAGGTCGGGTCGCGGAGTGATGAGGCCGAAGTGGACGTTGAAGCCGTGCGCAAATGCGATCGCCGTGCCGTCCTTCATATTGGCGACGAGATCATCGTCGTAGATTTCGGCTTGCAGCTCGTCGGGTGTCAGCATCATCACGACGTCGGCCCAGCTCGCGGCCTCCGCCACCCCCATGGCCACAAGACCCGCATCCTCCGCTTTCTTTCGACTCGGCGAGCTCTCGCGCAAGCCGACGGCTACCTGCTTCACGCCGCTGTCCTTAAGGTTGGCGGCGTGGGCGTGACCTTGACTCCCATAGCCGAGAATGGCCACCTTCTTTGACTTGATCAGATTCACGTCGGCGTCGCGGTCGTAGTAAACACGCATGTCTAGGCTCCTGAGTTAGTGGCCGGGCCGCGTCAGGTGGTTTCAAGGCCCCGGCTCATGGCCACTACCCCCGCCCGAGCGATCTCGACCAAACCGAGTGGTTTCATCAGGTCGATGAAGGCATTGAGCTTATCACCCGATCCAGTCATCTCGAAGACGAACGATTGGGTCGTGCTGTCGACCACTCTGGCGCGGAAGATATCCGCGATTCGCAGCGACTCGACCCTGGCCTCGCCCAAGCCCGCCACCTTGATCAGCGCCAGCTCGCGCTCGATATGGGGCCCCTGTGTCGTCAAATCGGCGACGGTATGAACCGGTACCAGGCGATCGAGTTGCGCCTTTATCTGCTCGACAATCATCAGTGTGCCCGAGGTGACGATGGTAATACGCGACAGGTGCTCGACCTCATCGACCTCCGCCACCGTCAGGCTTTCGATATTGTACCCACGCCCCGAGAACAGGCCAATGACGCGGGCGAGCACACCAGCCTCGTTGTCGACCAGAATAGAGATAGTATGGCGACGATGCGCTGCTGGCTCCACAAGATCACCTGGGAGAAAACGGGCCACGGCGGGGCGGCGAGCGCCATGAATACCCTATTTGCCCCCCGACGCGAAAGGGAGTTAGACCAGCGCGAGCCCTTGGTCAGTGCCCTGCGGGGCCTCATCGTCGAGTCCGAGGATCATGTCATAGTGCGCCGCGCCCGACGGGATCATCGGGAAGCAGTTCTCTTGTTGATCGACCACAACGTCGACGATGACGGCCGTCTTGGCGGCCAGCATCTCCTCGATGACGGCGTCAACCTCGGCGG
>Ga0315338_1001140_pt1 | contig 38289 bp, 30 predicted proteins | sample ASW8metaG_FD_204518 | JGI IMG/M metagenome (GOLD analysis project Ga0315338, IMG submission 204518) | Ammonia-oxidizing marine archaeal communities from Monterey Bay, California, United States - ASW #8 | ecosystem: Environmental > Aquatic > Marine > Coastal | place: USA: California | collected... | reverse complement strand
TGACGCTCTTTGCCGGAGGCGCGGAAGTCCAGCTCTTCCTTCTGGAGGTCGCGCGAGCGAGGGTCGTGATGGGTCGAGCCAAAGAGAATATTGCCGGTCTCGTGCTGGAAGAATGCGCAAGTCGTCTTCCCGTGCCCAGGAGAGACCCGTCGCGTGTCCCCCGTCGTCAGATCGAGGACGTAGATCTGGTAGAACGGATTTCCGCTCTCGCGCTCGCTCTGGAAGACCATTTGGCTACCGTCCGGCGCGAAATAGCCTTCGCCCGCGCGTCTCCCCTCGAAGGTGAGCCTGCGTGCGCGGCTCAAGAAATCCGTTTCGTCGAAGTCCTGGGCCCAGACACTGCCGGCCATGCATAGCATCACGAATACTTTCTTCATTTCGCGCCTATTCTATCCTGAACTCTTGACTCCTACCGCCACTGCGCCAAGAATCAGCCGGGCATGGGATATAAGAGCTTGCGCGAAGCGGTCGACGACCTCGAGCGAAACGGACATCTCGTCCGAGTCGCATCCGAGGTCGACCCGAATTTGGAGCTCGCCGAGATACAGCGACGCGCCTATGAGCGCGGCGCGCCCGCGCTTCTGTTCAACCACGTGAAGGGCTCGGCCTTTCCGGCCGTGTCGAATTTGTTCGGCTCGCTTCCGCGCGCTCGTTTTCTCTTTCGCGACACGCTTTCCCGAGTGCAGCGAGTCGTGGAGCTCAAAGCGGATCCCTCGCAGGCGGTGAAACACCCGCTGCGCCATCTGTCCGCCCCGTGGACCGGACTCGCATCCCTACCCAAGCGAGTGTCGAACGGTGCCGTGCTCCGCAACCGGACATCGGTCTCGAGCTTGCCCGCTATCCGGAGTTGGCCGGGCGACGGGGGTCCGTTCATCACGCTGCCTCAGGTCTACACCGAGCACCCGGAGCGCCCCGGGATCATGGGATCCAATCTAGGCATGTACCGTGTGCAGCTCTCCGGAGGCGAGTACCGAACGGACCACGAAGTCGGACTTCACTACCAAATCCACCGCGGTATCGGCGTCCACCACCAGGCCGCGGTCGCCCGCGGAGAGCCGCTTCGGGTCAGCGTGTTCGTCGGTGGGCCTCCTGCCCACACCCTCGCTGCCGTGATGCCGTTACCCGAAGGCTTGAGCGAGCTGCTATTCGCGGGCATGCTCAACGGACGACGCTTTCGGTGGACGGAGCGCGACGGCCATTGCATCTCCGCCGATGCCGATTTCGTCTTGACGGGGCACATGGATCTCGAGCGAACGCTCCCCGAGGGCCCGTTCGGCGACCATCTCGGCTATTACAGCCTCGCCCACCCGTTCCCGGTCCTCACGATCGACGAGGTCTTTCATCGCGAAGACGCGGTGTGGCCGTTCACCGTGGTCGGCCGTCCTCCTCAGGAAGACACCACGTTCGGAAAACTCATCCACGAGATCACCGCGCCGATGGTTCCTGTTGAGCTTCCCGGCGTCAAAGCCATGCACGCGGTGGACGCCGCCGGCGTGCACCCTCTGCTACTCGCCATCGGCAGCGAGCGCTACGTTCCGTACGGCAAACGCGTCCCGCAGGAGCTCCTCACGAACGCGAACGCCATCCTCGGATTCGGCCAGGCTTCGCTCGCCAAATATCTCTTCATCGTGGCCTCGGAGGACGAGCCGGGCCTTCCGATAGACGACGTCGAGCGCTTCTTCAAGCACCTCCTCGAGCGCGTCGATCTCTCTCGTGATCTGCATTTTCAAACTCGGACGACGATCGATACCCTCGACTATTCGGGCTCGGGACTCAATCAAGGCTCGAAGCTGATCATCGCGGCCGCCGGTGAGCCAATCCGCTCACTCGCCACACGCGTTCCCGAGGACATGGACCTCCCGGAATTCCGTGATGTGGGTCTCGCCCTCCCGGGCGTGCTCGTTGTCGAGGCGCCCCCGTTTCCTGGATATGATGAGGCCGCGACGGAGGTCCGAAGGCTCACGGAGCCACTCACGCACAGCACGTTGTCGCAGTTCCCTCTTCTCGTTCTCGTCGATGACAAGAGGTTCGCCACCGAGAGCTTGCGCAATTTCCTGTGGGTTACTTTCACGCGCTCCAATCCCTCGCACGACGTTCACGGGGTTGGCGCCTTCACCGAGCACAAGCATTGGGGTTGCCGACATTCGCTCATCATCGATGCACGCCTGAAACCTCATCACGCACCTCCACTCATCGAAGACCCGGCCGTCACCAAGCGAGTCGATGCTCTCATCGCCTCAGACCCCGTGCTGTCGAAAGCTATCGGAGATTGATCCCATGCATCCACACCCCAAGACGAACTGGAGCCGCCGCGAGTGGCTCGCTCTCCTCGCTGCGTCGGTATCTTGCGGACGCACGGAGCCGGCGCCCTCGAGCCCACCCGGGCTCACGCTCGACGCCTTCGAGCCCAAGAGCATGCTGCACGTGCCGGTCTCTCCGACGAGCGAGCCGGCCGTCCCCGCGATCGATTTCCACAGCCATCTGTCCTGGTCGAGCGTCGGCTTGGGCAGCGAGCCTTTCGGGGAGCGAATGGATTTCCTCGAATCACCAGAGAACCTGCTCGCGGTCATGGACCGCAAAGGCATCCGGACGATGGTGAACTTGACTGGAGGCGTCGGAGACGGTCTCGCTGCCGTCGTCGAGCGGTTCGATGACGCACATCCCGGGCGTTTCCTCTCGTTTACCGAGCCGTCGTGGAACGCGTTCGCTCGCGACGACTTTCCGCAATACCAGGCGGACCGCGTTGTCGAGGCGCACGGACTCGGAGCGCGCGGCGTCAAGCTCACGAAGACGCTCGGGGTCTATCTCCGAGAACGAGTGACCGAAGGCCCTCTCGTCGCCGTCGATGACCCGCGGTTCGATCCCATGTGGGAGGCGATTTCGGGTCTCGGCATTCCGGTCGCGATCCACGTCTCCGATCCCGACGCGTTCTTTCTTCCGACGGACCGCTTCAACGAGCGTTACGAGGAGCTTTCGAACCACCCGGACTGGTCCTTCCACGGACAAGACTTTCCGCCCAAGCAGGAGCTCCTTGCGGCCCGCAACCGTGTTTTCGAAAAGCATCCGAACGTGCAGTTCGTGGCGCTCCACGTCGGTAACCGGTCCGAGGATCTGGACGACGTCAGCAGCTGCCTCGAACGCTACCCCAACATGCACGTCGAGATCGGGGCTCGGATTGGGGAGCTAGGCCGACAGCCGCGACGGGCGCGCCGGTTCTTCGACCAATATCAGGACCGCATCCTTTTTGGTACCGATGCCGTGCCTCCGCCTCTCGGGAACGAGACCCCTCAGCAGATTTTTTCGGACGAGCTGTACGAGATTTACTTCCGCTTCCTCGAGACCGAGGACGAGTATTTCGACTATGCGCCGGCTGCCATTCCGCCTCAGGGCCGATGGCGCATCGACGGATTGGGACTCAGCGAGCCGGTGCTCCAGAAGGTCTATCACGACAATGCCGCCCGTCTGTTGGGCCTCGTCTGAGCAAAAAGACCGAACCTACGAGCGACGGATCTCGTCTAAGAGCGTGCATGGAGGATTTCTGATGTTTCAAACACGTTCGCTCATTGCAACGCTTTCCGCTGCCTTCGTGGCGCTGCCGCTCGTCGCAGCGGCACAGTCGAAGGATTTCAACGAGACCGTGGCCCTCGCTTCCGGCGGCCGGCTCCGAGTCGAGGGCTCGAAAGGCAGCATCACGGTGACGGCCTGGGATCAGAACGAGGTCGAGATCCACGCCCGGATCGAGGCTCCCAAGAACGTCAGTGACGACTACGCCCGCAGAGCCGTGGATGCGACCACGGTGGACGTCAAGGAGAGCAACGGCTCTGTCCGGATCGAATCGAATTATCGTGACGTGCCGGATCGCTCTGGATTCGGAAAAGGAAAGTCGGTACCGGCCATCCACTACGAGATCCGGGCACCCCGAAAGCTCGACCTATTCGTCGATTCCGATCGCGGCCCGACGACGGTAGCGGGATTCGAGGGAGAGCTCGAGCTTCACGCAGACCGCAGCGAAGTCGCCTTGCGCGAGTTGACCGGCCGGGTCGTCATCGAGATCGATCGCGGCGACAACTCGACCATCACGGCGCTCAAGGGCTCGTTCGAGCTCGAGGCAGACAGAACGGACGTCCGGATGCGCGATGTCCAGATCGACGCGGACTCTCGCCTCGAGATCGACCGTGGTGATGTGGAGATCGGCCTCGAGGCGTCGCAAGGGCTCACCCTTCGAACCGAGATGTCCCGTCGCGCCGAGTTCGATACGGAGCTACCGCTCACGATGAGCTCCCTGGACGGCCGGGATTTCAAGGGTACGATCAACGGCGGCGGCCCCGAGCTGTTCATCGGCTCGGATCGGGCGTCGGTGAAGATCACCGCGGGGCGCTAGGCGAGTCGCGTTCGGACCGAACGAAGAGCAAACGAGCACGTCACTCGCGTGGTCGGCGTCGTGAAACTTTTGTGCTAGGGTCCGGCTATGTTCCTGGTAATAGCCGCCCTCCTCCAGACGGGGCCTGCCTATGAGCTCCTCGCGGTCGAAGACGCACGCGCCGACGCCGCACCACTGATCGAAGCGCTCGACAGCAACGACAGCGCGCTGACGCTCCAAGCGATCCGCGCCTTGGGCCGGTTCGAACGGGAGGACCTCGCTCCGCATGTGGGTCCCTTCCTCGCCGCGGAGTCGCCCGCACTGAGGGTCGAAGCCGCGAACGCGCTCGCCCAGATGGGCACCGGTAGCGGTATTCTCAGGAGCCGACTCGAGAGCGAATCCACGCTCGAAGTCCGCTCCGCCATTTTCGAAGCCCTCGGACGCCTTCCCAAGATAGAGGAAAGCGTCGTTCTGCCCGGGCTCGCCGAGCAGCACCCGGCCCAGCTCGGGGCGGCGAAAGGACTCGAGCACCTTCTTCGCACGAGAGACCAAACACCTTCGGCGGCGACGATCGCGGCCATTCGGCGGGTCGTCCGCGAAGGCGAAACGCATCCGGCGCGACAGCTCGCCTTGCTCGCCCTCAACGGAGCGGGCGATCGTGACGTCGACACGCTAGAGCACGCGTTTCGTGACCCGGAGCCCCTCGTGCGGCGGCTCGCGGTGATCGGCCTCGGGGAGTTTCGCGATGACCCGTCTGCTCTCGTTCGCTACGCCGGTTTGAAGAGCGCCCCTTCCTGCGACACGGCGGCGGAGCTAATCGATGATCCGAGCGAGCATGTCGCGCTACTCGCGATCGACACGCTGTCCGATGGCTGCGAGGGCGCGCCGCTCCGAGACATCCTCTCGATCAGCGGCGGCTGGCGCCGTCAAGCGCACGCGCTCGTCGCACTGGCGAGCGTCGAGCCGGACCACGCACGCGAGAGTCTGTCTCGCTTCGCGGAGCATGACGTGTGGCAGGCGCGGGTCTACGCTGCCCGCGCGGCCAAGCTCGTGCAGGCCGACGTCGTCCTCACCCGTTTGCGGGGCGATACCCATCCCAACGTCGTCGCCGAAGCGCTCGTGACCCCGGAGGACGCGATTGCAGCTCTTTCGAGCGACCACTACGGTCTTCTCGTCAGAGCGCTCGGCTTGCTCGAGGGCTACCCAAACGGCAAGGACATCCTGCCGACGCTCTTCGATACGCTCGCGCGCGTAACGCAGCACGGACGGGCGACCTCGAGAGATCCAAGGCGTTTGCTGCTCGCGAGGATCGAAGAGTTCGAGCCGGGGCCGAAACACAAGCTCGGCTACCTCCTCGAGGACTTCGACCCGTGGATCGCCGAGCGCGCATCAAAGTTGCTGCACACGATGATCATGCCGCGGCGCTTCGAGCCAACTCCCCTGCCCTCCCCCGAAACATTGCAGTCGCTCGTCTCCGCGCGGGCGCACATCTCGATGAAGGAGGCCGGCTCGTTCACGATCGAGCTCTTACCCGAGTCGGCGCCGCTGACCGCCGCGCAGTTCGCGAAGCTGGCCGACGAAGGCTACTACGACGGGCTGACCTTTCACCGGGTCGTCGCCAACTTCGTCGTCCAGGGCGGAAGCCCCGGCGCAAATGAGTACGTCGGCACGGACGACTACATCCGAGACGAGGTCGGCTTGCGATCGCACGAGCGTGGCACGCTCGGGATCTCCACCCGCGGACGCGATACCGGCGACAGTCAAATATTCATCAACCTCGTGGACAACTACCGACTCGACCACAGCTACACGGTCTTCGCACGCGTCGTCGAGGGAATGGAGAACGTCGACCGCATCGGCGAGGGCGACGTCATGACGAGTGTTCGCATCGAACGCCGCTGATAAGGGGGGCAGCCCCCTCTTGTCGCCGTACTCCGCGGAAGCCTAGGCGGACTCCATCCAGTCCAGAGCCTTCGCCATCTCGACCCGCATCCTCTCGCGCGGGAAGTGGCATCGCCTTCCGTGGCCGGGCAGTATCCACTCGAACGCGTAGCCGGAAAGGGCCCGCGTCGATTCCACCAGCGAGTCCCAGTCGAACCAGCACGCGCTCCTGAAGCCGTAGATATGCCCTCTCGCGTCGCTCCAGGCGAGATGGTCTCCCGTGAACAAGAACTCGTCCCGGAAGAGAAGACAGCTCGAGCCTTCGGTATGGCCCGGTGTCGGTATGACGAGCGTCTCCGCATCGAGTGAGGTGGGCTCGGAGCCTCTGACAACGAGCTCGACGTCACGCGTCCCCGGCCGGATCTCGTCTTCATGGAGGACGCGCTCGCAGCCGAAGTGCTCCCGAAACTTTGCGTGGTCCGCGACGTCATCACGGTGAGTCAAGAACAGGGTGCGAACGCCGCCCATCTCTTCCAAGCGGCGCACGAGCGGACGCGTGAAACGCGGTGAGTCGATGAGGACGTTCCCCTCGTCCCGACGGATCAAATAGCTCGCGGCACCGAAGCTGGACTCCGCGTGATACCCGCAGTGAAAGACGTCACCCGCGATCGGATCGGGAAGCCCTCTCGACGCCGTATCCATGTCGTGCTTGGCTTGACACCCGATCGATCCCGTGGGACAAGAGAGGACCGCCAGTAGCGCTCTCTCCGTCTCGGCGTCGCTCCGTGGCTGACGATGAACGCTCGCCTGCCCTTGACGCTGGACGAAGGTAGCGGGGGCCATCCAACGGCACGTATCGCAGTCGATGCAGGAGGCGTCGACGAAGAAGTCGCCGTCGGCGTTGTGGTCGAGCCGGCTCGCGAGCTGAGCCACGAGATCACACGATGCCGCTGAGCATCCGAAGCAGTACCAGCAGGATGATGGGTGAGAAATCCAGACCGCCCGTGTCCGGCATGATCTGTCGGATGGGAGCCAAAAGAGGCTCCGTTGCCATGTGCAAGAACTGAACGACCGGGTGGTGCGGTGGAAGCTGAACCCAGCTGATAATCACACGCGCGAGCACGATCAAGCTATACGCGCTGAAGAGCATCGAAAGCGGGCTTTGACTCACGACGTCGATGCTACCACGGGCAGCTCGAACAACGCCGCCTCTGCGTCATTGCGGATCAGGAGATAGCGGCCCGCGAGCGCCGGACTGTTCCAGATCTTTTCGTCCATCGCGCGAAAGTGCGTCAGCTCCCGAAGCCCATCCGGTGACGGCTCCACGAGGAACACCTCTCCTTGCTCTCCTTGTACGAGGAGGAGCGCGCCACCGCCAACGGCGTCTCGGACCAGGAGCAGCTGTCCATGTCCATAGCGGCCGCCCTTCCAGCGTCGTCGGCCATTTTCCGGGTCCAAACACACCAAGATACCGTCGTCGAGTCCATAGACGAACCCTTCGTGAAACACGAAGTTCGCGAACTTGGCCTTCAGCCGCAGGCTTTCCCATACGAGCTCAACGCTCATATCGCTCGAGCCCGTCAACCGGCGCACCTCGAAAAGCTTGGCTCCCACGCCGTAGCCGGACGACGCGAGCACGCGGTTGCCGGGCAGGAGCAACGGTTGCGCTACATTCGGTTGCTGCCGCGGCCAGTCGACGCGCCACAAAACCCGGCCTTCCATGGGCTCATGACCGCTGAGGCTGGCGCTGTTGAAAGACACGATCTGTCGGACGCCATCGATGCGCGTCACGAACGGAGACCCGTAGCCGGGCCGATCGCTCCCCGCGCTCCAGGCGAGCTCTCCGCTCTCCGCCCGGTACGCCAGCAAAGAATCTCCGCCCGCGACGACGACGAGCTCGTCGACCAAAAGCGGCGAATCACTCTTCCCCCAGACCGGAACGCCTCGACCGGACTCCGCCAACACGTCTCGTTTCCACAGGAGCTCCCCGGAGGCCAAATCGAGCACCGTCAAGAGTCCAGTGCCGCCCATGGCATAGACGCGCCCGTTCGCAAGCGTCGGGGTCGCCCGCGGCCCTCGCCCGGCAAGCGGGTTCTCGTAGTGAGCCACCTCTCGCGAGGCCCACACGACCCGGCCGGTCGAAAGCTCATAGCGAATGACGCGCTCCTCCTCGCTATGTTGCTCATGGGTCACGGCCGCGCTCCCAACGACCGCAAAACCCGACCATCCGTAACCCACTGGTCGGCGCCACACGAGGCGAGGAGGTGTGGACTCCCAATCGCGGGCTAGCGAGATGCCGGAGACGCGAGCATCGCGGGCGCTTCCGAGAAACTGCGAGAAGTCGGAGGCGCCCGGTAGCTCCGTACCCGCCTCGGTGGCCGGGGCCGTCGCGCTCGAGCGGAACCTGAGCTCGAACTGCGGCACGAGATCTCCGTCCACGCCCCGGTACCGAAAGACGGCCGCGAACGCGACACCCATACCGACGAGCACGAGGAACAGTCGTATCCGCGCCCATTTGGGAAGCCCGGAGAAGAGCCCCGCCCAAACGAGCACCAGCATCGACGCCAGCACGCATGTGAGGATCGTCGCCATGACCTTCTCTTGCCGGATCTGCTCGCTACTATCCGTGGCGCCGACCCACGTCAGTGCCATCGACACGGCCACCGCCGCCCCTACGAGCAAGAGCGGCCACAATCGAAGCTTTCCGGGCGTACGGCTCATCCAAGCAAAGGTTAGCCCAACTTTCGGACGCTCGAAAGCGGACTGCTAGAATGAAGTCATGGACGATCGCCAAAAGCCGCCCCCTTCCTCGCGGTGGCCCATCGCCGTTGCCGCGCTCGGGCTCGGCGCGCTAGCGCTCGCAGGCTTCATGTTCGAGTCGACACGCCGGACCCCAGCCGACGTGCTGGATGCCGGCCGATCGATCGTCGAGGCTTTTCGCCAGGGCACGGTCACGACGCGGTTCGTCAGCTATGCCACCAAGACGTCCGGAAGTAACTACCTACAGTTCGCGAGACTCGAGCAGGTCGAGGTCTTCGAGCGCACCGACAGCGCCACCGTTCTCTGGGGGCAGCTATCGCTTCCGGACGTCGTCGTGCGCGCCGAAGCCCCGGTGGAGTACACCTACTACCTCGATCTCAACGAGCGGTGGGATCTCGTCATCGAGGAAGACCGCGTGCTCGTCGACGCGCCGGAGATCCGAGCCAACACGCCTGCCATCGCCATTTCGGAGATCCGCTACGACATCGCCGAGGCCAGCGTGTTACGCGACGAAGAAGAGGCGCTTTCGAATCTGCGACGCGGTCTCTCGGACCTCGCAAAAGCTCGGGCGTCGGACAACACGCCCCTGATACGAGAGCTCGGACGCCGCAAGACCGAGGAGTTCATCCGGAGCTGGTTACTCGCGTCATACGACGACGCGGCCTCGTTCCGGATCGAAGTGAGGTTCGCGGACGAGTCGCCCCGCCTCAGTCCGAGTGAGGTTCGACCTTGACGCTCTGATAGCGTTTCAACACGACCTTTCCTCTCGCGAACCCTCTCGGCTTCGACACGTCCCGCGCGCGCGCCACGTGCACCTGGACTCTTTTGGCGTTCTTGGCTTTCGAATAGCGCGCCGCGAGCGACGCGGCGAAGAGGAGCGTTTCCTTCGGGAGCGCGTCGAGCCCATCGGGGTTCCTCACCACGACATGCGAGCCAGATTCCGATGCGACATGCATCCAGAAATCTTTCTGGCTCGCGATCTTGAGAGTCAGCACGTCATTGTCCGCCGCCGTCCGTCCAACGAGGACCGTCATTCCGTCCGGCGAGACGAATCGGCGCGCGACATCGTCTTCGTCATACGGGCTCGCTATAATCTTCGGCATGCCGCTAACCCATCGGATCCTGCTCGTGTCGACCGCTCTCATCATCACCGGGCTCGCCGAAGCCCAAACCGTGCGCGTGAAGTGGGAGAAGGGGACGGACTTCTCGAAATTCCAGACCTATACGTGGCTCGAAAGCCCGACGGAGGTCGCCGAGCAGACGCGCCGGTTCATCCATGACGACATCGACGCACACCTTTCCATAAACTCCATTTTCAGGGACGACTACGAACCCGACCTCGAGATTATCTTCTATGGATCGTCCGAGGAGTCTTTCGACATCACCGGAGGCTACCGCAGCGACTGGACCGACCCGCAGGCCGTCACCATCGAGAATCACATCGCCGGCACGCTCGTGGTCGATATCATCGACCGATCGCGCCAGCAGGTCGTATGGCGGGGTATCGCTACCGCGACGATCAAGCGGGACCCGAAGAAAAACTTGAAGACGGTCCGCAAGGCGCTGGAGCAAATGTTCGTATCCTTTCCTCCAGCGCCTCGCTCGAACCGATGAACTAGCGGTCGCCTTCCTCCGTCGCCTCACCCTTCGAGACGATCACCGGGGGCAGGTTCAACCCACCGACGAGCTGATTGAAGGATGCGAGGTCCGACGCCACGATCTCGTCGAAACGAGACTTCAAGGAAGCCAGGTCCGGCTTTAGATCCTCGAAGCGCTCGTACCCGCCCGCCGTGGGTTGGTGGTTCGCGTTGACGACATAGCCGTAGAGGGTCGTGAGCTGGTTGTCGATCATCGGCGGAAAGTTGATCGGGTCCTGGCTCGACTTGCTGTTGACCTGGGTTATCTCTTCCTCCAGCTCCGTCAGCTTCTCCGTCATCGCTTTGGCTGCGGCGGCAATCTCTTCCGAGTCCTGACCGGCTTTCTTCATCCGATCGACGATCGCTTTGGACTGAGCTTTGACGTCCCGCAGATCCGTGAGCGTACCGAACAACATATCGATCTCGGCGGCAATCTCTTTCGCCAAGTCATATTGCTTCTGGAGCTCCGAAGTCGTCGCGCTCAGGTTGGGCTCGAGCTCGACGTCGAAGGACCGTGTCTGGCTCCATTCGCCTTGCGTGAGGCGAGCTTGGAACGAGCCCGGCACGACCCGCATCCCCGGAGTGCCTCCCCAGTGCACGACGCCCTGCGGCATCTCGGGGCCCTTTTCACGAAGATTCCACGTGAATCGATTCAGCCCCTTCTTGACCGGGAGTCTCGCGTTCCCGCCGCCGCCGAAAAAGGCCGCGAAGAAACCGCCTCCACCCGAGGGTGGCGCTTTGTCTCCGGCTTTTCCCTTGTACGTTTGAACGACGTGTCCGGAGGCGTCCAGAATCTCGAGCGTTAGCTCTTCTTCGGGGGCGTCCTTCAGGTAGTAGTCGATCGTCGCCGTGCTCAGGAATCCGCCACGGTAGGCCGTCCTGGGCGTGTAGAGCCACACGTCGGAGCTCGCGACCTCATCCGTCAGCTGGTGGAGCGGCGCGAGGTTATCCAGTATCCAAAACGATCGTCCCTGGGTGGAGACGACCAGATCCTTTCTGTGTACGCGCAGATCCGTCACCGGCGTTACCGGCAAATTCAGCTGGAACCGCTGCCAGTGTGCGCCATCGTCGAAAGAGACGTACAAGCCGTGCTCGGTTCCGGCATAGAGGAGCCCCTTCCTGTCGGGGTCTTCGCGGATCGCGCGGGTGAAGTTGGTCGCGGGAATCCCGTTCGTGCCATCGGTCAAAAGGTCCCAGCTATCGCCGAAGTCGTCCGTCCGAAAAATATACGGGCTGAAGTCGTTCTCGCGGTACCGATAAACAGCGATGAACGCCCGGCCGGGGCCATGAGGCGAAAGCTCGACCACGTTGACGGTCCCGTCCGCCGGCATTCCGTCCGGGGTAATGTCCGTCCACGTGGCGCCACGGTCCTTGGAAATGTGCACACGACCGTCATCCGAGCCTGCCCAGAGCTCACCCGCCGTGTGGGGTGACTCTTCGAAGCTGAAGACGGTGTTGTAGACCTCGACTCCGGTGCTGTCATGGGTGATCGGCCCGCCCGCGTAGTCTTGATGTTCGGGGTTGTTCGTCGTGAGATCCGGGCTGATCACACTCCAGCTCTGCCCATCGTCGTTCGACATGTGGACGACCTGAGAGGCGTGATAAAGAATATCCGGGTCGTGCGGAGAGAGCCGGATCGGAGCATTCCATTGAAACCGGAACTTGAGGTCCTTGGCCGCAGCGCCGAGCTGCAGTTGAGGATAGTGGAGAATCTGTCGTGACTCACCCGTCTTGCGATTGAAGCGCGTGATGCTGCCGCCGTAGCAACCGCCATAGACGATGTCCGGGTCCCGCGGATCGACCGCAATGTGCCCGCTCTCACAACCGCCCACCTGGTACCAGTCCGGGACGACTTGAAAGAAACCGGCGCCGCCGCGCATCGGAACGGAGATCGTGCTGTTGTCCTGCTGCGAGCCGTAGATGCGGTAGGGCCACTGATCGTCGACGAAAACACGATAGATCTCGGACGTCGGTTGATTCGTCTGACGTGACCATGAGCCCCCACCGTCGAACGAGACGTTCGCGCCGCCATCATTGGCGTTGATCATCGTGTTCGGGTCGTCCGGGTTGAGCCACAAATCGTGGTTGTCTCCGTGCGGAACGCGGATGCGTTGGTCGAACGTCTTGCCGCCGTCGATCGATTTGTAGAAAGCCGTGTTCAAGGCGTAGACGGTATTCTCGTCCTTCGGGTCCGCGAAGATGTGGATGTAGTACCAAGGTCGCTGCCGCAAGTTGGCCGAGCCGTTGATGCGGCTCCAGCTCTCGCCTCCGTCGTCGGAGCGATACACGCCGCCCTTCTCTCCCTCGGCCTCGAGCAAGACCCAGATGCGGTCCGAGTTCGCGGGTGAGACCGACACGCTCGTCTTTCCGACCATCCCGGTCGGAAGCCCGCCTTCGAGCTGCTCCCAGGTGTCGCCACCGTCGGCACTGCGATAGATGCCGCCGTCCTCGCTTCCCGACATCATGCCCCACGGCTTTCGCTCTGCGGCCCATGCGCCGGCGAACAGGATGCGAGGATTGTTTGCGTCCATCGACAGATCGACGACTCCGGTGCGGTCACTGATGAACAGGACCTTCTCCCAGTTCTCTCCGCCATCCATCGAGCGGAAGACACCGCGCTCGTCATTGGGACCGAACATGTTTCCCAGAGCGGCGACGTAGACGTGGTCGGGATTGTTCGGATGTACGCGGACCTTGCCGATCTGTCCGGCGTCCTTCAGCCCGATATGCTTCCACGTCTTGCCGGCGTCCGTCGATCGGTAGATCCCGTCGCCGTTCGAGATATTTCCCCGAGGGCATGCCGAGCCCGTCCCGACATAGATGACATTGGCGTCCGAGGGAGCGACCGCGATCGCCCCGACGGAGCCCACTCCTAGAAAACCATCCGTGATGCTCTCCCAGTTGTTGCCGGCGTCGCTCGTCTTGAACACCCCGCCGCCCGTGCCACCGAAGTAGTAGACGAGCGGTTGGCCGGGAACGCCCGTCACCGCCGTCGACCGGCCGCCGCGACTGAAACCGACATCTCTGAATTCCATACTCTCGAACGTAGCGGGATCTACCGTGACGTTCGCCGCGCTCTCTTCGTAGTCGTGATGACTTCCCTGCCCAAAGCCGATACCGGCTCCGACGAGGAGGCACACGACGATCATCGCCATTCGATTCATTTTCTTAAGCTCCGTGGTTCGCTTGTAAGAGTTTCGGGACGCCCCTGAGCATGTGATCCTAGCGGGTCGCGAGCGGCGAAGCAATTTCGGGCGCGGTATGCTTCCCCGCCCAAGGAGCCCGTCCGATGACTAAAACTCGCCTCGTTATCACGCTGTGGCTCGTCGCCTCGTCGACCCACGCACAGGCCGTCCGTGTCAACAAGGCGATCGAGCTGCTGTCGAGCGGTCAGCCCGTCTACTACACGACCAGTCGAGGCGGCTACGAGGACGGAAAAGCGCTCGCGACCACTTGGGCGGACTACATCAACTACGACCTCGAGCACGGAGCCTTCGACATGACCCGCTTGCGGGCGTTCATGCGAGGGCTGGTGGACGGAGGGCCGACCGCATCGGGCCATCGCACCCCCGCGGTGATCGTGACTCTGCCGGCGTTGGGGATCGACGAAGTGTCCGTCCGCGCCAACCACTGGATGATCCACCAAGTCCTGGCAGCGGGGGTCCACGGGGTGCTGCTCTGTCATGCGCGTACCCACGGAGCCGCCCGCGCCTTCGTCGAAGCGACACGCTACCCGTTCCACGAAGGCGCGCTCGGAGAGGGACTCGGTGAAGGGCTTCGAGGCAGCGGAAGCCAGGTCTTCGCCTCCGAGATTTGGGGCATCACCGGACGGGACTATTTACGGGTAGCCGACCCATGGCCCCTCAACCCGGACGGCGAGCTGCTTCTAGGCCTCAAGATCGAAGACCGCCACGCGCTCGAACAGGCCGAGTCGAGCGTGTCCGTCCCCGGGATCGGCTTCGCCGAGTGGGGCCCGGGCGACATGGCATTCTCCTTTGGCTTCACGGATGGCCCGAGCGCGCGCGAGGCCGTCATGCAAGACGCCCGAACCCGCGTCCTCGAGGCGACGAAGACAGCGGGTATCGCCTTCCTCAACGCCGTGACCCCCGACGATGTGATTCGGATGTTGGATGACGGCGTCATGATCGGCGCCGGCGGACGGGAAGCCGCGGAGGCGGGCCGTCGCCACACCCGGCGTCGGATGCCCTGGTAACACCCGGACGACGCCGTTAGGATGCGTCGGACCCGGACGGTAGCACCGCCCTACTCCGAAAGGACGAAAACCATGAAACGAATCATTTCCGTTTTGTTGTTCGGGCTCGTCCCGTCTGCTTTCGCGCAGGACCCGATCATGGATTCGATGCGCTTTCTCTGCCAGGATGCCAAGACCGACCCAGTCGCCTCGGCGGAGAAAGCCGACGAGACGCTCTACGCGTTCAAGCCCGCGGACGAGACCCGCACATTGGCCCAACAACTCGCCCACATCGCGGACACGAACTATTTGCTTTGCTCCGCGTCTCGCGGCGACGACAACCCTTATCCCGGCGCAGCCCCCGGCATTCAAGGACTCCTCGAGCGAACGAAAACGAACAAGACCGAGATCTCGGAAGCCGTGAAAGCGTCGTTCCAGTTTTGCGATGCGGCGTTCGCGAGCGCCTCCGATGCGAGCCTCTCGGAGCTAGTCGAGCTCTCTACCCCGGGCGGGACGGCGACGATGCCGCGCGCTTCGGTTTTGAACCTCGCCATCTATCATGCCGGTCGGCACTACGGCAGCATCGCCACGTACTTTCGCCTGAACGGCCGGGTGCCGCCGTCGACGGAAGCGGTTCTCGCGGAGGGCTCGACCCACTAGGCGGCGAGCTTCCCCTTCCGACGAATCCTTTCGCCCATGATCTCGCCCGCGCGGCGCGCGCCGTCGCGGAGAGCGGCGAAGAGCGCTTCGACCAGGGTCTCGTGCACCCACGCGCCTTCCTCCGACTCGAGGTGCGAGACGTAGCGTTTCAACTCATCGTCGGGGACGTTGCGGTAGCTATAGAGCAGCGTCAGCCGAAGACGAGACGCCGTCTCGGTCGTGATCGTCTCGCGTACCCCGTCGAGTAATCGGCCCGTGTCCGGATCCTCTTGGCGGTCGGTTCCGGTGAGGAGTGCCCCGAGGAGCGCCATCTGCATCTCGGTCGCCGCCGCGGTCGCGCCCGTCACGCGGTCGAGCCGCATCACCAGCTCGACACGGTCGATGTGAGGCGGACGTTTCGTGACGGATTCAAGAAAGTCATGAAACGACGCCCTATCGGGTGCGAGCTCCACACGCTTCATCGTACGGGCCGTCGGCGACGAGAGCCATTCAATCGCTTCGTCGACGCGCATCCCGGACGCACTCTCACGAAAGGCGCGCGCGGCAACGGCGTAGAGGCGACTCTCGGCAAAGCCTTCGCGCATCGCCAAGGCCAGTGTGTCTCCGTCGACGATGCCGTCGTCGAAGCCGGCCGCGGCCGTTTGTGCAGAGCTCGCAAGCTCGCCTACGAGCTCCTTCAAACCAACAAGCTCAATCAAGCTCGCGATCGACGCGTCGTTCCCTTCCGTGACCACGAACTCGCGCGAGACGGAATGTCTGCTTCCATCCGCGGTGGTAAACACCACGACATCTTCGCGAACCTCGAGCGCCGATACTTCGATCCGCGACCCGTCCACGAGAAGAATCGTTTCGGATTCACTGATCGCCGGCAAGGCAACGACAAGTGTGGTGATCCAAAAAAGCACCCTCATCAGAAGACCCCTTCCGGGCCTAGCAGGCTGCTGAAAATGCCGAGAAACGGGGGGAGAGAAATAAGGGGACACAATACCTAATTACTCTGTTCTTGACGCAAACCATTCTCAAATAGCCGCGTAATTAGGTTTGTGTCCCCCTATTTCTCCCCGCCAATTTCCTGTCCCCTCTTCGCATCTTGCAGCGGCCTGCTAGGCCCGATCGATCGGGAAGCTCAGGACGTCTTCGAGTGACGCTTTGCCGGCCGCGACCATCACGAGACGGTCGAAGCCAAGCGCGACCCCGGCGCATTTCGGGAGCCCCGCCTCGAGCGCCGCCAAGAGCCTCCCATCTCCCTCTACTCGCTCGCGACCGAGCGAAGCGCGCAGGGATTGGTCGCTCTCGAAGCGCTCGCGCTGCTCCTGAGCATCCGTCAACTCGTGGTACCCATTTGCAAGTTCCGTTCCGCGAAAATAGAGCTCGAAGCGCTCGGCGACCGGGGGACGATCGGGGCGCAGTCGCGAGAGCGCAGCGAGCTCTCTCGGAAAGTCGTAGACGAATGTCGGCCTCACGCTTCCAAGGCTCGGCTCTATCACTTGCGCCATCAGCAAGTTCAGCCAGTCAGCCCGGGAAATGGGAGTCGATGCGACGACGGCGAGCCCGAGCCGCGCGCCCGCCGCAGCGAGAGCGGGCGTCTCGCAGCTATGAGGGTCAAGCCCCACACGATCCCGAAAAACGGACGCGTAGCTCACACGATCCGAGGCTTCGGTCTCGAGTAGTGACTGCAGGAGCAGGTCCACTTCGTCCATGAGCGTGTGGTGGTCGAAGCCCACGCGGTACCATTCGAGCATCGTGAACTCGGGGTTGTGCCGGGAGCCGCTCTCTCCCTCGCGGAACGCTTTGCAGATCTGATAGATCGACCCGGAGCCGGCGGCGAGCATCCGCTTCATCGCGAACTCGGGTGACGTCTGCAGGAATCGCGTCCCCGCTCGGACGCTTTCGATGTGGGGGTCCGTGACGGTCGAGCTAGCGAGGAGCGGCGTTTCCACTTCTAGCACGCCGCGGCTGTCGAAGAATGCCCGCGTTCGGCGTAAGAGATCCGCCCGGAGGCGAAGAGCCGCGAGCGGCGCCGTGGGCTGCCAGGCTTCGGTCGTGCGCTAATCCTTCACGCGCGACACGTACTCGCCCGTGCGGGTGTCGAGCTTGAGCTTCTCGCCCTCGTTCACGAAGAGCGGAACGCGCACGACCGCTCCCGTCTCGAGGGTCGCGTTCTTGCCACCGGTTCCGGCGGTGTCACCACGGATACCGGGCTCGGTCTCGACGACGGAAAGCTCGACGAACATCGGCGGTGTCACTTGAATGATCGCGTTGTTGTAGAGCGTCACGGAGCACTGCGCTTCTTCCTTGAGCCACTTGTGGGCCTCGGCTACGTGGCCCTTGTCGGCCTGGTACTGCTCGTAGCTGTTCGGGTCCATGAAATGCCAATGCTCGCCGTCGTTGTACAGGTACTGCATATCGGTGTCGACGACGTCGGCGCCTTGGAGCGACTCGCCGGACTTGAATGTCTTCTCGTTGACGCGCCCGGAAGTCAAGTTTCGGTACTTCACTCTCGTGAATGCCTGCCCCTTGCCGGGCTTGACCAAGTCCACGTCGATGATGACGCACGGGTCGTTGTCGACGAGGATTTTCTGTCCGGCGCGTGCCTGGGTCGATGAGTAGCTTTCTGCCATGACGTCTTTACGCTTGCTCCGCTCGAAGAAGTGAGAAACGGGCATTCTAGCGCGTAGCGACGATTATGGGTAGACATTGGGGGGGCGGCAACGTCTCGCTCTCGGCTCCCCTTGACATTCGACAGGAAACGAGCTACATCTGAAGGATGGCGAGGGAAAAGAACAAAGAAAAGAGCGACTTGCTCCAAGGCACTCTCGACTTGCTCATATTGAAGACGCTCTCCTTGGCGCCGATGCACGGCTGGGGGATCTCGCAGCGGATCCAGCAGATCTCGCACGACGTCTTGCAAGTGAATCAAGGCTCGCTCTACCCGGCCCTTCACCGACTTCAAGTGCAAGGCTGGATTAGCTCTGAGTGGGGCGCCTCCGACAACAACCGACGAGCCAAGTTCTACGAGCTCACTCCTTCCGGCCGAAAGCAGCTCCGCGAAGAGACCGAGAACTGGGAACGCCTCTCGGCGGCCGTCATACGCATCCTTCAGACGTCCTGACGACGATGCTGGCAAGCCTCGCCGAGCGGCTTTGGGCTCTCGTTCGACGGAGAGACTTCGAGGACGATCTCGATGAGGAGCTTCGATTCCATCTCGAGATGGAGACGGAGAAGAACATCGCTCTCGGTATGTCTCCGGACGAGGCCAAGCTGCGAGCGCGAAAGTGCTTCGGCGGCATCGCGCGTGCCAAGGAAGACGTTCGCTCGAGCCACGGCCTCCTATGGATCGACTCTCTCGGTCAGGATATTCGCGACGCGAGACGAAGCCTCGTAAAGAACGTCGCGGGGAGCCTCATCATCGTCGGAACGCTCGCTCTCGGCATCGGCGCGAACACGGCGATCTTCAGCGCGATATACGGCGTCCTGCTTCGACCGCTCCCGTACTCCGACGGGGATCGCCTCGTCCTCCTCACCCACAACGCGCGCACGCCGGGGGGCGCAGAGGTCGATGGTATCCGTTTCTCCGTGAAAGAGGTCGAGGACTACCGGAGAGAGAGCAATACATTAGCGTCGCTCGTCGAGTACCACACGATGCCCTTCATTCTGCTCAGCGAGAAACAGCCCGAGCGCGTACAGACCGGCGTCGTATCCGCGGAGTTCTTCGACGTCCTAAAGGTCGAGCCCCTCATTGGCCGTACCTTTCTGCCCGGCGAGGACGCGCTCGACGCCGAACCCGTTCTCGTCCTGAGCTACGAATACTGGCAGCGAAGTCACGGCGGGGCCGAGGTCGTCGGGACCATGCTCGAAATGAATGACCGGCCTCACCGCGTCGTCGGGATCCTCCCGCCTCTGCCCGGCTTTCCGGACGATAACGACGTCTACATGCCCGTCTCCGCGTGTCCGTTCCACTCTGCGCCTAGCTTCATGGCGGATCGCGGAGCCCGCATGATGCGGCTGATTGGACGCATGGAGCCGGGAGTGACGCTCGCGGAAACGGGCCGCGAGCTGGACGCGATTGCGACCCACATGTCCGAGGCGCACCGAGCGGAATATGCGGACTCCCGCGATCACGCGATCGAGGTCACGCTACTTCGCGACGAGCTCACGAAAAGCGCGCGGCCAACGTTCCTTCTTCTGCTCGCAACCGCCGGATTCGTTCTCCTCGTCGCGTGCGCGAATGTCGCAAACGTCACCGTGGCACGCCTCCTGCGGCGGCGGCGCGAGCTCGAGCTGCGACAAGCGCTCGGGGCCAGCCGCACAAGAGTCGCGCGACAGCTCCTCACGGAGTCGACCTTGCTCGCGGTCGGGGGCGGTGTGCTCGGCCTCTTGCTCTCCTGGTTGTCGCTCGACCTCATCATCGATTTCGCGGCTCGCTTCACGCCCCGTGCGCACGAGATCGCCCTCGATCGGTTCGTCCTCCTGTTTACCCTCACGCTCTCGGTCCTTACCGGCCTCGTCTTTGGCACTCTACCGGCGCTATTCTCTCCCGACACGATCCGCGGACCCCGACTCAGGCGTGCTCTCGTCACGGCCGAGGTGGCCGCGTCGCTCGTGCTCCTCGTCGGTGCCGGGCTCATGGCGAAGAGCCTGCTGCGCTTGCATCGGGTCGACCCTGGATTCGATTCGGAGCGCGTGCTCACGATGATGCTCGACCTCAACTGGTCGAAATACGGAGAGCCGGAGGCGGTTCGCGACTTTCACGACCGGCTGCTGCAGCAAGTCTCCGGCCACCCCGGCGTCCTGTCAGCGGCTGTCGGCCGAACCTTCCCTCTCGCGCGCGGCGAGGTTCCACAGGAAGCCCGATTCGAGATGGAAGGCGCTTCCGGCTCGCACGTGCTGGATTTGCACCCGGTCAGCCGGGAGTACTTTCGGACGATCGGCGTTGCGCGCGTCGACGGACGCTTGCTGGGAGAAGAGGACCGCCCCGGGAGTCCCAACGTCGTGATCGTGAACCGCGCGGCGGCCGCACTGTTCTGGCCGAACGAATCACCGGTGGGACGGAAGCTGTTCGCGGGCAAAGACGCGGCAACGATCGTCGGGGTCGTCGAGAACGTGCGTCAGTACCGGCTCGACGCGCCGGCCACTCCAACCGCCTACATATCGGTCGAGCAATATCCGCTACGCGTCACCCACCTACTGGTGCGCACGAGTAGCGAGCCCTCCCGACTCGCCGATGAGCTGGTGGAAACCGTCCACGCAATCGACAGAGACCAAGCCGTCGCACATGTGCAGACGCTCGAGGATGTCCGGAGTGAATCGCTCGCGGCGCCGCGTTTGACGACGTCCCTCGTCTCTATGTTCGCGACGCTCGCGTTGTTGATCACGGTCGCCGGCCTCTCGGGCGTACTGGCGCTCTCCGTAAGCGAGCGCGAGAGCGAGCTCGGCATTCGGATGGCGCTCGGAGCGACGCCGTCTCGCGTTCTCGGCTTGGTGCTGGGGGAGGCGGTCGGGCTCATCGGCGCGGGTCTTGCGATCGGCGCCGTGGCGGTCGGGTTACTTCAGTCGTCGTTGTCGCGACATTTATTCGAGGTAGAGCCTACCGATCCGGTTACGCTCGGCGCAGTTAGTCTAGTTCTCGTCGCCGCCACCGCGCTCGGCTGCTGGCTTCCGGCGAGGCGGGCGACCAATATCGACCCGCTCGACGCCGTACGCGCTGACTGATCGGGCAACGGCCCGCGCGCGCCCAACGACCACACCCGCCAGTTCGCAACGGCCCCGTCGGCGTTCGCCGGCTCGTCGCCCGAGAACACCAAAACCGCGTCCAGGGAAACAGCCTCATCGAAGGAGAACGGCGCTCGCTCCACGACGTAGTCAATCCCCTCCTGCCGCGCCCATGCGCGCGAAAGCACGGACGGCGTCCACTCACACGGAACGACATCGAGCGACAAGCGCGCTCCGGCAAGTGGGAAATTCCAACGGGGCCCGGCTAGATTCACGATGCGTGAGCCGCCCGGCAAGCCCTCGATAACCTCCGGGTAATGATAAAAGCTCGATCGCGACCACGCGTTCGAGCGATACCGCCCCAGCAGCTGATGCAGCGGCACGAACGCGCTCGTTGCACACGCGATCGCGACCGCGAAGGTGAACAAGAGTCGAAACCCTTTGGACCCCAGCGATGAGAGCTGCTGGAGAAGGACGCTACTCGCGACACAAGCGAGAGCGAGCACAGGCAAGCCGAACCTGGGCACGCGTCGCAACCCGAGCGACCAGAGGAGCGCACCCGTAACCAAGAGCAGCAGGACGACGCCTAGTGGCGAGCGCATCGAGCGACCACGCCATCGCAATAGGCCATATCCAAGCCCGAGAGGCACGAAGGTCGCGAACGCCGAGCCCAGTCCGGAGCCCGTGCCGAACGGATGGCCATTGCGCTTGAACTCGACCCAGGGATAGACGAGCCACTCGAGACGCGACCGGACGAAATGCAGCTCATAGTCCATGGCGGTGATATCTCGGGGCGAAAAGCCCGGCAAGTCGATAAAGGGGCCGAGAGCGAATCCGAATGGATAGAACGGATTGCCTGTCTGAAGAAACGCTCGCGCGAACCAAAAGACGCTCGGGACGCTCGTCGCAACGACGAGCGCGAACACATGATGGGCGCCCGACCCGCGTCGGCTTCCAGAAAAGAGATACAGCGATCCCACCGCCACGAACAAAGCGCCATAGGGCCAAAGCGTGGGTTTCGTACCGACGGCGACGCCGCAGGCAAGTCCGGCAAGATACGTTGAAGCCGTAGGCCAGCACGAGCCGCGGTCAACGCCGCGATCCTCCCCGGAAACGAGGATCGCCCCGCCTGCCAGAAGAAGGCTGGCCCCGAACAAGTCGACATATCCCGAGAAGGCCTGGAACTGCACGATCGGGAGTGTGCCGAAAACGAGAGCCGACAACGCCGCACCCTCGGCGCTCCCCGACACCCACTTCGACAACGAATACACGGCGACCAACGAGATCGCGCCGGCGACCAAGTTCGACGCGCTCGCAAAAGGCTCGAACCCGAGCGCGAGGCCCAGCATCTCGAGAATCTCATCGTTGCCCGGCAAGCCGCCGCGCCAAGACGCCTCGGCAGGGATTCCCAAGCTCCCGAGCCGCAGGAAGCGGAGCGCCACCGGAAAGTGATAGACGTTCGCATCCCATCCCGCCGGATAAGATGTCAACCAGTTGAGGGTGAACGCCGCCCAACAACCACCGACGAGCGCGGTAGACAGCTTCAAGTATCCGGGAACGGGCCCGGAGCGCGCTTGCGTCGTTCCGCGAGCCTCCAGATGCCACGTCGCCGGAACACTTCGCCACAGGAGAACCCACAAAGTCGACTGAAGCAAGACTGCTGTCAGCGGCCGGACCCGGTCCACAAAACCCACGAGCTCGAGCGCGCCCAAGACGTGCACGGGCGCGAGGAGCATGGTCCCTCCGATAACGAAAGCGCTCAGAACAGCCGTGGGATCGGATAGGCACCGGCGGAGACGCACGAAGAGGAGGAACGCACCAGCGGCACCCGCGAACGTATACGCGCCCCATGAGCCGATGACGCTCATAGGAGGAACTTCTCGACGAGGCGCACCACGTCCGTCAAAACACCATCGACCGCGTGGCTGCACGCGAGATAGGCCGTGAGGCTTACCCCGGCGAGCGCTAAGCAAACGTTGACCAGGCGCATGAATGTTTCTCTCGGGGGTGGGGAGGCCCTAAATTGAGGATAAAGGGTGAGAGGCGCGCGCGCTACCGCAGCCGGTCGAGTCGCAAGCGCTCACGCTCATCGAACAAACGCCGTGCGGTCAACCCGACGGAGACGACGACGCCGAAGCCCGTCCCCGATGCGATGAGGAACATGATCAAGATCTGGTACTTGATCGCCTCGACCGGCGGACTCCCGGCGAGGATCTGCCCTGTCATCATGCCGGGCAAGCTCACGATCCCGGCCGCCGCCATCGCGTTCATGATGGGCACCATCCCGGTCCGGATCGCGTCGAGCCTCAAATGGCTCGTCGCCTCGACCCGCGTCTGCCCCAACAACAAACGGCCCTCGATCGTGCCGCGCTCCTGATGAGACGCCTCGGTGAGGCGACCCATACCCAGGGCGACGCCGTTCATCGTGTTGCCGAGGAGCATGCCCAATAGAGGGATCGCGTATTGCGGCTGGTACCAAGGAGCCGCGTCGATCACGAGTAGCAGCGCGAAGACCGCCACGGAAAAAGACGAGACGAACATCGACAGGGCACCGACGGAGAACCCCCACAAACCGGCCAAGCCGCGCCGTTGTCGCGCAAGGACTTCACGGCCCGCGACGACGAGCATGACCAGCCCGACGAGTGCGACCCAGCCAATATGAGAGGTAGCGAACAGCGCCCGCAAGACGACACCAACGAGAAGGAGTTGCACGGTCGTACGCACCGAAGCAACGAGCAGCTGTTTGTGGATACCAAGTTGCGAGAGGTAGCTCACCGTCGCGAGCGCAACGAGGAGCGTCGCCGCGAGAACGAGGTCGAGCGGTGTCAGTGAGATCAACGCGACTCCTCGAGCTGGCCGTTATCGAACGTCAAGACTCTCGAGGCGACCCGCGACGCTTGCGCGCGATCGTGACTGACCCACAAGACGGGCGCATCGTGCTCTAGGCGATACGCCTCGAGAAGCTTCTCGATGCGCTCGACGCTGTCCGGGTCGAGGCTCGCGGTAGGCTCGTCCAACAACAGACAGCGCGGCTTCCGGGAGAGCAACCGGGCGAGGGCGAGACGCTGTTTCTCGCCCGTCGATAGCCGTGACACTTCCCAGGAGCGCACATCGGGCACGAAGCCGTAGCCGCCGAAGTCCACATCCGGCGCGACGTGCTCGCCGACCGTATCCGCCCACCAAGCACTTTCGGCCGGAAGCATGCCGACCCAACGACGCCACTGATGCGGCGGCGTCTCGTCGCAGGGGATGTCATTCAATCGAACGTCCCCTTCATGCGGATCGAGATCGACGAGCGCACGCAGGAGCAGAGTCTTACCCGCGCCGGACGGCCCCATGACGGCGACACATTCTCCCGGCCCCACGTCGAGGTCGATCGGGCCCCATTGACGAAAACAAAGCCCCGTGGCGATGATGCGGCTCATGTCATCTCCAACATCGCGATCTTCAAAGGCGGCTCGCCGTCTAGAGACGGAAAGTCTTCCTCGGGCTCGACGAGCGTGAGCTCGGCGATGCCTCGGCCGCACTTCTCGCCGGTACGCCGCAAGACCCGGATCCACTCTTCTTTCGGCACCCGGGCGGCATTGTTCGTCACGATGAGCCGGCCACCCGGAGACGTCGCGAGGAGCGCCGGTTTCAACAGACTCGGATAGTCGCGCACGACATCCACCGCGCCGAACGCTCCTTTCGACCACCGCGGCGGGTCGAGGATGACGAGATCGAAGGACACCACGGGCACGCGCTCGTACGAGCGTCCTTTGGCGCCACGGCCTTTGATCGGCAAGCCCGCCAACTGGCGTAGCACGCACAGCGCATCTTCACGTACGAAGCGGACCCGTTCGAGCGGGATCCCGTTCAACTCGAAGTTACGTCGACACCAGAGCTCCGCTTGCCGCGCAAAGTCGACATGCCAGACCTCGGTCGCGCCGGCGGACGCGGCGCAGAGCGAAACGCCTCCGGTATAGGCAAAGAGGTTCAGAACGCGCTTCCCACCCGCGAGTTTCCGGACCAGGCGGCGGCCCGCGCGCAGATCCAGAAACAGGAGAGGATCGTGCCCCGAATGGTGTGGACTCACGTCGTAGCGGAGCGAGAGCTCCCGCGCCACCGGATGCTCGGGCGGGTCACCCGAACGAACGACATCCCCCTCGCGATGGTTCCAGATAGGGATGAGTGGAACGGCGAGCTCGTGCTCGATCGTCTCGCGATAGATCTCTAAATCATCCGCGCTCAAACGCTCGCGCCAGGTCTGCGCCAGGAGAAGGGGCCCATACCGATCGAGAGTAAGTCCCGGGCGTCCTTCCGCTACCCCATGGAACAAGCGGTAACAGTCCGTGCTCTCGTCGTGGAGACGCGCAAAGAGCTCGGATCGGCGGGCGAGCGCTCGAAGTAAGAGCGCCCGGCTCACGCTCCCGGCCAGTCCGGGTGAAACGGGGCCGCCTCGACCTGGTGGTGAAAGCCGTGATCGTCAGAGAGGTCGGCCAAGAGGCGCAGGGGCCGCGACGAGTTTGGACACAGGTAGTGCACGACGATCTCCGTCTCGGTAGCGCCCGGAACGCGATTGCGTCCCAGTACCTTGGCGATCGCCCCCGCCCCCCACTCCCGTGACGCGCCGTTTCCGCACGTGAGTCTGAGGAAGTTGAGATTGGCGCCGACGCCTTCGGCCTCGCGGAGCCGGACCTGCAGGTCGGCGTCGTCGTCGCTCGAGACAGGGCCGAGGATGACCGCCGTCATCTGGTAAGACGCGGACACCGACGCCGTCGGTGCGACGACGGGAGCGTCCGGAGTCGTCGCGTCCCCACACGCGCTGATGAGCGCCGTGACCCCGAGCGCCACGCAGGCGGCTCTCAATTCAAACCCGAGTGCCGCAGGAGCGCTTCGGTCGATGGCTCCCGTCCGCGAAAATGCTCGAACACCTCCATGGGCGGACGACTCCCGCCGAGCGCCAGCACCGTATCCCTGAATCGATGCCCGGTCTCCTTAAGAGCGGCATCGTTCGCGAGTCCGGCTTCTTCGAACGCCGCGAAAGCATCGGCGGATAGAACTTCGGCCCACTTATAGGAGTAGTAACCTGCCGCATAGCCGCCCGAGAAAATGTGGGCGAACCCGCACAAGAAGTGATCTTCGGGAATAGGCGGTAGCAGAGCCGTTCGCTCGGAAACGCGACGACGCAGCTCGTCGACGGCCTCATCCCCGGCGGGGTCGTATCGATCGTGAAGCTCGAGGTCGAGGATCCCGAACTCCAGCTGCCGGAGCATCATGCTCGCCGCGCGAAAGGTGCGCGCCGCCACGATCTTCTCGAAGAGGCCGTCGGGAAGCCGCTCACCCGTATCCACGTGCTCGGACAGACCGAGCAGTGTTTCTCGGTGGTAGCACCAGTTCTCCATGAACTGACTCGGTAGCTCGACGGCGTCCCACTCCACGTTTCGGATCCCGGACGCCAAGCCGTAATCGACGCGGGTCAACATATGTTGCAAGGTGTGGCCGAACTCGTGAAAGAGCGTCTCGATCTCTCGAAACGTGAGAAGTGAGGGCTTGTCGTCGACGGGCGGCGATCCGTTACAGACGAGATAGGCAATGGGTAGCCGCGGCGTTCCGTCCTCTCGTGGGAAAAGGGCGCTCCGAGCGACGAGCTCGTTCATCCAGGCGCCGCCGCGTTTTTCGGCCGGCCGACTAAACGGGTCCATGTAGAAGGACGCCAGTCGCTCCCCCGCCGAGCTATTGATGTGGAAGAACCGTACGTCCTCGTGCCAGACCGGAGCCTCTCCATCGGCAGCGACGACGTCGATCGCGAACAGACGCTTCGCCAGATCGAACAGTCCCTGCAACACCCGCTCGAGCGGGAAGTAGGGACGGAGCTCTTCTTCACGGTAGTCGAAGCGCGCCTCTCTCAACCGCTCGCTCCAAAACGCGACGTCCCACTGTTTCGTATCCGTCGCTTCTTCTTCAGCGCCACGCTCACGCATGAACGCGCGGAGCTCTTCGAGCTCTCGGACGCCGGAGTCGTAGGACGCGATCCGAAGCTCCTCGAGTAGTTTTTCCGCGCGCGCGACGTCGCCGGCCATCTTGCGCGACAACGAGAGCTCGGCGTAGGTCGAGAATCCGAGCAGCTCCGCTTCCTCACGACGAAGCGCGAGGATCCGGTCGATCACGGGTCGATTGTCCAAAGCGCCCTCACTCGCCCGCCCCAGATAGGCGCGGTAGAGCGCTTCGCGAAGGTCGCGTCGGCTGCTATGTTTCATGAAGCCCGTAAAGCTCGGACCGTCGAGACTGACCCGCCACGGCCCGTCGGCAGCGCTCGCCTCTTCGCTCCCCGCTTCCCTCGCCGCGTGGGCCGCTAGCTCGAGAAAGCTCTCCGGCAATCCCGCGACGTCGGAGCGGTCGGTGAGCTCGAGGGTAAACGCCTTTGTCGCGTCGAGGAGCTGATTCGAAAAGCGCGTCGAGAGCTCTGCCAGCTCGAGCTTGATCTCTTGAAATCGTGCGCGGGCATCGCCCTCTAGGCCCACGCCTGCGAGCTCCGCACTCTGAATGAGCTTGTCGATGATGCGTCTCTGGGTCGGGTCCAGCTCCGAGCCGGCGGCACCATCTCTCAGCTCGAGGAGCGACGCGTAGATTTCGGGGTCTTGGCCGATCGCAGTCGAGAGCTTCACCACCTCGGGCTCGACTTTCTCATAGGCCGCTCGAAGGGCGTCGCTGTTCTTCACACTCAACAGATGCTCCGCGAGACCCCAGCCGAAGCCGAGTCGGTCGTGCATGCGCTCGATCGGCGCGACGATGCCGTCCCAGGTGGCGGTGCCAGGGTGTCCGAGCGCGGTCAACATGCCTCGGACCTCGTCGACGAGTGCGCGGATCGCGGGCTCGACGTGCGACGCTTCAATCGCGTCGAAGCGAGGAAGCTCCGACGCATCTCTCAATAAAGGGTTCTCGGACTGTAGTGTCATACATCCATCATTTTATCTCTACGACCACGGGCACGTGATCCGAAGGGCGTTGCCATCCTCGCACCCGGGTCAGCGGAACGGCCCGTTCCAGTCTCTTCGACAGCGGAGGCGTCACCCATGCATGATCCAGACGACGGCCCTTGTTGATGTTCTTCCAGTCGGCGGAGCGATAGCTCCACCACGTGTAGAGCTTGTCGGACTCCGGCACGAACGCTCTCAGAGCATCGACCCAATCGAGACTTCCCTGCAGTCGGTTCAGAAGAGCGACCTCCACTTCCGTGTGGGTGACGGTGTTTCTGAGCTGACGGTGTGACCACACGTCGTTCGGAAGGGGCGCGATATTGAGATCTCCGACGAGCACCCCCCGACCACCGGTGATCCCACGACGTCGAAACCAGCGAGTGACGTCTCTAAAGAACCGCAATTTGTGAGCGAATTTGGGATTGACGCTCGGGTCAGGGACGTCGCCCCCTGCCGGCGCGTAGAAGTTATGGAGCTCGATCCCCCCTGGAAGCATCGTGTAGGAATGACGGCAGTCCGTGCTACCGCACCAGCGTCGGACTCGTGAGTCGACCAAGGGGAGCCGCGAGAGAATCGCGACCCCGTGATATCCCTTCTGGCCGGAGATCACGTGGTGCGCGAAGCCGTGGTCCGCGAAGCGCTCTAGAGGAAAAAGCCCGTCCTGCACCTTCGTTTCTTGCAGACAGACGACATCCGGTGCTTCGGAGCGGATGAGCCGAAACAGGGCGTTTTGGCGCAGCCGGACCGAGTTTATGTTCCAGGAAAGAATTCGCACGCGCCTGAGCTATACTCCGCCCCCGATGACCGCCGAACAATCACCGACCGGCAGCGTCTCCGCTGCGCTTGTCGTCCTTCGCGGGGCCATTGGGGGCATTCTGATGGGGCTCGCCAATCTCGTACCCGGCATCAGCGGCGGTACGATGTTGTTGTCGGCGGGAGTCTACCCCGAATTCATCGGCGCTATCGCGGAAGTCACGACCCTCCGGTTCAAGCCGCGCTCGCTCGCTCTTCTCTTCACTGTAGGTGGGATGGCCGCGCTCGCGATTCTCTTGTTCGCCGGGGCCGTCAAAGACCTCGTCATCGGACACCGTTTCGTCATGTACAGCCTGTTCATCGGGTTAACGCTCGGAGGCGTGCCGATCGTCTGGCGCTTGGCGCGCCCGGTCACGACGGGGCTCGTCACGGGCGGAGTCGGCGGATTCGTGGTCATGCTCGCCCTCGCCCTCGCCCAGCCGGGCTCGAGCGAGGCCACCGGACCTGCCTACGGCCTGCTGTTCCTCTCGGGCCTCGCCGGCGCCAGTGCCATGATCCTCCCTGGCGTCAGCGGCGGCTATCTGCTGCTGTTGCTCGGGCAATACGTCCCCATCTTGAGCGCCGTCTCCGACTTCAAAGACGCCCTTCTAGGCTCACCTCGAGACTTCGAGCTCGCATGGAGCGCAATGCAGACCGGCATCCCGGTCGGCCTCGGAGTGGTCGCCGGCGTCGTCGGTGTGAGTAACCTGCTTCGCTGGCTTCTCGACCACTATCGCAAGCCAACGCTAGGCGTACTCCTTGGACTGCTCCTTGGAGCCGTGATCGGCCTTTGGCCGTTCCAACAGCCCGTTCCCCCGGAGCCGGGACAGACGATCAAGGGAGTGGCCGTCACGGAGACCAACGCAGCGACTTTCGACACCGAGGATTGGCCGCTCACTCGCTTCTCGCCGAGCGCGTCCCAGCTCGCCACTTGCGCCGGCTTGATCGCGGCGGGTTTCGCCGCCACGCAGCTCCTCGCTCGCATGGGGCGCAAGTCTAGCGATTTGTAGCAGTTACACGGTTTGACGACTAGGGCGCGGCGACTGTACACTAGTTGGATCACATCATACGAACGAAGGAGCAACGACTTTGAGCAAGACGGCAACCGTTTCCGAGGCCACGTTCATGAACACCGGCCTACCTCTTTTTTCAGGCCTCCCCTACAAAGTGAAGGACCTCTCTCCGGATACCGTGCGTTTCGGACGGAAAGAGATCGAGCTCGCCGAGCACGAGATGCCCGGACTCATGGCGTTCCGCGACAAGTACCGCGAGTCGCAACCCCTCGCCGGCGCGCGCATCACCGGCTCGCTTCACATGACGATCCAGACCGCCGTCCTCATCGAAACTCTCATCGATATCGGCGCCGAAGTTCGCTGGGTGAGCTGCAATATCTTTTCGACACAGGATCACGCGGCGGCTGCCGTCGTCGTGGGGAGAGATGGCACTCCCGACGACCCGAAGGGTCCCGCCGTGTTCGCGTGGAAAGGCGAGAGCCTGCCCGAATACTGGTGGTGTACGTTCCAGGCTTTCAATTGGCCGGACGGTAGCGCCCCCAACATGATTCTCGATGATGGCGGTGACGCAACGCTGGCCCTGCACAAGGGCGTCGAGTACCAAAAAGCGGGCAAAGTACCTTCACCCGATACCGCCGACAGCGAAGAGCTAGAGGTCGTTCTCACACTACTCGGCCAGGTCTACGAAGAGAGCCCGGACTTCTGGTCACCGATCGCGTCCGCCATCAAGGGAGTGAGCGAGGAGACCACCACCGGCGTGCACCGCCTCTACCACATGGAGAAAGACGGCTCTCTGCTGTTCCCCGCGTTCAACGTGAACGACTCCGTGACCAAGAGCAAGTTCGACAACATCTACGGATGTCGTCACTCGCTCGTCGACGGGATCGTGCGAGGGACCGACGTCATGCTCTCGGGCAAAGTGGCTGTCATCGCCGGCTACGGAGACGTCGGGAAAGGCTGTGCCCAAGCGCTCTCGGGTCAGAAGTGTCGCGTCGTCGTCACCGAGATCGATCCCATCTGCGCGCTCCAAGCGTGCATGGACGGCTATGAAGTCGTTCTCCTCGAGGACGTCGTCGACAAAGCCGACATCTTTGTCACCGCGACCGGGAATTTGAACATTCTCACCGCCGATCATATGAGCCGTATGAAGCACAACGCGATCGTCGGCAACATCGGCCACTTCGACAACGAGATCGATATCGCCGGACTCACGAAGTTCCCCGGCATCGAGCGGATCAACATCAAGCCGCAAGTCGATGAGTGGCGTTTCCCGGACGGGCACTCGATCATCGTGCTATCGGAAGGCCGACTGCTCAACCTCGGTAACGCCACCGGCCATCCGAGCTTCGTCATGAGCAACAGCTTCAGCAACCAAGTGGCCGCGCAGATCGAGCTATACGTGAACGCGGACAAGTACGAGCACAAGGTGTACACGTTGCCGAAACAGCTCGACGAAGAGGTGGCGAGGCTTCATCTCGACAAGCTCGGTGCGAAGCTCACGAAGCTCAGCCCGGAGCAGGCCGACTACATCGGCGTCGATGTAGGGGGGCCCTACAAGCCGTCTCACTACCGTTATTGAGACGCCCGTAGGCGACGTAGAAAAATAAGGGCGAGGTGGCCTCCCGGAGGGGAAGCCGCCTCGCCTTTTTTCTTTCTTACGACAAGGTGCCGGCGAGGAACATCGTGCCGAAGTGGAGCGTCAGCACGGCCTTGCCTTCGAATTTCCCGTGGCCGGGAGTGATGTCGATCAGCATGTGCTCCGCGGTACCGTCGCTCGACGAGTACATCGAATCGAGCTTGATGACCTTGGACATGTCGGCCTGGTCGCCGCGCGCCATCTTGGGGTGAAGCGCCATCGTCCAGTCGTCGCTGCCATTCTTGACGACGCCGATCGTGTAGTCGCCAGCCGGGATCGCGGTGCTTCCCGACATGGCGTCGGCGCTCAGCGAAAGGGACGGACGACGCGGGGTGACGAACGTTCCCGTGGGAGCATCCGCCGCGTGGGTCATGTTGGACGGCGTGGTGTTGTAGGCGATCGTCGCCTCCGCGCCGCTCGGGAGCTTCGCAGAAACGGTCTTGTTGAAGTGCGGGTGAGCAAAACCAATGGTCGGTGCCAGTAGCATGACCAGGATACAAAGAACGGAAAGTGGTTTCATTAGATTCCTCCTGACGCCGCGGATGCTAACGACTCCGACACCTCCGTTGCAAGCGCCATTATGGCGATCGTGTGTCATCGCCGCGTCGGTGCCGTGACGTGGGTACCCGGCGCAGGTAAGAATTACCATCGAATTAGCCCTCCGTCGTAGCCGACTTCGTCGTAACGAGCGCCGGAAATACGGGTCGTCGCCTGGCTCGAAGTTTGCAAAGTCATTGAGAAGTACCGAAGCCTCGCCGAAGCCTTGGCGGAGGCGGGTGAAAGGAGTTTCGATGATGCGACCTCGAGTTCTCACCCTTCTCATTGTGTCCGTCCTCCTGATCGCGACGGCCTGCGATCGCATGACGACTCTGCCTCCACTGGACCCCGCATCACAGGACCCTTTGTGGGCCGACGTGATCGTCGCGCATAGCCATGGACTCATCTCGAAGACCGCGAGCGTCCGAGTCGCATTCGCCGATGACGTCGTCGCTCCTAGCCAGGTGGATGGGGACGCGACGGGCGCGCTCAGCATCGAGCCACACGTAGCCGGGGTCGTCTCGTTTCACACGCCTCGCGAAATACGTCTCGTCCCCGACGAGCACCTCGAGAGTGGTCAACGCTACCGCGTCACGCTCACGAAGCGCGGCCTCAGAGGCATTCCCGAGTCGCTCACTCGCTATCAATTCGATTTCCAGGTGATCGAGCAACGATTCGAGATCGAGATAGGAGGTTTGACCGCGCTCGGCGGCGATGCGGCTCTCACTCTCAACGGTAGCCTGCGAACGGCCGACGTCGAGTCGGCGGACGCCATCGAACGCGTCCTCGTCGGGCGTTTCCGCGGCGAGGAGGTGGTCGTCTCGTGGCGCCATAGCCCCGACCAGAAGAGCCACGAGTTCGCGATCGCCGGCCTCCTTCGCCAAGACGGTCCGGAAACACTTCAGCTCACATGGGACGGAGCCCCACTCGGTGTCGACGAGCGGGGCGCTCGGTCGATCGATATCCCGCACAAAGACGCCTTCGAGATCACGAAGGTCCGTACCGTCCGCACCGCGCCCGCCTCGATTCGGGTCTATTTCTCGCAGTCTCTGGATCCGGCTCAGAATCTCCGAGGTCTCGTGCGCCTGGGCGACGGCGAGCCCCGGACGCGCATCCAGACCAACGTCCTCACTATTTATCCAAATGCCGGCTCTTCCGGTCGCGTCGAGCTCGAGCTCAGACCCGGGATCCGTAGCGAGGCCGGCGATTCGTTCGCTGCCCCGTTCACCCGCTCCGTGGCACTCGAGGCTCCCACTCCGAAGGTCCGCTTCGTGGGGAAAGGTGTGGTCGTGCCGGGTCAATCGGAAGTCACCATACCGTTCGAAGCCAAGGGCGTCCGATCCGTACAAGTCACCGCGTTCCAGATCTTCGAAAGCAACGTCGGGGCTTTCCTCCAACGGAACGCTCTCGACGGGTCACGCGAGCTCGGCCGCGTCGGACGCCCGCTGTGGCGACGGACATTGCCTCTCGCATCCCCGGAGCCGGGACGCTGGAACCGCTACGGACTCGATACCACGGAGCTGTTCCGCAAGCACCCCGATGGACTCATCCGACTCACGCTCTCCATTTCTCGGCGCGACTCCGTCATGGAGTGCCCGGATGCCCCTCCTCTCGACGACGCCTCGGACCTCACGAACATGAACGTACCCGTCCTCGGCGAGAGCAACTGGATCTACTACGAGAGGAGATATCGAGCCGTCACGGACGGCAGCACGTGGTCCGACCGCGACAACCCCTGCAAGGACGCCTACTTTCAATACACTCCGGGCGCGAAGGACGGGCGCAATGTCCTCTCATCGAACATCGGCCTTCTCGCGAAACGAGAGCCGGGCGGCCGCCTCTGGGTGGCCACGACCGACCTGCGGACTTCCGAGCCCATGCGCGGCGTGCGTCTGAGCGTTCGCGACTTTCAGAATCAAGAGATTGCCTCGACGACCACGAACGCGGAGGGGATGAGCCGGGTCGAGACCAAAGGCGTCCCGTTCATGATAATCGCTGCGAAGTCCGGGGATACCGGCTACCTCCGTCTCGCGAAAGGGGCGGCTTTGCCGGTGAGCCATCTCGACGTCGGCGGAGAGAACGTCACTTCCGGCATCAAAGGCTTCATCTACGGCGAGCGCGGCGTGTGGCGTCCCGGTGACGACATCCACTTGACCCTCGTGGTCGAGGACGCAACGTCGTCACTCCCTCGAGATCACCCCGCCTCGCTGGAGCTCCTCGATCCGAAAGGACAGATCACTGCGAAACGCACGAACACCTCTCCAGTGGGACGTTTCTACAAGTTCGTGATGACGACGGCGGAGGATGCTCCCACCGGGCTTTGGACGGCGCGAGCGAGCGTGGGCGGTCGAGAGTTCCGAAAGTCGATCAAGATCGAGACCGTGATGCCGAACCGACTGCGCGTCGATCTCGACTTCGGGGCGGAACGGCTCGAGCACGGGAGCACGCCTATCGTGGGCGCGCTGTTCGGCCAGTGGCTGAGCGGAGCGAGCGCATCGGGTCTCGACGCCGACGTCTCGGTTCGGCTCCGACCCGTGACGACGCGTTTCGATGCATTCAACGGCTTCGTGTTCGACGACCCCACACGGCGCTTCCCACAAGCGTCGGAGACTCTGTTCGAGGGTTCTCTCGGCGAGGACGGCTTCGCGCGGTTTGGCGCACGCGTGGCACTCGGCGGAGCGGCGCCCGGAATGTTGCGGGCGAGTTTCGAGTCTCGGATTTTCGAGCGCGGCGGCGCCTTTAGCATGGGACGCACCACGCTCCCCTTCTCACCATACGAGAGCTATATCGGAGTGAAGCTCCCGAAGGGTGACTCGCGGCGAGGGTCGCTCCTCACCAACGTCGACCACGCGGTCGCGATCGCAAGTGTGACCGCAGCGGGAGAGCCCGTCTCGATCCCGGAGGTCCGGGTAACGCTTCACAAGATCGACTGGCGTTGGTGGTGGGACAAGTCCGGCGAATCCCTGGCGCAATATGCGAGTGGGACCCATGTGGGGCTCATCGCCGACGCGGTGATATCGACCGAAGACGGCTCGGGGAGCTGGAACCTCCGTGTCGACCGAGAGCAATGGGGCCGTTACCTGCTTCGAGTGTGCGACCCGAGCGGAGGACACTGCACCGGACGGGTCTTCTACATCGACTGGCCCGGATGGTCCGGCCGCGGGCAAAAAGGAGCGGGCCCGGGCGCCAATACGCTATCGCTGGTCACCGACAAGACGACCTATGCCGTGGGCGATGTCGCCGAAGTCGAGCTTCCCGATGCCAGCGCGGGACGCGCGCTCGTCACGGTGGAGTCCGGCACCCGTATCGTCGACGCGAAATGGGTCACGTTCGATGCCCAGTCGGAGCGGCCGCGTCTACGCATCCCTATCGAAGAGGACATGACCCCCAACGTCTATCTCAGTGTGACGCTGATCCAGCCACATGACGGAAAGGAGAACGACCGCCCCATCCGGCTCTATGGCAGCATCCCCATTCTCGTCACCGATGCGCGCACCGTCGTCTCTCCCGTCATCACCGCGGCGGACGAATGGAGGCCCGAGTCGAGCCCGAGCTTCGGGATCCATGAGGGGTCCGGGCGGCCGATGACCTATACCGTCGCGATCGTCGACGAGGGATTGCTGGGCCTCACGAGCTTTCAGACGCCGAGACCACACGCGCATTTCTTCAAACGTGAGGCACTCGGCATCACCACCTGGGATCTCTTCGATGACGTCATCGGTGCGTACGGAGGTGAGCTCGAGCGACTCCTTGCTCTCGGAGGCGGCGCCTCCGGCGACGTCGAGCCCGAAAAGGAGAAACGCCGCTTCCCGCCCGTCGTGCGGTTCCTGGGTCCGTTCGAGCTCGCCGCGGACGAGCGTCGAAGGCACACCATTGACCTGCCTCAATATGTGGGGGCGGTCCGGGTCATGGTCGTGGCCGGAAGCGACAGAGCCTATGGTCAGGCCGAGCAATCGGTGTTCGTGCGGGCCCCGCTCATGCTACTCCCCACGCTTCCGCGCGTCGTGGGGCCCGACGAGACGATCACGGTCCCCGTCGCGACGTTCGTGATGGACGACAGCCTCCGCAAGGTCAACCTCTCGATCGAGACCGACGAGCACTTTCATGTGAAGGGTAGCGATTCGATCGAGCTCGAATTTTCCGGAGCCGACGAGAAGCTCGGCTCGTTCGAGCTTCAGACCGCAGATGCGCTCGGCAAGGCCCGCGTGCGCGTCACCGCGAGCTCGGGAGTACACCGGGCGGAAGCCATTGTCGATATCGACGTTCGAAGTCCGAATCCCCGTACGGCGCGTGTGCTCCGGGCGACGATCGAGCCGGGCGAGAGCTGGTCCACCTCGATCGAGCCTCACGGGATCCCCGGCACCAACCGGGTGAGCTTTACGGTCTCCGCGGTGCCGCCGATGGATCTCGACCGCCGCCTCGACTACTTGATCCGATACCCGCACGGCTGCCTCGAACAGACGACTTCGGCGATGTTTCCGCAGCTCTTTCTTCCTCGGCTGACGAAGCTGGACGCTGATCGCATCGCGCGGATCGAACGGCACGTCTCCGGAGGTATCCACCGCCTCAGGCGGTTCCAAACCGCCGACGGCGGCTTCAGCTACTGGCCGGGCTACCACTGGGAATACGGCACTAGAAACAACTGGGCCACGAACTATGTCGGCCACTTCCTCGTCGAGGCCGAGCGGCTCGGCTACGACGTTCCCGTGACGATGCTCACCGAGTGGGTGAATCACCAGAAGAGCGCGGCGCATGCGTGGGTGGGCGGTGACTCCCGGTCAGAGCTCGACCAAGCCTACCGTCTGTACACGCTCGCACTCGCCAAAGCGCCCGAGGTCGGCGCCATGAACCGGCTACGGGAAGCAGGGAGCCTTCCGGCCGTCGCGCGTTGGCAGCTCGCAGCAGCTTATCGATTGGCCGGACTTCCTAGCGCGGCCGAAGAGCTCGTGCGCGGCGCCCCTGTTCTAATCGAGCACGACGGACGGCCGGACCGCACCTTCGGCTCGACGCTGCGAGACCGCTCCCTCGTCCTGATGAGCCTGTTGGCGCTCGAGCGTCGAGGCGAGGCCGAGGCGCTCGTGAGCTACCTGTCTTCGCAGCTGGCCTCCGATCGCTACCTCAGCACGCATGCCGTCGCGTTCGGCCTCATGGCTCTCGCTCATTTCGGCGGCGATGCCGAGCTCGGAGCGCCGGAGCTCGAATACGTCGTCTCGACCTCGACTCCCACCCGGCTCACCATGGAAGCGCCGATCCTGTCCGTTCCACTCCAGGTGAGGGACGAGGGTGACTCGTTTCGTCTGGACAACGCTTCCGATCGCACGTTGTTCGCGAACATAACACTCGAGGGCACGCCCCCACCCGGGGACGAGATCGCGTCGTCGTCGTCGATGAGCCTTTCGGTCACCTATCGGGATCCCGACGGCAACGAGATCGACGTGCATCGTCTCGAGCAAGGAGCCGACTTCGTCGCGGAGCTCGCGATCACGAATACGAGCAAACGCGACCTGACGGAGCTAGCCCTCAGCCAAACGGTCCCGTCGGGCTGGGAGATCCTTAGTACCGTCGATGCCTCCGGTTCCGGTATCGGCGATCGCGTCGAGTTCGAGGACATCCGGGACGACCGCGTCTATCGGTACTTCGAGCTCGACGCCGGCGAGACGAAACGATTCGTGACCAACCTCAATGCTGCCTACCTCGGCCGTTTCTACCTGCCCAGCGTTTCCGCTGAAGCGATGTACGATGCCGGGACGCACGCACGAACCGCGGGGAGCTGGGTCGAGGTCGCGCGCTGATGCGCCGCCGTAAACGCTGGCTCGTTCCGGCAGTCGCCACGGCAGCCATCCTCGCGGCCTTTTGGCGTCCCCTGCCCGACCCGCTGTTCGACACGCCGGTGTCCTCCCTGCTCGTCGCCCGCGACGGACGGCTGCTCGGGGCGACCATCGCCGACGACGAGCAATGGCGCTTTCCTCCTTCGGAACACATCCCGCCGAAGTTCAGCGCGGCCCTACTGACCTTCGAAGATCGCCGATTCTTCGACCATGAAGGGGTCGACCCCCTGGCGCTCGCGAGGGCGATCCGCCAGGTCATAACGGAACGTCGCGTCGTCAGCGGCGCGAGCACCATCACGATGCAGGTCATACGCCTCTCTCA